>JAAIGE0100018501.1_pt1 | contig 29547 bp, 22 predicted proteins | sample 6487951 | NCBI WGS metagenome assembly JAAIGE01 (sample SAMN13974128, study PRJNA590717) | phyllosphere metagenome | biome: tomato field; feature: multiple bacterial spot infested tomato fields; material: tomato leaves; isolation source: leaves from tomato fields | host: Solanum lycopersicum ...
CGACGCTGTTTCCTTCTCCCATCGGGAGAAGGTGCCCGAAGGGCGGATGAGGGTGCGGCGGCAAGGAAATGCTGGACGGCCGTCCTGTCTTCTCAAGCCCTTCAAGCCTCCCCCGTTCAAGCCAGCTGTCTTCCGCCTTATCCTCACCCCAACCCCTCTCCCGGCGGGAGAGGGGCTAAAACGCACCGACTAATTACGCAGCTGCTGCAGCAGCTTCGGTCTTGCCCAGCAGGCCGGCAACGAAGTTGCGGATTTCAGCATCCTGGGCGTTGTCGAAGAAGCACTGCTGGAAGCGCTCGCCGCCGATGGCCTGCTTGATCAGTTCCGGGTCGATGGCGCGCAGGCCGTCCAGGTACGACTTGGCGGTGGCCTGCTTGAGCTGGGTCAGGATGCCGGCGTTGGCCTGCTGCGATTCGCGACGCTCGGCCGGGTAACCCATGCCACGCTCGCCGCTGAAGGCCTTTTCGAAGATGTAGCGCACGTTGATTTCCGCACCCCAGCCGTAGCCCTTGGCAAACGCCAGCGACAGCGCGTTGCCGTTGTTGACCTGGGCAAACAGGTAGGCGTCGGTCGGCTCGATGCAGTAGCCGCAAAACACGCCCGGATGGGCGTTGAGCGACATCATCGCGCCCTGGCCGGTGCCGCAACCGGCAACCACGAAGTCCACCGCCTTGGAGTTCAGCAGCAGGCTGGCGACGATGCCCAGGTGGATGTAGGTCAGGCGGTGGTCGTTGTCGCCGTCCATGCCGACGTTGAACACGCTGTGGCCCTGCTCGCTGGCGACCTCGTTGAGCTGCTGCAGGATCACCGGGTTCTTGGCGGCCTGGCTAAACTCATTCATGAGTGCGATTTTCATGGGGATGCTCCGATTGGTTTGGGGAAGTTGTGTCGACTGTGGAGTCGGTTGGTGTGCGCGCCTGGGTGCGGTCTTGATTCGCTTTTCAGGTGCGTTGTCGGTGAGCGATCAGGTTCTGAAGAACGTGTCGGAGCTGCGGGACGCGTCTGGTCATGTGCATGCACCCCGACCCTCATCCGCCCTTCGGGCACCTTCTCCCAATGGGAGAAGGAGAGCCGTACAGAGGCGAGCGCTTAGCGCGCCAGCCAACCACCGTCGACCGGAATGATGGCGCCGTTGACGTAGTCCGACGCGCTGCTGGCCAGGAACACCGCGGTGCCGCCCAGGTCGGCCGGCACGCCCCAGCGCGCGGCCGGAATGCGGTCCAGGATGGCCTTGTTGCGGTCTTCGTCGGCACGCAGCTGCGCGGTGTTGTCGGTGGCCATATAGCCCGGTGCGATGGCATTGGTGGTCACGCCCTTGCTGGCCCATTCGTTGGCAAGCAGGCGGGTGATGCCGGCGATGCCGGACTTGCTGGCAGTGTAGGACGGCACGCGGATACCGCCCTGGAACGACAGCATCGAGGCGATGTTGATGATCTTGCCGCGGCCCTGCGCGATGAAGTGACGGCCTGCGGCCTGCGCCATGAAGAAGGCCGATTTCAGGTTGACGTTGAGCACGTCGTCCCAGTCCTGCTCGCTGAAATCCACCGCATCGGTGCGACGGATCAGGCCGGCGTTGTTGACCAGGATATCCAGCCCGCCGAGGCCGGCGATGGTCTCCTCGATGATGCGCTGCACCGGCTCGATGCTGATCAGGTTGGCTTCGATGGCGATGAAGCGGCGGCCCAGCGCCTTGACCTTGGCTTCGGTCTCGGTGGGCGCCTGGATGCCGGCGGCAGCGATGTCGGCACCTGCCTCGGCCAAGGCCAATGCGATGCCCTGGCCCAGGCCGGTATTGGCACCGGTGACCAGTGCGACCTTGCCTTCGAGACTGAACGGATTGCTCATTACCTTATCGCTCCTGCTGGATGTGCCGTGGTGTGATGAGTAAGCCGCGCAGCGCGCGGCCGGGTTGTACGAACTGCTGCAACGCCGGCGCCCAACTGGGTCGCGCCAGCGTTGTTGGCGCTCGCCTCGCACAAGGCGGCGTCATGTCTGGCCTGGTGGGTGCCGGCGCGTCGATGCAGGCCTTACTTGAGCTGGCAGATGTCCAGTACGTGCATGTCGGTGTAATCCAGGTTTTCGCCGCCCATTGCCCAGATGAAGGCGTAATTGCTGGTGCCGGCACCCATGTGGATGGACCACGGCGGCGACACCACCGCTTCGTTGTTCTGGATCACGATGTGGCGCTGCGCATCGGGTTCGCCCATGAAGTGGTAGACGCGGTCGTTGGCGCCCAGGTCGAAATAGAAATACACCTCGCTGCGGCGGTCGTGCAGATGCGGCGGCATGGTGTTCCAGACGCTGCCGGGCTTGAGCACGGTCAGGCCGAGCAACAGCTGCGAGGACTGGCAGGTGGCCGGCACGATGTACTGGTAGATGGTGCGCTCGTTGCTGGTTTCCAGCGCACCGCGCTCCAGTGCCACCGCATCCTTGATCGAGAGCTGCTTGGTCTCAAAGCGCGCATGCGCCGGCGTGGAGGCGAGATAGAACCTGGCCGGGTTGGCCGCGTCTGCGGAGGCAAAACTGACATCGGTGCTGCCCATCGCCACGTACAGGCCGTCCTTGGGCCCCAGCGTGTAGGCGGTGCCGTCCACGGTCACCGTGCCGGTGCCTGCGCCGACATTGAGAACGCCCAGCTCGCGACGCTCCAGAAACGGATGCCCCGCGGCCGAGGCGGGCTCGGTCTGCCTGGGCAGTTCCAGCGTCTTGCCCAGCGGCGCGGCGCCACCGAGCACGAAGCGTTCGTAGTGGGTGTACTTGAGCGTCACCGCGTCGTCCACGAACAGCCCATCGAGCAGATACAGCTCGCGCAGCGCGTCGTTGCTGGCGCCCTTGATGGCGTCGGGATGGGTGGCGTAGTGCGTTTTGCAGTACAGGGACATGGCACTTCTCCAAGGCAAGCAAGGGGGAACGTGGGCTTGCACGGGGCTAGTCTACCGACTCTGGTTAACCGGTGTCATTGCGCAGTGCACGAAAGACGGTGTCGGTGGACGCACGGACTACCAACTCCCTTCTCCCATCGTGAGAAGGTGCCCCGCAGGGGCGGATGAGGGTACGAGGCTGCGCGCTGTGTTGAAGAGCACAGCTTGCTTTGTGGGTGGTGGCCTATTGCCTTCCGGCGCAAGCCTGAGCTTTCTAAATTGGCTGCCTGCCGCCTTACCCTCACCCCAACCCCCGCTCCGCGCCCCGGCCCGCGCCAGCGGCGCGGGCGCTCCAAGGCACGCGCGGCGATGCCGCGCAAGCTGTGCCTTCTCGCCCCGGCGGGAGAGGGGCTTTGTTCCTCTTCCGCCAGGACCAAGTAGCTCAATCTTCCGGCGGCTGGCAGGAGTCGCGCACGATCAGGTGCGGCCGCACGCTGGCGGTGGGCAGCTGCGGCGCGTTGTCGGGCTGGATCAGCATCGCCGCGGCGGTGCGGCCGGTGTCGCGGGTGTGGCGGCGCACCGAGGTCAACGGCGGCCACAGCCGCGAGGCCAGCGAGCTGTCGTCGTAGCCGATCACCGAGAGCTGGCGCGGGATACTGATGCCGGCGCGCAGGGCGACCTTGTAGATACCGGCGGCCATTTCGTCGTTACCGGTGAAGATGGCGGTGGGGCGCTTCTTGCCCAGCAGCAGCTTTTCGGCCGCCGCCACGCCCGATTCGAAGGTGTAACCGGCTTCGACGATGCGCTCGGGCGGCAGTTCGATGCCGCGCCGGGTCAGCGCGTCGGCAAAGCCTGCGGTGCGCTCGATCGAGGAGCGGTAGGCGCTGGGGCCGGTGACCAGGGCGATGTCGCGGTGGCCCAGCGAAAGCAGGTAATCGGCCGCCTCGGCGGCGCCGTCGCGGTCGTGGGTGATCACCGTCTGCGAGGTGGTGTCCAGCGCGATCGAGGCGATGCGGGTGTAGCGGCAACCGATCTCGGCCAGCATGTCGGCCAGCGCCTGGTCTTCGGAGGCGCGTGGCACCAGGATCACGCCGTGCAGCTTCTGCGCCTGCGCAAAGCGGCGCACGCCTTCGATATAGCCGGGACTGCGGCTGTCGCAGGGGTGCACCACCAGTTCGAAGCTGGAACCGCGCAGCGCGTCCAGCGCGCCGTACTGCATGTCCACGATGTATTGCGCGGTGGGGTTGTCGTAGACCATGCCGATCAGGAACGAACGGCGGAACGCCAGCCCGCGCGCGAGCGGATCCGGCGCATAGCCGACCTCGCGCATCAGCGCCTCGACCTTCTCGCGCGTGTCCTGCCGCACCAGCGGCGAATTGTTGATGATCCGCGAGACGGTCTTCTTGGACACGCCCGACATCCGCGCGATGTCGTTGATCGTTGCGACCCGACCCTTCGGCAGGCCAGGCATTCCCTCTTCAGGCATCTTGCGGGCGGGCATAGCGGTCAACCAGTAAAGTTGATTGGATTCTACCGGCCCGACGGCCGGCAGACCTGAGCGAAGCCTGCCGCTGCACCGGGTCCGCCGTGACGGGCCCGCCACAGCAGGCAGCGCCACGACATGCCCGCCGATGCAGAACGGTCAGTCCAGGGCGCGGTAGCGGAAATTGCGGAATTCCACCTGGCCGGGGCCTGCGGCATACAGCGCCGGCTTCAGGGCCAGGAACTTGCCGGCCACGTTGTGGTGGTAACCGGACACTTCCATCTGCACCGGGTACTTGGTCCAGGCCTTGCCATCGGTGCTGCTGTGAATGGTGACGATGTGGCGGTTGTTGGTGACGCGCAGCCATAGCGTGCCGCCGTTGGTGCTGGGCGCCAGCGTGGCCGGGCGTTCCTCGCCGTAGCGATGCATGACGAACTGTTGCCCATTGCTGCCGACGCCGGCATAGAGCTTGTCGCTGTAGAACAGCAACGCCCCGCCCTGTCCGCCCGGTGACACGGTCATCTGCACTTCGAACTGGTAGGCCGGGTCGGTGGCGATCACCGTCAGCGGCGAAGCGTCGCGCGGCGCGCTGCCCTTGCCCTGCAGCCGCAACACGCCATTGCCCACCTGCAGGCGCTTGGCCTCGTCGGCGGCCGGATTGAAGAACGCCCACTGCGGGCCGAGCGTGCTGGCGCGGAAATCGTCCGACAACGCCAACCCGTGCGGCAGGGCCTGCCCACTGGGCTTTTTCAGCGGCGTGCCCAGGTCCCCACCCTTGGCGACGAACCAGCCATCGGGCGTCCATTCGATCGGGTCCAGCAGCGCCTGCCGGCCTAGCGTCCAGTAGCCGTTTTCGTAGCCGTGGTAGAGCATCCACCAGCGCTTGTCGGTGCCCTCCACCAGGGTGGCGTGGCCGCGCGACCACCACGGCTCCTGCGCGCTCCTGGTGCGGGTGATCGGGTTGTTGGGCGCGTTCTGCCAGGGGCCGTGGATCGAGCGCGAACGCGCAGTGATCACCATGTGCCCGGTCGGCGGGCCGGCGGTTCCGCCCACGGCGGTGGTCATGTAGTACCAGCCGTTGTGGCGGGTGATCTTGGGGCCTTCCTGGGCGTAGCCTTCCACGTCCCAGCTTTCCGGATATTTCCAGCCGTCGTAGACGTGCTTGGGGGTGCCGACCACCTTCAGGCCGTCATCGGACAGCTGCACGTAATCGCCGCCGCTCAGGAACAGGTAACGCTTGCCGTCCTCGCCCACTGCATGGCCGGGGTCGATGTATTTGCCCAGGCCGATGTCGATCGGCGCGCTCCACGGGCCTTTGATGTCGTCGGCCCAGACCACAAAATTGCTGCGCTCGCCCTGGTCGCCGCGCCGCGCCGGGAAGTAGATGTAGTAGCGCTTGCCGTGCTTGATCAGATCCGGCGCCCAGATCGCGCCCACGTTCTGGGTGATGGCGTGGCCCAGCGGCTGCCAGTTGACCAGATCGCGCGAGTGCCAGATCGGCAGGCCCGGGTAGGCATCGAACGAAGACAGCGTGAGGTAGTAATCATCGCCATCCTTGAGCACCGACGGGTCGGGATGGTCGCCGGCCAGCACCGGATTGAGAAAGCTGCCATCGCCCTGGTCGGCGATGCGCTGGTGCTCGATACCGCGCTTCCAGTCCGCCGCAGTGCTCAGGCCGGCGCACAGCAGCAAGCCGCCGGCCATCAGCCAACGCCATCGGGATGAAATGGGACGCACACGCATGCTCTCTCCTAGTCCCGGATGCCGGGCTTTACCACGATGGCGCGCAATGCCACCGGTTAACCAGATGCGGCACAGCCTCCCGCCGGCAGCGACGCCTGACGCGCCTGCATGTGGATGGCAGGCGCTCGTTACCACGCGAACAAGCCGTACCGACCGCCCGTCTGCCGTTACGCAATCACGCAATCGCCCCGGCTCAGGCGCGCAGGGCGCGCGGCAGCCACAGCGACAACTCAGGGAAAAACGCCACGATCAACAGCACGCACAACGCCGCCAGCCAGAACGGCCAGATGGTGCGCATGCTTTGCGCGATGGTGATCTGCCCGATGGAAGTACCGATGAACAACACCGAGCCGATCGGCGGCGTGATCAGGCCGATACCGCCGGCCAGCACCATCACCAGGCCGAAGTGAATCGGGTCGATGCCGTAGGCCTTCACCACCGGCAGGAAGATCGGCGTGCAGATCAGGATCTTCGGCGCCAAGTCCATGAACATGCCCAGCAACAGCAGCATCACCACGATCATCAACAGCACCATGTTCTTGCTGTCGGCAATGGCCTGCAGGAACTTCACCGCTGCCGCAGGCACCTGCAGATAGGCCAGCAACCAGCCGAACACCGCAGCGGTGGCGATCACGAACAGGATCACGCCGGTGGTGCGCGCCGCATGCGTCACCGCCGCGAAGAACTCGGCCCAACGCAATTGGCGATACAGCAATGCGGTGACGATCAATGCGTACACCACGGCAATGGCGGCGCTTTCCACCGCGGTGAAGATGCCGGCGCGAATCCCGATGAAGATCAATCCGACCAACCCCAGGCCAGGCAGCGCACCGATCAGGCGCAGGGCCACCGCACGCCAACCGGGAAAGGCTTCGGTGCCGTAGCCGCGATGACGCGCCACTGCATAGCCGGTCACCATCATCGCGGCGGTCATCAACAACGCCGGAAAGATGCCGGCCGCGAACAGATCGGCAATCGACAAGCCGCCGCCGGCTGCGGCCGAGAACAGGATCAGGTTGTGCGAAGGCGGCACCAGCAAGGCCACCAGCGCAGCGGTCATGCTCACGTTCACCGCGTAATCGCGGTCGTAACCGCGTTTGATCATCTGCGGAATCATGGTGCCGCCCACCGCCGAGACATCGGCAATCGCCGAGCCGGAGACGCCGCCGAAGAACAGCGACGACAGCACGCTGACCTGGCCCAGACCGCCGCGCACACGCCCGACCAACGACGAGGCCAAGGCGATCAGGCGTTCGGAAATGCCACCGCGCAACATCAACTCGCCGGCGAAGATAAACAGCGGGATCGCAATCAACGACGCCGAGCCGCTACCGGCAGAAATCTGCTGCACCAGCACTACCGTGGGCAGGTCCAGATACAGCAGCGTGGCCAATGCCGCCGCGCCCAGGGCGTAGGCCACCGGCACGCCGATCAACAGCAGCACCACGAAGGTGCCCAACAACATGGCGATGCCCATCAGCGCACTCCTCCAGCATGGACCGGGCGCAGCACACGCCACAACTTGAACACGGCAAACAGCACCATCAGCGCACCGCCGATCGACAGCGGCAGGTAGTTGATGCTCTGCGGCATCTGCGCACCGGCCATCTTGATGTCCAGCCCGTCCAACAGCAGCGCCGCGCTCCACCACGCCAACACCGCGCCAATGGACATGATCATCAGCGGGCGGATCACTTCGAACATCTTGCGCACCAGCGGCGGCACGTGTTCGCCCAGCAGGTAGAAGCCGAAGTGGCGGTTGGTATGCACGCCGGCCGCCGCGCCCAGGCTCAGGGCGGTGCTCAGCAGCAGCAGGGTTACCGGCTCGGTCCAGCTGGGCGAGTCGTTGAGTACGTAGCGGGTGAACACCTGCCAGCCCTGCACGACCACCAGGCCCAGCAGCGCCAAGGAAGCCACGCCCACGGCGATATCGGAAACGCGGTCCAGCGCGCGCTGCAACGGCGCGACCGGGACGGCAACAGTCTCGGGTTCGGTCATCGGGACACCTCTATGCGAAATCGCGGATGCGGCGGTACAGGGCTTCGATCTCCGGCTGCTTGCGGTATTCGGCCAGCAGCGGGGCAGCGGCGGCGCGGAACGCCGGCATGTCGACCTGGTTGAGCTTCACGCCGTAGTCGATCACCTGCTTGCGCGCCACCGTCTCGGAGGCATCCCACAAGTTGCGCATCACCGGCACCGAGGCACGCGCCAGTTCCACCACCAGGCCGCGGTCGGCCGCGCTCAGCGATTGGAAACTCTGGCGCGACATCACCAGGATGTCCGGCGCGTAGGAGTGTTCGCTCTGCGACCAGTAATGCGCGGCTTCGAAATGCCGGCTGGACTGGAAGCTGCGCATGTTGTTTTCCGCACCGTCGATCATGTGCGTTTCCATCGCCGAGAACGTCTCGCCCAGCGACATCGGCGTGGGGTTGGCGCCCAGCATGCGCATCAGCTTGAGAAAGATGTCCGACGAGGCCACCCGCAATTTCAGGCCCTTGAGATCTTCCGGGCGATGCAGCGGATGCTTGGTGTTGTAGAAGCAGCGCGCGCCCGAATCGTAGATGGCAAGACCGACCAGATCGCGCTGCTCGAAGCTGCGCAGCACGCTGTCGCCGACATGCCCGTCGATGGCCCGGCGCAGATGCGGTACCGAATCGAACACATACGGCAGGCACAGCGCCTGCGTGAGCGGGAAGGTGTTGTTCAACGCGCCCGAATACACACGGGTGATGTCGATGGCGCCAAAGCGCGCCATGTCGATCGCCTCCGACTCGCGGCCCAGTTGGCCGGAGTGGTACTGGCGCAGCTTGAGCCGGCCATGGGTGCGTTCTTCCAGCTGCTTGCCGAACCAGCGCACCGCTTCCACGGTGGGGTAATCGCCGACGTGCACATCGGTGGCGGTGAGCAACTGCCCGCCGGGAATCGGCGTGGTGGCGCCGGCACCCAACCAGGGGGCGGCAGCCGCGGCGCCGAGCCCGGCACCAAGAAAATGTCTGCGTGTGATCATTGGCGCCCTCCCAAGCGTCTGGTCACGGGGGCCGCCGTCAACTGGCGGACACAGCCGTACAGGAAATATCGCCGATGCCGGCGAAGCGAATCAGGGCACGCTGCCCCACTTCGATGTCGTGGATACCGGTGGCATTGCCGGTGGCAATCAGATCACCGCGCTTGAGCGGACGCCCGCGCTGTGCCGAACGGCTGAGCGCGAATGCGTAGGCCGCGCGCAGGCCGCCGGGCAAGGTGGTGGCGCCGCCGGTGCCGACCACCTGGTCGTCGATCAGCGTCTGCGCAGTGAGCGCAGCCTCGTCGCGCGCCAGCCAATCGGTCACTTCCGGGCCCAGAATCAGGCCGTTGTTGTTGCCGAAGTCCGAAATCACCACCCGCGGGCCCAACTGGTTGATGGTGGCCAGCGGGCTGCTGGCGATTTCCACCCCGATGAACAAGGTGGCCGGCACCTGCGCGGCCTGCTCCGGGGTGAAGTGGGTCTGCTCGGCCGGGGCATCGGCGCCGAGCACGAGCACATATTCGGCTTCCACCGCGCCGAAGCCGCCGACAAAGATCGGGAACTCGGTTGTTCCACCGGTAGCATTCCAGACCTTCTGCGAGAAGATCGGGCCAAGCAGGCGCTCGTCGCCGGATGCATCGCGGCGCTCGGCGGCGATATACCCCACCTTCCAGCCCACGACATGGTCGTGCCATTGGCTGATGGCGATGTCCTGCACCTGGTAGGCGGTGACCAGATCGTCGGGGATTTGCCCGGGAAAGTCAGGCAGCGATGCCCCTGCACGGCGTGCTTCCACAAAGCGCTGGGCGATGGCGGACAGCGTGGATGTGGACGGTGGCGGAGTGGCGGCGTCGTTGCTCAAGGGTGTCTCCCCGATAGGTGTCTTGTTGCACTGCCAATCGACAGCGGCACGGTGTGCTGTATATGGTAAACCGGTGTCATTGGCAATGTGCACTGCGGCATTGTGGTCGCGGTGACGAAGTGGCCCTGGGAGGGGTGAATGGAACAGACACGCCAAACGCGGGCTTTGACCGCGCTTTCGCGCGCCACGCGGCATGGCCTGGCGCTCGTTGTGCTGGGCGTGCTGCTGGCGCGCCCCGCGCCGGCGGCCGAGCGACCGAGCGCCGACACTGCCGCCGAACAGGCCAGCCGGATCGCGCTGTGGCCAACGCCGCTGGCACCGGGGGATACCGTGCTGCCGCAACCGCAGCGCATCGTCGAGCGCAGCAGCGACCCGGCGCAGCCGGATCGCTACATCCAGCAGGTCAGTACGCCGTACCTGGTGGTCTACCGGCCCAAACAGCCCAATGGCACCGCCCTGCTGGTGACGCCCGGCGGCGGCTATCAACGCATCGTGCTGGACAACGAAGGCAGCGCGCTGGTGCCCGGTTTCGTCGACACCGCCGGCATCACCCTGTTCGTGCTGCGCTACCGGCTGCCGGGCGAAGGCCACCCGAACGGCGCCGACGTGCCGCTGGCCGATGCGCAACGTGCCTTGCGGCTGATCCGCGCCAATGCGGCACGCTATGGCATCGATGCGCAGCGCGTGGGCGTGATGGGCTTTTCGGCCGGCGGCCATGTCGCCGCCAGCCTGGGCACGCGTTACGCCGCGCAGGTGTACCCGCCCATCGACGCGGCCGATGCACTGAGCGCACGACCGGACTTCCAGTTGCTGATCTACCCGGTGATCGACATGGATAGCGCCAACGCGCACAAAGGCTCACGCGAACGCCTGATCGGCAGCGCCCCGAGCCAGGCGCAGGTGCAGGCCTATTCGCCGCAGCTGCACGTGGACGCGCACACGCCACCCACTTTTTTGCTGCATGCGCAGGACGACAGCGTGGTGCCGGTGCGCAACAGCCTGCTGATGCACGCTGCGCTGCTACGCGCCGGGGTGCCCAGCGAGCTGCACGTGTTTCCGCAGGGCGGCCATGGTTTCGGTGCCGCCAGCGGCAGCGGTCTTACCGTGTCCGCATGGCCGCAGCTGGCGCAAGCCTGGATCGCGCATGTCACCAAGCCGCAGCCACCTGTAGCCAAGCCTGCACCACCTTCACCGGCGAAGGAGATGGCGCGATGACAACCCAAGCCACCCCCGACACGCGACGCCGCACGCTGCTGCGTGGTGGCCTGCTCGCGACTGCGGCAGCAACGCTTCCCGGCTTCGCTGCCGCGGCCGTACTTGCGCCGCCACGCGACGATGGCGCGCCGCTGGCACGCGTGCGTGGCGGCGCGCTGCGCGGCTACCGCGACCAGGGCGTCTGCGTGTTCAAGGGCATCCCGTATGGCGGCGACACTGCCCCGCGTCGCTTCCAGGCGCCGTTGCCGGAGACGCCGTGGCACCACGTGCGCGATGCCAGCGGATTCGGTGCAGCGGCGCCGCAGCTCAAGGCCAACGAGCCCACCAGTGAGGACTGCCTGTTCCTCAATGTGTGGACACCTGGCCTGCGCGATGGCGGCAAGCGGCCGGTGTTGTTCTATATCCACGGCGGCGGCTACACCACCGGCTCCGGCAGCGACCCGCTCTACGACGGCGTGCGCCTGTGCAAGCGCGGCGATGTGGTGGTGGTCACCGTCAATCACCGGCTCAATCTGTTTGGCTACCTGTCGCTGGCGCAGCTGGGCGATGCCGGTTTTGCCGACTCCGGCAATGCCGGGCAGCTGGACCTGATCCAGGCCCTGCAATGGGTGCGCCAGCATGCGGCCGAATTCGGCGGCGACGCCAACAATGTCACGGTGTTTGGGCAATCGGGCGGTGGCGCCAAGATCGCCACGCTGATGGCGATGCCGGCCGCGCGCGGGCTCTTTCATCGCGCCTGGACCATGAGCGGGCAACAGGTCACCGTGGCCGGGCCGCGTGCGGCCACCCAGCGCGCGCAACTGTTGCTCGATGCGTTAAAGATTGCGCCAGGCGAGATCGCGCGCATGCGCACGCTACCTGTGGCCCAGCTGCTGGCCGCCGCACGTGTGCGCGACCCTTCGCGGGTGGAAAACACCGCGCTGTATTTCGGCCCGGTGCTGGACGCGCGCAACGTGCCGGTGCATCCGTTCTGGCCAACTGCGCCGGTGCAGTCGGCCCGCATCCCGATGGTGATCGGCAATACGCGCGATGAAACACGCGGCTTTCTCGGTAACGATGCGAAGAATTTCGCGCTGAGCTGGGACGAGCTGCCGGCCAGGCTGGAGGCGCAGCAATACGTGGACCTGTTGCCGCAGGTGGTCATTGCCGAATATCGGCGGCTCTATCCGCAGTACACGCCGTCGCAGGTGTTCTTCGCAGCCACCACCGCCGGCCGCTCGTGGCGCGGCGCTGTCGAAGAAGCCGAGGCGCGTGCCCGTCAGGGCGCGCCCACCTGGGTCTATCAACTGGATTGGGGTTCGCCGCTGGATGGCGGCAAGTTCGGCGCCTTCCATACCCTGGATATTCCGCTGGTGTTCGACAACGTGCGCCAGCCGGGCTCGCGCACCGGCAATGGTGCCGATGCGCAGCGCATGGCCGAGCAAATGAGCGAAGCGCTGATTGCGTTTGCCCGGCATGGCGAACCCAACCGCCGCGGTGCGCCGCACTGGCGGCCCTACTCCTTGAAACGGCGCGAAACGCTGGTGTTCGATACGCCGAGCCGGTTGGAACTGGATCCACGTGGTGGCGAGCGCGTGTTGTATCAACAAGCGCCGTTCATTCAACGCGGGACGTTTTGATTGCCATGCAGCGCAAACACCATGCGCTGCGCGCGGGCCCGGCCCTCAACGCGCCGCGGGCACCGGCGCGTCTGCCTCCATCACGCCTTCGCGCTTGAGCGCTTCCCACAGTGCCGGCGGAATCGCCACCTGCATCGAGGTTGCATTGGCGCGGGCCTGCTCGGCCGTGCGCGCACCGGGAATCACCGCCGACACCACCTGCGGAGCTGCAGCAAATTGCAGCGCAACGGTGCGTAGATCCACGCCATGCCGGTCGCAGATGGCCAGCGCTTTCTGCCGCTTGGCAGGCGCCCATGGCGGAATGGTGCCGTCGTAGAGATACCGCTCGCGCCCGGCCAGATAGCCAGCCAACAATGGCGCACCGACCACCACCGAGGCGCCATGCTTTGCGATCTTCGGGAAGGTGTCATGCAAGGCCTGCGCATGGTCGAGCAGCGAATACTGGCAGGCGAGCAGGAAGATGTCGGGGTCGGCTTCTTTAATTGCGCGCAAGGCCGGCTCAGGACGATTGACGCCAAAGCCCCAGGCCTTGATCAAGCCCTCCTTGCGCATCTTGGTCAGCTCCGGCATCGCGCCCTTCACCGCCTCGGCGAACCGCTGCTCCCATGGCATGCCCAGGTCTTTTTCGTTCTCCGGCGAGAGATCGTGGATATACGCGATGTCGATCTGCGACACTCCCAGACGCTGCAGGCTGTCTTCGATCGAGCGCCGTACACCGGACGCGCTGTAGTCGTAGCGATAGTCGAACGGCGAAGGTTGCTGCCACATCGTCTTGGGCGGCGTGTCGGTCGCGGTGAGCAGGCGGCCGACCTTGGTCGACACCACATAGTCGTCGGCCGGATGGTTGTGCAGATGATGGCCGGTACGTCGCTCCGACAAGCCCAGCCCGTACCAAGGCGAGGTATCGAAATACCGCACGCCCGATTCCCATACCGCTGCCAGCGTTTGCTCGCTCTGTGCGTCGGTGGCAGGCGCAAAGCCATTGCCGATGGCCACGCCACCGAAGCCGAGACGACTGCGAGGCCGGTAGCGTGCGCCCTCGACGCGCGGATTGGTCGGTAACGCGCCCGCATCGGCTTTCCCGCGCGTGGGCATCACGCTGCCGGGCGCCGACGATTGCGCCATCAACGGTGCAGCGGCCAATGCCGCAGTACCGGCCGCGGCAGCAGAAAGGAATTGGCGACGTGTATTCATGGGGAATCTCTTGCAACAACGTGGCCCACGAGCATGGCCCCGCCGGTGTGCATGCCAAGTCAGCGGACTCAGCCCAGGGCCAATGGCTGCACGTGCGCGCGCGGCGCGCCAACGCCCAGCCAGAGCATGGCCACGCTGATCGGCAGACTGAATCGACGCGGCCCGGCGCTGCCCGGATTGAGGTACAGCACCCCATCGTGCATGTGCACCGACGGCTTGTGCGAATGGCCGCTGATGACCACATCCGCCTGCACCTGCGGTGCCAGCGTCTTCAGATCGTGCAGCACGTGGATACGCACACCAGCGATGTGCAGATCCAGCGTCTGCGGTAAGCCGTTCGCCCACGGCTTGTCGTCGATATTGCCTGCGATGGCATGCAGCGGTGCCAGTGCCCGCAACGCCTCAAGCACCTGCGGCTTGCCCACATCGCCGGCGTGGATGATCTGCGAGCAGCCCTTAAGCGCGGCAAGCGCTTCGGGCCGAAGCAGGCCATGCGTATCGGAGATCACGCCGATGCGCGTACCGGTGCCCGTCTCGCCATCATCGTGTTTGCGCGTGATCATCGGGATGACCTGCTGCTGGATGACTTGCTGCGCAAGCGTCCGCCTGCACAGACCCATGCCATCACAGTCGAGTGGGAGCGCAGCAATGCAAGCGATGCCAGCACATGGCCCACCCTGTCGATGAAAGCTGGATGCATGACGCAGCTGCCGCCTACCACCAGGCCAGGTGCCCGGTGGTAGGCGCAGGAAGCATCAGCCATACGGCGTCAGCACGATGGCGCCCAGCGGTGGCAACAGCAGCGGCAGCGATTGCGCGTGCCCATGCATGGATTGCTGCTCGGCCGTCACGCTGCCGCCATTGCCCAGGTTGCTGCCGCCGTAGATGCCGGCGTCGCTGTTGAACACCTCGCGCCACTGGCCGCCTTGTGGCACGCCGATGCGATAGCCGTGCTGCACGACCGGAGTGAAGTTGATCACCACCAGCACCGGTGCGTCGCCACGTTTGCCCTTGCGCAGGAACGCCACCACGCTATTGCCGGCATCGTCGCCCACCACCCAGGCGAATCCGGACGGATCGTCGTCGTGCGCATGCAGCGCCGGGTATTGCACATACAGCCGGTTCAAATCGCGCACCAACGTCTGCACACCACGATGGCGAGGGTCGTCGAGCAAATGCCACGGAAGGCCGGCGTCGTGGTTCCACTCGGTCGGTTGACCGAATTCGCAGCCCATGAACAGCAACTTGCGCCCCGGGTGGGTGAACATGAAACCCAGGTAAGCACGCAGATTCGCGAAGCGCTGCCAATCGTCGCCCGGCATGCGGCCCAGCAACGAACCCTTGCCGTGCACCACTTCGTCGTGCGAGATCGGCAGCACGAAGCGCTCCGAATACGCATAGACCATGCTGAAAGTCAGCTCACCGTGGTGGTAGCGGCGATAGATCGGATCCAGCCCGGCGTAATGCAGGGTGTCGTGCATCCAGCCCATGTTCCATTTGTAGTGAAAGCCCAGGCCGCCGTGCGCCACGTCGGCGGTGACACCGGGAAACGCAGTGGATTCCTCGGCAATCATCACCGCGCCCGGCGTGTGCTCGCGCACCACCTCGTTGAGCCGGCGCAGGAACGCGATGGTCTCGTAGTTCTCGCGCCCGCCGTGGATGTTGGGTATCCACTCGCCGGCGTTGCGGCTGTAATCGCGATACAGCATCGAGGCCACCGCATCCACGCGCAGGCCATCGACGTGATAGCGCTGCAGGAATTCCATCGCACTGGCAATCAGGAACCCGGACACCTCGCGGCGGCCGTGGTTGTAGATCAGCGTATTCCAGTCGCGGTGGAAGCCTTCGCGTGGGTCGGCATGCTCGTACAGCGCGGTGCCGTCGAAATGCGCCAGCCCGTGCGCATCGGTGGGAAAGTGCGCCGGCACCCAATCGACGATTACGCCGATGCCTTCGCGGTGGCAGCGGTCGACAAAGCGCGCAAATCCATCGGGTGTTCCGAAGCGCGCGGTCGGCGCGAACAGACCCAATGGCTGGTAGCCCCAGGAGCCGCCGAACGGATGCTCGCTCACCGGCATCAACTCGACATGGGTAAAGCCCATATCGGCCACGTACGGAATCAGGCGATCGGCCAGCCCGTCCCAATCCAGATCCAGCCCTGCTTCGCGCAACCACGAGCCGGCATGGATCTCGTAGATGCTCATCGGCGCGTCATGGGCCTGGCGGCGCGCACGCGTGGCCATCCAGCCGTCGTCGCTCCACTGATGCGGCGTGGGATCGGCCACGATGGACGCAGTGCCCGGCGCAAGCTCCGCGCGGCGTGCCACCGGGTCGGCCTTGGCCGGCAGTTCGTGCCCGTGCGGACCGCGCAGCTGGTACTTGTAATGCGCGCCGGGGCCGACGTCGGGCACGAACAACTCCCACACGCCGGCCTGGTGACGCAGCCGCATCGGATGCCGGCGCGCGTCCCAGCTGTTGAAGTCGCCCACCACCGCCACGCGCGAGGCATTCGGTGCCCAGACGGCAAAGCGCGTGCCGCGCACGCCGTCCACTTCGACCACGTTGGCGCCCAGCGCGTCGGCCAATTGCAAGTGGTGGCCTTCGCTGATCAGGTGCAGGTCGAAGTCACTGAGCTGCGGGCCGAACGCGTACGGGTCGGCGGTCTCCTGCTCGCCACCGGGCCAGCCGATGCGCAGGCGATACCCACCGTGCGCCGGCAACTCGCCGGCGAACAGGCCCGGCTCCGGGCCGGCGTCCAGCGCCACCACCTGCCCATCGTCGAGCACCGCGCTGACCCGGTCGGCGCCGGGTAGATAGGTGCGCAACAAGCGCCCGTTGTCGGACGGGTGTGCGCCCAATACCGCGAACGCGTCGCCATGGCGCGCCTCTGCCAGGGCGCGTACCGCGCCGGGATCCCATCGATTGCTCACTGCTGTCATTACTCCACTCATCATGTGTCTCCTGCACCGGCGCGTGCGCGTTGCAGGATGCGTCGCAAGCCTTCGATCGGCACCATCAACCAGCCAGGGCGATTGGCCGCTTCATAACGCACTTCGTAGCAAGCCTTCTCCACCAGGAACAACAAGGTGGCTGCATTGAACGCCGCCGGCGCAATCCACGGATGGGCGCTGGCGTCGAGCACGGCATGGTAAGCGTCCAGGAAGGCTTGTGTGGAGCGGCGGCGGAATTGCACCAGAAATTCGTCCAGGTGCGTGTCCACGCCAACACCCGCGCGGGCGGCGGTGCCTTCCTCGCCACGTGCCGACACTTCGCTGGCGTAATCGAGCGAGCGCAGGAAGCCAGCCACGTCGCGCAGCGGGCTGGCCTTGGCGCGGCGTTCGGCCAGCGGCTTGGCCGGCTCGCCTTCGAAGTCGATCAGCACCACATCGTCGAAGGCCACCAGGATCTGGCCCAGGTGGAAATCGCCATGAACGCGCGTGAGCAAGGAATCGGCCAGCACGCTCGGCGCCCTGGCGAGCAAGGCATCCAGCTGCGGGCGCTCGGCGAGCACCGCCTCCAGCGCCTCGCGTTCGGCGCTGTCTTCGCTGCCGGCCAGGCGTGCGTTGACGGTGTCCCACATCTCTTCGACCTGGCGTCCCACGCCGGCCACCACATCGTTGGCGGTGGGCAGGTCGATGCGTTGCGGCGCGAAGTCGGCATCGTCGGTGGCGCGCGACAGCGCTTCGTGCAACTCGGCCAGGCGCTTGCCCACCACGGCGGCGAAGGCATCGTAGCCGGCGACCGCTTCGGCGCGCGCCTCGTCGGTCTGCGCGGTGGCGTATTCGTCGAAGCTGCGCGCCAGATGGTCCAGCGTCCAGCGCCAGGCATCGCCCTGGTTGCGGATGAAGCCCTGCAACAACGCGATGGTGGTGACGGTGCCCTGCGCGTCGATGCGGCTGACGCTGCCCAGCAGTGGCGCGGCATTGGCATAGCCCATCTCGGTCAAGCGGCGGCCGATCTCGATCTCCGGGTTCGCGCCTACGGCCACATGCCGCAGCAGCTTGAACACGGCCTTGTCGGCGACCACCAGCGAGCTGTTGCTCTGTTCGGCCGACAACCAACGAATCTCCGGATCTTGCGGGATATCCAGCGTTGCCAGTGCCGGGGTGGCTTCGAAACAGACCTGCCCCTGTTGCGAGGCATCGTCGCCGTCGCAGAAGTCCAGCGCTGCATTGCTGCGCAGCGCATCGATCACACCGCGCACCATGGGCTTGAGCGCAAACGCATCGGTGAGATAGCCCACCTCGCGGCCCTGGCGCACGCGCGCCAGCGCCAGCTGCTCGGCCAATGTGCTCGGCTGCTCGCGCTCCCACACGATGCCCACCGGCAGCATGTAGCGCTCGTGGCGGCCGTCTTCCAGCTCTACCTCCAGTTCCAGCAGCGTCATCGGCTCATCGCCCGGCAACGGCGTGCGGCGCGCGATGCGCACGCTGCGCAGCGCCTGGTCCTTGGCCGAGAACCAGCGTCGCGCCGATAGCCACGCCGGCAGGATTTCGCCTTCCAGGGTGGGCAGATGCGGCAGCAGTGCGGCGCTTTCGTCGGCATCGCTGCGCAGCACCAGCGTGCGGTAATCCGGCAGCGGCACCGGGCTGGGGACATGCCAATCGGGCAATGTGCCTTCGCTGACCAGCTGGAAGGCGTAGAAGCCGAACGGCGGCACCGTCAGCAGATAGGTCAACCGGCCGATCGGCGGGAAGCTGCCGCCACCGATGATGTCCACCGGCACCCGGCCTTCGAACTCGGACAGATCCAGCTCCACCGCCTGCAACGTATGCGAGAGGTTGGCCACGCACAACACGGTTTCATCCTGATAGCAGCGCAGGTACGCCAGCATGCGGCGGTTGCCCGGGTACAGGAAGCGCAAGCTGCCGCGGCCGAAGGCCTGGTAGCGCTTGCGCACGCTGAGCACGCGGCGGGTCCAGGTCAGCAGCGAATGCTGGTCGCGCATCTGCGCTTCCACATTCACCGCCTGGAAGCCATACAGCGGGTCCATCACCGGCGGCAGCACCAGCTGCGCCGGGTCGGCGCGCGAGAAGCCGCCGTTGCGGTCGATCGACCACTGCATCGGCGTGCGCACGCCGTCGCGATCGCCCAGGTGGATGTTGTCGCCCATGCCGATCTCGTCGCCGTAATACAGCACCGGCGTGCCGGGCATGGTCAGCAGCAACGAGGTCATCAATTCGATGCGGCGGCGGTCGCGCTCCAGCAGTGGCGCCAGGCGGCGGCGAATCCCCAGGTTGATGCGGGCGCGGCGGTCGGCGGCATAGGTCTGCCACAGATAATCGCGCTCCGAATCGGTCACCATTTCCAGCGTCAACTCATCGTGGTTGCGCAGGAAGATCGCCCACTGGCAGCTTTCCGGAATCTCCGGGGTCTGGCGCATGATGTCGGTGATGGGGAAGCGGTCTTCGCGCGCGATGGCCATGTACATGCGCGGCATCAGCGGGAAGTGGAACGCCATATGGCATTCGTCGGCATTCTGGCCGAAATACTGCTGGGTATCTTCCGGCCACATGTTGGCTTCTGCCAGCAGCATGCGGTCCGGGTATTCCGCGTCCAGGGTGGCGCGGATCTTGCGCAGGATCGCGTGGGTTTCGGGCAGGTTTTCGTTGGAGGTGCCCGGGCGCTCGATCAGGTACGGCACCGCATCCAGACGCAGGCCATCCACGCCGCGATCCAGCCAGAAACGCATCACCTCCAGCACCGCTTCCAGCACCGCCGGATTGTCGAAGTTCAGATCCGGCTGGTGCGAGTAGAAGCGATGCCAGAAGTATTGCCCGGCCACCGGATCCCAGGTCCAGTTGGATTTCTCGGTATCGCAGAAGATGATCCGCGTGCCTTCGTATTCCTGGTCGGTGTCCGACCATACGTAGAAGTCGCGCTCTGGCGAGCCAGCGGGCGCATGACGTGCGCGCTGGAACCAGGGGTGCTGGTCGGAGGTGTGGTTGATCACCAGCTCGGTGACGATACGGATGCCGCGCGCATGCGCCTGCGCCACCAGCTGCTCGAAATCTTCGATGCTGCCGTAGTCCGGATGCACCGCCATGTATTCGGCGATATCGTAACCATCGTCGCGGCGCGGGCTGGGATAGAACGGCAGCAGCCAGATGGTGTCTACGCCGAGTTCGGCGATGTAGTCCAGCTTGGAAATCAGCCCCGGAAAATCGCCGATGCCGTCGTCGTTGGAGTCGAAGAACGACTTGACATGCACCTGGTAGATGATCGCGTCCTTGTACCAACGCTGGTCGGCAACCACGGCCGACTGCTCTGCGTCGGCTTGTAACGATGCCACTGCATTCATGCGACCTCTCCTGCGCGGATGCGCCATAACGCGAACGGTCGCGTTGCCTCTAGACGGATGTGTTGGTACTTGCCGTGCCACGCGAAACGATGGCCATCCCACAGATCGTCCACGGCGACGCTGGCGTGATCGGGCAGGCCCAGTTCCCACAACGGAATCTCGATATCGGCGTCCTGCCCGGCGTGCGGATCCAGATTGATCGCCACCAGCACCATGCTGCGGCTGCGCGACAGGTAGCCGGCATCCAGGAATTTGCCGTAGTACAGCACCTGGTCGTTATGCGCCTGGTAGAAGCGCGTGCCCAGGTGCGACTGCAGTTCCGGATGCATGCGGCGCAGCTGGTTGAAGCGGGTGATCTCCTCGACGATGTCGCCGGGCGCACGTTCGGGCCAGGCGCGCAGCTGGAATTTTTCCGAGTCCAGATACTCTTCCTTGCCCGGCGCCAGCGGTGTGGCCTCGCAGAGTTCGAAGCCTTGGTACATGCCCCATAAGCCTGAGAGCGTGGTGGCCAGCGCAGCGCGGATCAGATGGCCGTTGCGCCCACTGGTCTGCAGGAACAGCGGATTGATATCCGGCGTATTGACGAAGAAATGCGGGCGGAAGCATTCGCGCGGCACGCCCTCGTTCAACTCTTCCACATAGGCCTGCAGCTCGTGCTTGTGGTTGCGCCAGGTGAAGTAGGTGTAGGACTGCGAGAAACCGCATTTGGCCAGGCGGTACATCATCTTTGGCCGCGTGAAGGCTTCGGAGAGAAACACCACATCCGGGCGCCGGCCACGCACATCGGCAATCAGCCATTCCCAGAACGGGAACGGCTTGGTGTGCGGGTTGTCGACACGGAACAGCGTGACGCCTTCGTTGACCCAGAACAGCACCGCGTCGCGCAGCGTATTCCACAGGTCCGGCACCGCGCCGCTGGCGTAGAAATCGACGTTGACGATGTCCTGGTATTTCTTGGGCGGGTTCTCCGCGTACGGAATCGAGCCATCGGCGCGCCAGGTGAACCAGTCCTTGTGCTCCTTCAACCACGGGTGATCCGGCGCGCACTGGATGGCAAAATCCAGCGCCACTTCCAAGCCCTGCGCACGCGCGGCCTGGATCAGACGGCGAAAGCCTTCCAGTCCACCGAGTTCGGCGTGAACTTCGGTATGCCCACCATCGGTCGCACCGATCGCATATGGGCTGCCGGGTTCGCCTTCCACCGCCGTCACCGAGTTATTGCGGCCCTTGCGGTTGTTCAGGCCGATTGGATGGATCGGCGGCATGTACAGCACGTCGAAGTTCATTGCACGGATGTGCGGCAAGCGCTTGATGACGTCATCGAAGGTGCCATGCCGGCTCGCATCGCCACTTTGCGAACGCGGGAACAGTTCGTACCAACTGGCGAAGTGCGCCGCGCGGCGCTCGGATTCCACCCGGAAGGTGACCGGATATTCCGAGCGGAATGGCTTGTCGTCGGCCAGCGCCATCGCCTGCGCGGTGTCCGGCTCCAGCACGATGGCCAGCTGCTGCAGGGGTTCGCTCTGCGCACCGATGCGGGTGAGCACTGCCTGCAGGCGCTCGGCCAGTGCACCGTCGCTGCGCGCCTGTGCGGCCTGCACTGCCGCAATCGCCTCCTGCACATCAACCGGCAGCACCGTACTGGCAGCACGTTTCTTTTCCAGATCCGCATGCAAGGTGGCGAAGACGTCGCGCCAGGCTTCCACGCGAAATTCGTAGGTGCCGATGCGTTCCAACGGAAACTCGGCCCGCCAGCGGTCATTGCCCAACGCACGCATTGGCGCGCTGGCCCAGGTCTTGGCGTCGGCCGGACGCCACAGCACCGCCACCGCGATGCGGTCATGCCCATCGCAGAACGCGTCGGCCTCCACGCAAATGCGGTCGCCCACCGTGCGCTTGACCGGAAAACGGCCGTTATCCACGGACGGCGTCACCGACTCGATGCACACGCGTGGCCAGGTACCGGCGGTCTGCGCACGCGGGCGCATGCGCGGCACGGCCAGCACATGGCGCGCCGGCACGCTGCGATACACGCGCACTTCGCCCGGCTCCAGCGCCTCCAGCGTGGCCCCGGACAAGGTGCGGCCATCTTCGGCCACCAAGGCCTCGGCATCGCCGAGCAGCCGCAACAGGTCTGAGGCCGGCACCGGCACCACATGCCGGGTGTCGCCGTTGATCAGTAACAAGGAGGGCAAGCCGCCCAGCGGCTCGATCGCCACCGCGGTGAGCCCGGTCGCCTCACGCAGCAGCGGGCGCAACCGCATGCCAGCATTGCTGGTTGGCAGACCGTCGGTGATGCGGATCGACGATGGCAATGCCGCCAGGTGCGCATCGTCCAGCAGCCATGCCCCGCCCAACGCCAGCGCCAGTTGCCAATGCTGCTCGGGCGCCGCGGCGCGCTTGCCATCGGGCGCGTCCAGCACGGCAACGACCTGCGCCGCCAACGCACGCAGTGCGCTGTCTTCGTCGAAGAACCAGCTGCCGCGGCCATCCCACCAGGCAAGCGACGAAAACGCCACATCGAACCCGGCACCGGCCAGCTGCTGCAAGGCCTCCAACCCCAGACCCGGCGTCCACGCCGCAAACACCACCTCCGGCGCCTGCGCGTGCACGCGCGCGATCAACTCGCGCCAGCGCTGTACTGGCACCTGCTGCGGCTGCAGCAGCCGGAAGCCACCCACGCCCTGGCCCACCCACTCCAGCAGGCGCGCACTCCACCATTCCACCAGCGCCGCACCTTCCTGTGCGTAGGCAAAGCGGGCTTCGGCCACTTCCGGCGTCGCACGCGGCTGACGCGGGTCCGGAACCGCGGTGCTGCGCGCGCGGAACCACTGTGGGTTATCGCGCACCACCGCACTGGCACCGCCCACTTCGTCCAGGCGCACATCGATCAACAGCTTTACCCCCGCACGGCGCGCCGCCTGCACCGACTCGTGCAGGCGCTGCATTTGCGTCGGGGCACCGGCCGCCGGCTCGATCAAACGGCCTTCGGCATCGCGCTCGAAGGGCGCGGCCATCACCACGTAATCGCAGCCAGCCTCGCGTGCCGCCACGCAGCGCTGCTCCAGCCCGGTCGGGTCCTTCAGTGCGTCATTGAGAACACAGATGCGCATGGCGCCCCCTCAGCGAACAACGGCGCGCAGGGGCGCCATTACGAGTGAAGCCAGCGCCTGCTTGCCGTTTGGCAGTGATGCGAGCCTTTGCTCACCACACCCCGCACCATCACCTGCACGTACCGAACCTTTCCGTATTGACACACGCCGGCACGCTGCCCGACCGACCCTGCCACCCGTGACTGCACTCATGCGCGACTCCGCAACGATTCTTGACCCATGCAGTCAAGCACCCCCACTGCGAATTTCATGTGTCGGTGGAATTGACGAAAATCAAACAAGCGCGGCTGTGGTGTGTCAGTGGAGCGCCTACCATTACCGTGGCGATCGCGTGCGCTTCTTGGTGACAGGGGCCACGTAAGGAAGCCTGACCCACGCACTGCAGGCCAACATCTCGACCAACTGAGGAGTACATCAGCTGGGTCGCTGCCACCAAGACAAGCGCGTCTCTCAACGCTGTTCGTCTCGCTGGCCAATGGCATCGGATCGAGCAAGTACCTTCAGGATCAGACCTTGCGCATCAGTGGGCCTGACGTCCATGTGACATAACGCTTGAGCGCTACCACGAGAACGGCATGCTCTGCTGCATTCACGCTACGTGTTCGTCCAATGACAATGGACCGCTAAAACCATTCCATTGATTATTTTTCAATTGATTTGCAGGCAACTCTCTCTGCATTCGACACCAAGCATGCTCGGCCGGTCTACGTCGATCGCACAGATGCGCTCGCAAGACGAAGTACCCGAGCGGCCCGCTTTTCATTCGTAGCGAGCCATGTCTCGTAACCAGACCTTACGCTACACAATCACACGCCGCTCACCTTTTAATTGACAACATGTTGTCGACTTGAGAAAGAGCCTTCGTATGCAGACCGACAACGAGCATGTCCGCGCGTTGGCGCTAGCAGTGTTCGCGGCCAATGGCCGCTTGGTCAGCGCTGGCAACGAGCTGGTTGCCCATCTGGGGCTCACCAGTGCGTGGTGGCAGGTGCTAGCCGCGCTGCGTTACGCGCCGACGCCGCTGCCCGCTGCTTCCATTGCACGCAACATGGGACTCACCCGACAGGCAGTGCAGCGCATCGTCGACGTGCTTGCCGAGCAGGGGCTGGTCGAGTTCCAGCCGAATCCACATCACCTACGCGCCAAGCTCGTTGTCCTTACCCGCGCAGGCATCAAGGCCGTCAACGGCGCCGAAAAGGCCGTTGCCCCCGTCGATCAAGCAATCGCGGACAAGATCGGCATCGATCGCATCCGCGATGCCGTCCGCACGCTTGAAGAGATGAGCGCTGTCATCTCGGAGTATCTGGGTGAAGCGCCCAGCGCTTCCAGTTCCATCGTCAAACTGCAGGAGTAACGCAATCATGATTCTGGTATCAGGTGCCACGGGTGGTATCGGCGGCGAACTGTGTAGGCAGTTACAGCAAGCGGGCACGCCATTCCGCGCGATGTGCCGCAAGCAGGAGCAGGTGGACAACCTGCAGCAGAAGGGCATGGATGCCGTACTGGGCGACTTCGACACACCCGAAACGCTGCAAGGCGCAATGCAGGGCTGCCACACGCTGTTTCTCATCACCCCGCCCACCCCCGAGCAGGTCGCTCAGGAGACTGCCGCCATCGATGCAGCCAAGCGCGCCGGCATCGGTCGGATCGCGAAAGTGTCGGCATCCGATTGCAACGTGCGTTCGCCGGTGCCGTGGGCGAAATCGCATGCCCTGATCGATCACCACCTGCGCGCCTCAGGCATCGCGTGGACCATCCTCAAGCCTACCGCGTATATGCAGAATTTCCTGTGGTTCAAGGATCCGATCGCCAAGGGCGTGTTCCCGATGGCGGCAGGCCGGGGCAGCGTGTCGTGGATCGACACCCGCGACATCGCACGCGTGGCGGCCACGGTACTGACCGAAGAAGGGCACGCAGGTGCAACCTATTTCCTCACTGGTCCCGAGACGCTCGACATGCAGGCAGCGACCTCGCGTCTATCGAAAATCATCGGGCGCAAGGTCCGTTATCTCGACCTGCCAACGCCGGTGTTTCGCGTATTGATGCGTGCGACCGGCAACTCGCCGTGGATGGCCAAAGGCCTGACCGTGCAATTCGCAGATGTGGTGGCAGGCCATCACGACATCGATCCCACGTTCGAGGTCAAGCGACTCACCGGGAAGCGCCCGCATACATTCGATGACTTTGTTCGCGATCATCGGCAGGCGTTTGTGGGTTAGTCCGCCTAGTAACGGGGTTGGGTTCACTATTCCGCGAGCCTGACCCCGTTATAGCCGTCACTTCCCAAACTGCGCTCAGGCCAACGAACGACGTTGCTGCTTTTCCCGGTAACAGCTAACCCTTCCCAAAGTAGTTCCACCAAGCCTTCTTGCTCGGCTTTGCGCCATGTTCCAGCAATGACCCACGGCCGGGGCTGACGAAATGGTACTGTCCCGACGACTTCATCAGGCTGTGTAAATGGTTGCGTCCTTCCGCACGCTTCTCGGCGACGTAGGCCAGTTCGTCAGGCTTCAAGATCTGCACAGCTGCCAGGAACACGTCCTCCGCGGGAAATTGGATCTTCTTCGGGAGCTCAGGGTGCTCAACCCCAATCATGACGCCCACCATGCCGTGTTCGTTCTGGAAGTCCTCCAAGCCGCAATCTTGAGCGAAAAGCTCCATCGTGATGACGCCGTGTCTTTCGATAAAGTCGGCGATCTGCCCGCTGCATGCGGCTTGTTGAGAGAGTGCGTAGACCAACTTGAAAAGCCATGACCCTGCAATGTCGCCAGTCAACTTCTCTTTTGTCTCCGCGATGATTTCCAACCTATAGCCGTTGTTCGGCTCTTCAACATCATCGAACGGGTCTGAAAGACCGTTGCTTGCCACCCTAATGCTGTTGCTTGTGCGAATGACGCTGAATGCCTGCCTCAGTGCAGGCCAACTGGGCCCGCCCATAAAGGCCGGGTTTATAGCATGCGCGATGACATCAGGATCGACCTTTCCCAGAGATCCAAACAACTCGTCACGCGCCGCGTTTGTCTTTTCGTAAATTTCCGAGCTCATGGTTTCCATTCCTTTCAAATTTTCTAACTTCTCTGATCTGCTTACCGGCAAAGCAGTCCTGCTAGCACCGACGGCTAACGGGATGTGCCGTATTGCAAAGCTCTTTGATATCTACCTTGCCGGCGAAATCCCCCGTGCAAAACACAAGACGCTCGGATCGCCAGTGAGCGACCAGCACAGCGCTACGCGTGCTGGTGCGCAGCCGGCGTCAGCATGATGCTCGTCGAGTCGGTGCCTACGGTCAATTGTTGGCTGCCTTGTCTGGCGCCTTCTCGCCATCATCCGCCACGGTGACGACCAGCTCGCCGTTGCGCATGCGGATGTGGAGTTTGCTGCCGATGGTGAAGCCGAGTTGTTCCAGCCAGCGGCCGCGCAGGCGCAGCGTGGGGATGCGTTGGTGGCTGTCGGGTAGTAGCCGTAGCCGACAGTGCAGTGTTGCGGGCAAGTGGGTGAGTGGCGGCACCTTGAGTTAGATCTGGCGTTTGAGTTCAGCCGCTCCCAAAGCAGGTTTGCCTTGAAAGATTTTCCTGACGCGGTATTGGATCTCTAGCTGGTTGGATCATAGATATCCAGGCCTAAGGAAATACCTCTTTGTCCGAGCGCCAGCATGGCTTTAGCGGAAAGTGCTAGACCGTCATTGCTCTTGGCCATGAAGATGCCGCAGAACAGGTCGGGCTGATAGCGACTGCTCAACTGTGCCCACATACTCAAGTCTTGGGTGAGCTGGTCCAGGATTTCGAAGATCTGTGCTTCAAGATCCTCAGGCTCACGTCGCGTTGCAGTCAGCCTCCAGCTACCAGTCTTGGCAATGCCCACCACGCCGCTCTTCGACTTACGTTCTTGCCCTTTATGCTGGGAGGCTGTGGGGCTGCCCGAAAGCAACGCGCTGATCTCGTCAGGCACCAGATCGTCTCCAAAGAATCGGAGTGTTGCTACGGAATACTCTAGTGCTCCCATTGGACCCCAATGTCTGAATTAACCCGCACCGCGAAGCAGCGTCGGCTTGGACGAACTACCAGGCCTACTTCTGCGTTGACGCATGCGCGGCCAGGAACTTGGTGATGCTATCAGGCTCGCGCTTGGATCCAGGCAGCCATTGAGGCTGCCACTCAGCGATCCGTGCGCCGCTTTGGTGCTGATAGATGCCTGGACTGGGTTCATTGATCGATTCCAGCTGCCGCACCAAGACCACGGGTGGCTCGGCACCCTTGTGCGCCTGCGAGAAGGCCAACGCCGGCTCGTATTGCGCGAACGCGGCGAAGTAGTCATCGTCTCCAGTCAGTGGCGCCGCTCCCTGCTCGGGATGGAGCCAGACTCTGTACTCAAGGATGTGGTCATATAAGTAGCCAGCCCCGGACTTCGACCGTCCTGAATAAGTTCCGACAAGCGATGGCTCTGCTGCCAACGGATAGCGGCTCTGCTGTGATACAGACTGATCAACGTGTGCAGATGAGAACGGAGCGACTGGACGAGAGCACGCCGCGACGACAAATGCCAACAATACTGCGATAAAAAAGTTCGCTTGTTTCATCGCTGCCAAAGTAGGATCTAGCCTCTGTGTTAAGCCGAGTCGCGGAGCAACTTTGGCTTGGATAGGTTGTCAGGTAACCCGGTAGTCCAAGCACCACCTCGAGCACAGCGCTACGCATGCTGGTGTGCAGTGGTATCAGCATGAAGCTCGTCGAGTCGGTGGCTACCGCCAATTGTTGGCTGCCTTGTCTGTCGCCTTCTCGCCATCATCCGCCACGCTGACGACCAGCTCGCCGTTGCGCATGCTTATGTGAAGCCTGCTGCCGATGGTAAAGCCGAGTTGTTCCAGCCAGCGGCCGCGTAGGCGTAGCGTAGGGATGCGTTGGTGGCTGTCGGTGATCGACATGCCGGCGTACGCCTCGCGCAACCACTCCAGATGCGGCAACGCGTGCGCGCCGTGACCGGCGCGGGTCAGCGCGGTGAGGAAACTGGTGCGTGCGGTGGCCGGCGAGGTGGAGCGCTCCTGCGCATTCAGATCGTCGAAGGTCAGCAGCCACTGTTCGCCACGATCGATCTCGTTGCACATCACCGAAGTGGTCGCCAACTGCAATGCGTTGTGCGCGGTAGGCTCCAGTTCGTATAGCGCCAGCCAGTGCGGGTATGCCTCGCGGTAGCGGTCCAGCGCGTTCAATGCCAGCGCGCAAAGACGTTGTGCGTCGGCACCCAGGTGCAGCTGCGCTTGCGCAGCGTTGTAGGCGCCCAGCTGATCGCCGCGCTGGAACAGGCTCAGTGCGGGCTGCAGTGCCGGGTCGATCTGGACCTCGGTATCGGTGTCATCGGCTGCAGCTGCCGGCGCTGCGGTCGGTTCGGCTCGGGGCGTCTTCGCCACCGGGGTCTTGCGTCCAAACAAACGGTCCCACAGGCCCATCGCGATTACCTTCTGCGCGCCGCGAATCGGAAACCGCTGCGGTGCCGGCGGCGCTCCGGTCGGGCGGCGGGCCGGCAAAGGGGAGCGCAATGCGCCAGCGGTCTGCCGATCCTGCGCCAAGCTTAGGGCCAGTTGCGTACGTGCAGGTGAGTGCCGGGCAGGGTGATGCATGGCGATGGCTAGCGTGGCAGCGCATCACGCGTGCAACCTGGGCGATCTGTCGCTTGCTGCAGCATGGGGATGCCGGCGCCGCGCGCCACGTCATCGACCGGGCGATGCAGCACGCATCGCCCGGCCGCAGCGGCATGGCTTACGGCTTCACCTGCTCATTGAACAGCTTGAGGATGCGCTTGTATTCGTCCAGCCACGAATCGGCACGCGTAAAGCCATGGCGTTCCAGCGGATACGGTGCCACCTGCCAGTTGTCCTTGTGCAGCTCCATCAACTTCTGGGTCATGTCGACCGAGTCCTTGAAGAACACGTTGTCGTCGATCATGCCGTGCGCGATCAGCAGATGGTCGCGCAGTCCGTCGGCGTAGTTGATCGGCGATGAGGTCTTGTAGGCCTCGGGATCGAGCTCGGGCGTGTTGAGGATGTTGGAGGTGTACTCGTGGTTGTACTGCATCCAGTCGCCGACCGGACGCAGCGCCGCGCCGGCCTTGAAGGTGCCGGGGCTGCGGAACAGCGCCATGTAGGTCATGAAGCCGCC
>JAAIGE0101436346.1_pt1 | contig 29509 bp, 32 predicted proteins | sample 6487951 | NCBI WGS metagenome assembly JAAIGE01 (sample SAMN13974128, study PRJNA590717) | phyllosphere metagenome | biome: tomato field; feature: multiple bacterial spot infested tomato fields; material: tomato leaves; isolation source: leaves from tomato fields | host: Solanum lycopersicum ...
GCTTCGACACACAGGAGAGGTGGCAGAGTGGTCGAATGTACCTGACTCGAAATCAGGCGTAGTGGCAACACTACCGTGGGTTCGAATCCCACCCTCTCCGCCAGTAAGCCAACAAACGAGCGCCCTTCGGGGCGCTTTTTTGTTGCCTGCAGCATGGCTTGAGCCATCGGTTTCAACGCGAGATCGACCGGCGGTTGCTCGGATCGTTCGGAGGGCGGATGTTCTCTCCCTCAAGATATGTGGTTTTTCTTACCACAGCGAAATGTAATATTTCGCCGCAAATGTCAGGAATTCCAAACATCATCTCTACAATTGTAAAGTTGTAGTTTGAAAAGTGTGAATTTGTAAACGCATTGCTCGTCCGATGCGTGGAGTGTCTCCCCGTCGCTCCAACGAAACTGGTTCTATGAACGCCGACCTTGCTCTCAGGATGCTGTCCGATTTGTTCTGGACAGGATTGCTCATCTGCTTGCCTGTTCTCGGCTTGACCATGTTGGTGGGCTTGCTGATCAGCGTTTTGCAAGTGGTCACGCAAGTTCAGGAAATGTCGCTGACCTTCGTGCCGAAGCTGTTCACGGCTGGCGTGGCCATCGTGCTATTCGGCCCCTGGATGTTGAAGAAGTTGGGCCAGTTCGCGTCCCAGCTCTGGACCAATATTCCCGCCATGTTCTGAGAGTGTTCGGAAATGGCCGCCCAATCTTCCCAGTGGACGTTGTCGTCGTTTCTTGCAGGCGACGTGCAGGCTGCGGCCGTCCTGCTCCCATTCTTTTTGCTGTCGTTGCGTATAGCCGTGGTGCTTGCCATGACGCCGGTGCTCTATGCGATGCCCATTCCCAATCGGGTGCGGGCGCTGGTGGTGCTGGCGCTGGCGGCCGTGCTTTCTTTGGCGCTTCCCATCGACAGCGCGGGGGTGCGCATGGATGCCGGCGGAATCCTGCAGGCTGCGTTCATCGAGATGGCGCTGGGGGCCACCTTGGCGCTGGGGGTGCTGGTGGCCTTCGCCGCGTTCTCCGTGGCTGGCAATCTGCTGGACGTGCAGATCGGCTTCGGCATTGCACAGGTGTTCGATCCGGTAAGCAACCGGGCGTCTCCGCTGCTGGTGTCTGCCTTCAACTATGCAGCGGTGGTGGTGTTCTTTCTGGTGGATGGCCACCATGCGCTGTTGCGAGCGCTGGCCTATAGCCTGCAGGTGTTTCCTTTGGGAGCCCCTTGGTCATTGGCGAATGCAGCCGGTCCGGTGTTCAAGCATGTCAGTGCCCTGTTCATGCTGGGTTTTGCGCTGGCCGCTCCCGTGGTGTTTTGCATTTTGCTGGTGGAACTGGCCCTGGGGGTGGTGTCCCGCAATCTACCCCAGATCAACATGCTGGTGCTGGGCATTCCCACCAAGATTGTGGTGGGTCTGGCGGTGCTGTCGCTTTGGTTTGCCGGAATGGGCGGCGCAATGAATCGTGTCTACGCGAGCATCTATGACATGTGGGAAGGCGTCTTCCTGACGGCGGCTCAGGCTGCGCGCTCCGATGGAAATCCGGCTGCGCCTTTGCGTGCGGAGGGCATGCGCTGATGTCGGAACAGGATCTCGATCGCAATGAAGCGGCCACGCCGTACAAGTTGCAAAAAGCGAAGGAAAAGGGCCAGGTCTCCAAAAGTTCGGACGTGGTCTCTGCGGTGGTGTTTGTGGTGGCGGTGGTGTACCTGACCTGGCAGGGCTGGGAATCGGTGCGTGACCAGTTTCGCTTCGATCAGATGTTGCTGCTGCAGATCGGCAACATCGATCCGGGCGGGGCCAGCCTGTGGCCGGTGGTTGCTGAAATGGTCAAGGGAACACTCGCTTGGATCGCCCCTTTTCTCGTGTGCATCATGCTTGCCGCGGTGGCGGGAAACGTCTTGCAGACGGGCCTGATTCTTTCGATGGATCCGGTCACTGCCGATTTCAACCGTTTGAATCCGGTGAACGGATTCAAGAAGATCTTCTCCCTGCGCGCCTTGTTCGACACCGCTCGCGCCTGTATCAAACTGGTCTTGCTGAGCAGCGCTGCGTACTACGCGCTGGTCGACCTCGCGCCGCAGTTCTACAACCTCTCAGGACTTTCGCCCCTCGGATACGTGCACACGCTGCTGGCCGACATGGGAAGCCTTGGGCTCAAGATGGCCATGCTGCTGGGTGCCATTGCACTGATCGATCTCATGTTCACCAAGCGCGAGTTCGCCAAGAAGATGCGCATGAGCAAGCGCGAACTCAAGGACGAACACAAGCAGCGTGACGGCGATCCGCGCGTGCGGGCCCGAATGCGAGAGCTGCGGCGCGAAGCACGCAAGCGCAGCCAGGCGCTTCGCCAGACCCAGAACGCCGATGTGCTTCTGACCAACCCCACCCATGTGGCAGTCGCATTGCGCTACGTCCATGGTCAGATGGACTCACCCCAGGTGGTGGCCAAGGGGGCAGGCCATGTGGCCGCGGTGATGCGGCAGATCGCTGCACGGCATCAGATCCCCATCGTTCAAAGTCCCTCCCTTGCTCGCAAGCTGTTCAAGGAACTCGATGTCGAGCACCACGTGCCGCCGCAGATGTTCGCCGAAGTCGCCCGCATCATCGTGTGGGTGTTTGCCATGCGGGAACGCCAGCGCCAGGGCGTGCGAACGGGGGCGATGGCATGAAGGCGCTTCAGCGTTTCTTCGGCAGGCACAGCGACATCGCCATGGTGCTCCTGGTGCTGGGAGTTCTGGTGGTGCTGTTCGCGCCCATCCCCAGTCCGCTACTGGACTTTCTGATCCTCACGAATTTCAGCTTCGCGTTTCTCATTCTGCTGCTGACGTTCTACATGGCGAGGCCGGTGGAGTTTTCCACCTTCCCGTCGCTGCTGCTGATCGCCACCTTGTTCCGCCTGTCGCTCAATGTGGCGGCCACGCGCCTGATCCTGTCGGACGGTGACGCGGGCCGGGTGATCGGTGCCATCGGCGCCTATGTGGTGGGTGGCAATTACGTGATCGGGTTGATCGTCTTCCTGATTCTCATCGTTGTGCAGTACGTGGTGGTGACCAACGGCGCGCAGCGAATCTCGGAGGTGGCTGCTCGGTTTACGCTGGACAGCATGCCCGGGCAGCAGATGAGCATCGATGCGGACCTGAACATGGGTTTCATCGATCAGGCAGAAGCCCAGCGCCGCCGCAAGAACATCGAAAAGGAAGCGGCTTTCTACGGGGCCATGGACGGCGCCAGCAAGTTCGTGAAGGGCGATGCGATCGCGGGCATCATCATCTTGCTGATCAACATCGTGGGTGGACTGGTGATCGGCGTGATGCAGCACAAGCTGCCATGGGACCAGGCACTGAAGACCTATTCGCTCCTGACCATCGGCGATGGCATCGTGACCCAGGTTCCCGCGCTGATCATCGCCGTCGGCACCGGCATCATCGTCACCCGTTCCGCCTCCGACGGCAATCTCAGCCAGGAAGTGCTGCGCCAGATCACGTCGTTTCCCAAGACGCTTTTGCTGGTGGGCGCTGCACTGACGGGCTTGCTGTTCTTGCCGGGAATCCCGGTCCTGCCCACCGCCATATTGATGGTCATCGTTGGCGCCATTGCCTGGGTGGTGTACCGAAGCGCCGCCGGTGGGGAAGGGGACAAGCCTGCGGCCATCGACGGTGCCGACGCATCGCAAGCCGAGGGGGGCGCAGCGCGCGACGAAGAAGATCCCTATGCAGCGCTGCAGGTGGAGCCGATCGAGGTGCATGTGGGTAGCCAATGGGTCGCGCTCGTCAACCAGCCTGGCAGCGTGTTCATGGAACGCATCGCCACCTTCCGCAAGCAGCATGCCCAGGAACTGGGCCTGGTCCTGCCCCGGGTGCGATTCAAAGACGCGGTCCGGCTCGGTGCCGATCGCTATGAGATCCATCTGGATGGTGTCATCTGCGGCCGCGGGGAAGCCCGTGCCGACCGCCTGCTGGCCATCCATCCGGCAGGCAAGACGGACGGACTTCCAGGCGAGCCGACGCGTGACCCCACGTACGGATTGCCGGCCTTGTGGATTGATCAGAGCCTGCGTGAAGCCGCGGTCGCGGCCAAGTTCACGCTCGTGGATGCACCGACTGTCTTCATGACCCATCTGACCGAGGTGTTGCGGCGCGAGTCCGCCACGCTGCTGACGCGGGCGGAAACGGATCGGCTGCTGGCTCGTGTGCGGCAGCAGCAACCCAGCCTGGTGGAGGAACTGATACCCACCGTGCTGTCCGTGAGCGATGTGCAGAAGGTGCTTCAGAACCTGCTGCGCGAGAAGGTGTCCATCCGGCACATCGAAGCGATCCTGGAAACCTTGGCCGATGCGGGCCGGCAGTCCAAGGACGCCAGCTACCTGACGGAACTGGTGCGCCTTCGGCTGGGGCATGCGATATGCCAGGGGCTCGTCGGTGAGGCGAATGCACTGCATGTGATCACGCTGGATCCGGCCGTCGAGAGCCAATTCTTGCAGAGCGTGCAAATGGCGCACAGCGCGCGGTCCGAAGAGCCCGGTTCGCCGGCGGCACCCTTCGTGCTCGAGCCCAAGATGACCGAGCAGTTGATGGTCAAGCTCATGCAGCAAGCGGAACGCATGATGAAAAGCAATCTGTTGCCCGTGCTGCTGTGCGCGCCTGAACTGCGCCGGCATGTACGAGCGCTTTCGGAGCGGGTGATGCCGCACCTGAGGGTGCTGTCGATGGCGGAGATTCCGCACACCATCGAATTGAAGTCCTATGCCGTCGTGAGCGTGTAGACGGCTTTCCATTGGCTATCCCATTTTCTCCTCACCCTGCTTTTCCCCCATGCAAGAAGTACTCGCTCTCGCTTTGCAGTCCATGCACCAGGACATGCAGCGCCTCGACCGGATCGGCAGCAATCTGGCCAACGCGCTGACACCGGGCTATCAGCGCGAAGTGATGGCCAGCGGGCCACTGGGCATGGTCGGCTCCACGTTTGCTTCCATGGTCAACCACGCGCCCGCAACCTCTGCTGCGGCCGGCACGGCCTCTCCGGCGGTGCCTGCGCCTGCGATGCTCATTCAGACAGACACGCGCCCGGGGAGCCTGAAGGCCACCGGCCAGGGGCTGGATGTCGCGCTGGCCGGACCCGGCTTCTTCGAGGTGACGACGGACGCTGGGCCTGCCTACACCCGTCAGGGTAATTTCCGTCTCGATGGTCGGGGGCGCCTGGTGACCGCACAGGGATTTCCCGTCATGGGCAAGGGCGGGGAAATTTACCTGAATGGAGAGCGGCCTTTCATCGACGGTGCAGGAAATGTGTATGAGTCCGAATCCAAGTCGGCGGGCGCCAACGCCCAACCGATCGCACAACTCAAAGTCGTGCAGGCGCAAGACCCCGCCCGCCTCCAACACAAGGGTGACGGGTTGCTGGCTGCGGAGGGTTCGTTCAGCGTGCTCAAAGACGCGGACATTCAGATCCGGCAGGGCTTCCTGGAAAACTCGAACGTCAACTCCATGCAGGAGATGGTTCAGCTGGTGCAGACCATGCGGCATTTCGAGTCGATGCAAAAGGTGGCGCTGGGCTACGACGAAATGACGGGCCAGGCCATCCGCAAGCTCGGCGAGCTTTCTTGATGCTTTGCTCCGATGCGCTTCGCTTGAACAACGGCTCTGCCATTCCCTTTAGAAATTGACCTCTTCCCATGTTTGACGCTCTCTACATCGGTGCCACCGGCATGCAAGCACAGCAGCTGAATGTCGACACCATCGCCAACAATCTGGCCAATGTGAATACCACTGGGTTCAAGAAAGCACGGGTAAGCTTTTCCGACTTGGTTGCCAAAGATTCCGCCCGTGCTGCATCCAGCCCGGTGGAGGCAGACGCGGGTTTCATCTCGCAGGGCTTGCGGCTGGGCGCAGGGGTGGGCGTTGCCAGTCTGTCCAAGCTGTTCGACATGGGGGATCTGAAGAAGACGGACTCTCCTTTCGATGTCACCGTGCAGGGCGATGGTTTTCTGGAGGTGCTGATGCCCGATGGAAGCAGTGCCTATACGCGCGGCGGCACGCTGAAAGTCAACAAGGACGGCCAGTTGGCCACGTTGGCCGGTTATGCGCTGAAGCCCGGCATCACTGTGCCCGAAGACACCCAGTCGCTGATTTTGCAGCCCGACGGGCGGGTACAGGCGCGCGTTGCCAACCAGGCATCTGCCATGGACATCGGCAAGATCGATCTGGTCCGATTTGCCAGCCCGCAGGGTTTGCTGGCCGAAGGGGACAACCTCTACCGAAGCAGCAGTGCTTCGGGGGAGTCCATTTCGGTTCGGGCCGCTGAGGATGGTGCGGGCAGCTTGGCCCAGGGCTATCTGGAGGGCTCCAACGTGAAGATGGTCGAGGAGATGGTGAACCTGATGGTGGCGCAGCGCAGCTATGAAGCCAACGTCAAGATCGTTCAGGCGGCCGATGAGATTCTGGGGCTGGTCAACGGGCTGCGCCGATGAGTCCTTTCCAAGCGATCAAGCCGCGCCATCTCGATGGAATGCTGTGTGCCGTCTTTCTGTGGCTCGGAACCTCAGCGTGGGCGACCGAGAGCAGGGCAACGGCCGCGCCACTGCTGCGTGTGGAAATGCGGCCGCAGGCCCAAGTGTCTCAGGCGCAGGTTCAGCTGGGAGACGTCGCCTTCGTGAGCAGTCCCGATCTGGCGTTGCTGCGTCGGGCCATGGCGCTGCCTTTGGGCCGGGCTCCACGCATTGGCGATACCGCGGTTCTGGAGTCGGATCGACTGGCCCTGTGGCTTCGAAGCCGTACGGGCCTGCGCGAAGAACAAGTGCAATGGAAAGGCTCCACTTCGACGGCCTTGACCTTGGCAGCGCGAGAGTTGCAGGGAGAGGAGGTCGTTGTCAAAGCCCAATCTGCATTGCAGGAGCACCTGATGGCAGGGGTGGTGCAGAAAGGTCTCTTGGAGCCGCGGATCGAGATGCAGGCGGTGTCCGTACCGGCGAGCACCTTGGTTCCGGTGGGAGGCAGCAGTCTGAGCGTGCGCCCGCTGGGCAATGCGCCTCTGGCCAAACGCATGCTGGTCTGGGTCGATGTGCTGGTGCAGGGACAGCACGTCAAGACCATTCCAGTCCGTTTCGAAGTGAGCCTGTTCACTTTGGCGCCTGTGGCAGTGAACGACATGGCCGTGGGCACCTCGGTCCAGGCAGGGCATCTGGTGGTACGCGAGGTCGATGTGGCCCGTCTGGGAGAGGCCGATGCCAGCGCACTCGGTCAGCCGGCGGTCCGTGGCGACGGAGACTCAGTGCCTGCGCAACGGGTTCGCCGCAATCTGCACAGCGGTGATGTCGTCACCGCCGCACACTTGCAATCGGTACCGGCGGTATCGCGTGGCGATTGGGTCAGTCTGGTTTCGCGAAGCGGCCTGGTATCCCTGGAGAGCCGGGTAGAAGTGCTGCAGGACGGCCAGGTGGGCCAGGTCGTGCGCGCAAGGCCCCTCAATGCGACCGGCGTGCTGCTTGCCCGCGTGACGGCCCCAGGGCATCTGGAACTGCAACCATGAAGCGATCGTTCGCCTTGGTGGTTGGCAAAGGGCTGTTTCTCTTGTCGAGCATGGCGCTGTATGTCCCGGCGGCTCCCGCCGGTGCGGAAAGTCTTTACCAGGAACAGAGCTTCAGGCCCCTGACCGCCGATAACAAGGCATTTCGCGTGGGCGACGTGCTGACAGTACAGGTGTTCGAAAACTCCAGCGCGACGACGAGCGCGGATACGGGTACGCGGCGCAAGAACGGGCTGTCCGCTGAGCTCGGACATCGCAGCGGCAGCGTGGCCCAGACGGGCATCGGGGTCAGCGGCGACTTCGATGGCGGCGGCAAGACCCAAAGGACCAATCGGGTGTTGGCGACGCTCACGGTGTCCGTACGGGAGATCCTGCCCAACGGCGAATTGAGGGTCGCTGGCGAGCAATTGTTGACCGTCAACGATGAGCCGCAAAAAGTCACGTTGGAAGGCCGTGTGAGGCCCCTGGATATCTCGGACGGCAATGTCGTTTTGTCGACGCGCTTGGCCGATGCCAGGATCAGCTACGTAGGCGAGGGCGACATTGCAGAACGCAATCGTCGTCCCTGGTGGCGGGCCCTGCTGGATGGGATGGGATTGTGAGCATGAGAAGAACCGTTCCAACTTTCTTCGGCCTGGTGGCATGCGTTGCGGTGTCGGTGGCCTTGTTGGTGCCTGCACAGGCCCTGGCAGAGTCCGTTCGGGTCAAGGACCTCGGCAAATTGCAGGGTTGGCGTGAGAACGCGCTGGTCGGCACAGGCATCGTCACCGGTCTGGCAGGTACGGGCGATTCGTCCACGAACCGGAGCATGCGGCAGGCTCTCTCCAATGCCATGTCCCAGTTCAACCTGAACGTCGGGCCCGAACAGATCCAGAGCCGCAATGTGGCGGTTGTCATGGTCAGTGCGGTGCTGTCTCCCTTCTCGCGGGAGGGCGACGCGCTGGATATCACCGTGACCTCCGTGGGCGATGCTCGCAGCCTGGTGGGAGGCAGCTTGGTGCTTACGCCTTTGAAAGCGGCCAATGGACGGGTCTACGCACTGGCGCAAGGCCCTTTGTCGGTCGGGGGCTACCGCTACGACGCCAACGGCAATGTGGTGCAGAAAAATCATCCCACCGTGGGTTCGGTGCCCAACGGTGCCACGGTGGAAGTAGGTGTCACGGCGCAGATGGTGTCCGAGAGCTCCCGGATGACGTTCATCCTCAATGAGCCCGACTACACCACCGCCAACCGCGTGGCGGAGGCGATCAACCGCAAGCTGGGCGCAGGCTTGGCGCAAGCGCGGGACGCATCGGGCATTGAGCTGATCGTGCCCGAAAGCCAACGCCGTCAGCTGGTGGCTTTCGTCGCCGGGCTGGAGTCGGTCATGGTCGAGCCGGACCGCCGGGCCAAGGTGGTGATCAACGAACGCACCGGCACGGTGGTGTCGGGTGGAGATGTCCGCATCTCCCAGGTGGCCATCTCCCATGGCGACATCAAAGTCTCCATTCGCAACGAAACCGTCGCTTCTCAGCCGTCTTTCATCGGACAGGCGGGCGATGGTGTTCGCACGGCGCTGGTCACCAACACGCGCATCGATGTGGACGAGCAGAACGGCCCAGGCTTCGTCACGGGCAGCACCACGGTGTCTGACCTGGTGCAGTCGCTCGCGCGGCTCAAGACGAACACGCGGGACATCATTTCCATCCTCCGCGCGGTGAAGACGGCAGGTGCATTGCATGCCGAACTCATCATCCAGTAAGCACACCGGACGCCCCCAATGACCGAAGGAATCGAAGCCATCACCCAAGCCAGTCTTTCGCTGGCGCTCGATGCGGCCACGCTGCGCCACCAGGCCATCGCCAACAACATCGCCAATGCCGGTACGGAAGGTTTCGTTCCGCAGCGGCTGGGCTTTTCCAGCCAGATGCAGGAGGCTCGCCGCCAACTGGACGAAGGTCGACGCATCGATTCGGCCCAGCTTGCCGCGATCTCGGAGGCCGGTTTCAAGCTGGAACCAGTCGCCACGGGGAATGGACTGCCGGCAAGGGTTCAGCTGGATTCCGAAGTAGCGCAGATGGCGCAGAACGCCGTGCATTACCAAGCCTTGCTCAAGGGCCTGTCGCGCCATATGGCCATTCTTTCCACGGCCGTCTCCGACGGCAAACGCTGATCTTTTTCGAGTCGCATTCCATGGATTACTCCAAAGCCTTCGCCATCAGTGCCAGCGGCATGACCCTCGAGCGCACGCGCGTCGAAGTGGCATCCCTTAACCTCGCGAACGCCAATACGGTGGCGGGCCCCGATGGAAAGGCCTATCAGCCTCTTCGGGTGGTCGCGCGGACCGCTTTCAGCGATGCGGTGACACAGGGCCTGGCGGGTCCTTCGGTCATGGTCGAGCCCACGTTGCAAAGCCCTCGCATGGTGTATGAGCCCGGACACCCGTTGGCCAATGCGCGTGGATTTGTTGCCTATGCAGGCGTGGACCCTGCTGCGGAGATGGTGACGCTGATGGGGGCGATGCGCTCCTATGAGGCCAACGTCGCGGCGATGAACACCTCTCGCAACATGGCGCTCAAGGCGCTGGAGATCGGAGGCAATGCATGAGCACCGAAGCCATCACGGCCTTGGCTTCGTCCGCTCTGCCGGGTCTGTCGGCACCGCTGCCACTGCCGCCGGAGCCGGGCATGGGTGTGGGAGTTCTGCATTCGCCGCAGTCGCCGGGGTTCTCCGATCTGGTCACGCAGGGGCTTCAGCAGGTCAATCAGCAGTTGCTGGGCAGCCAGACCGATCTGCAGCAGCTCGCCGTAGGCAATGCCCAGAACTTGCACCAGATCATGATTCGGCTGGAGGAAAGCAAGCTGTCCTTCCAATTGATGATGCAGGTGCGCAATCGGCTTCTGGAGTCCTATCAGGACGTCATGAAGATGCAGCTCTAGCCATGACCGATAAGCCAAGACTGAAACTTCGCACCGAGAGCCTACGACCATGATCGCATTCTGGGAGGGCCTGAGCCGCTCCGCACGCACCAGCCTGATCGCTGGCCTTTTGGGCATTGTCCTGATGACGGCAGCACTCGCCTGGTGGCTGCTGCGAGCAGACTATCAAGTGCTGTTCGCCGACCTCAAGCCTCAGGATGCGACGGCCATGACCGCCGAGCTCGAGAAGCTCAAGATTCCCTACCGGTTCGATGAGGCCAACGCATCCATCCTGGTGGACAAGGCACAGGTGCACTCCACGCGCATCAAGCTGATGGGCAAGGACTTGCCGCTGCACGGTGCGGTGGGTTTCGAGCTGTTCAACAACACCGACTTCGGCATGACGGAGTTCGCGCAGAAGATCAATTACCAGCGGGCGCTGCAGGGCGAGTTGACCCGCACCATCCTGTCGCTTTCGGAAATACGCGACGTGAGGGTTCATCTCGCTATGCCGGAGCAGGGCCTGTTCAAGCAAGCCAGCGCTCGCCCCAAGGCGGCGATCACCCTGACCCTGAAAGAAGGCCAGACTTTGCGCGCCGAGCAGGTGAGCGGTATCCAGCGATTGGTCGCTGCGGCGACACCCGGCATGACGGCGCAGGACGTGACGGTCGTGGACAAGCAAGGTGTCGCCCTGAGCCGGTCGGGAGACGATGGCGGTGATGTCGCCGCCTCATCCGGTGGAGGCAGCGGCCGGCTGGATTTGAAGAAGGACACGGAGGCCCAGTTGGCGCGCAAAGCCGCAGCCGTGCTGGACCGCGCTTTCGGCCCAGGCCAAGCCCTGGCGAGTGTCGATGTCACCTTGAACATGGATCAGGTCCGGATCACGACCGAAGACGTCATTCCTGCACCGTCCAGAACGGCAGACAGCAAAGGTGTCATCGTGAAGGAGCGGGAATCCATCCGGGACGGGAATCTGGCCCCGCTGGATGCCGTTCGGTCTTCCAACGCCGCAGGGGCCAGCACGCAACGCGAAGTGGATTACCAAGTGGGCCGCAGGGTGGAGCAGGTGGTCAGCCAGGCCGGATCGGTTCGCCGCATCCAGGTCGTCGCAGTGGTCCGCCAGCCACTGGACGCCGTGCAGGAAGAGAAGCTGCGCCGCGTGCTGGCAGCTGCGGTGGGGGCGAACATGGAGCGTGGCGATACGGTGGTCGTGCAGTCCCTGCAAGCGCTCTTGCCACCCGCCGTCGACAAGGCTTCGGTCGATGCTTCCGGTATGCCGGCCGCCATGGATTCAGAGTCTGCCGGTTCGCCAGTTGCGGGCCATACGGGCGATGCACGGGACATGGCACTTGGTGCCTATGCCAAGGCTTTGCTTGCTCTGGCGCTGGTCTTCGTGGTCGGGGCATTGGCCTTTCATTCGTTACGCCGGCGCCAATCCTTCGGCCGCACGCGAGATGCCGTACCGCTGACCGAGGCCGAGCGGCAGGCCGCACTGCGACGCGTGCAGGCCTGGATGCAAACGGGAAACCAGACGGGTCCGTTGGACGCGGATATACCAAGGCATCAGCCATGATGTTTTCTGAGCTGACCAGCACCCCTGTCGGTCGCAGCGCCAGGCATTCGGCGCTGCTGCTGCAGGCGATGGCTCCTTCCGACCGGAGCTGGTTGTTGTCGCATCTGCCCTCGCCGCAGCAGCAGGAGTTGAAGGCTTTGGTGGTTGAGTTGGATGCGCTTGGCATCGTGCCTGACGCCAGTGTGTTGAACGAGGCGTTGAACGCTTCCGTACATCGCACTGAACTGTCTGCACCAGGGCAGATGGAGGCCTTAGCGTTCGATGCGGCAGCGCATGCGCATCCTCCGCTGATGACGTCGGATCTCGATTTTTTGATGGTATTGGATGAAAAAGACCTGATTGCCCTCGCCAAGGCATGGCGCAGCGAGCCGACCGGCTTGGTGGTCATGGCGCTGCGTCTGCACGCTTGGCCGTGGCAGCGCGTGGTTCTGGAGCGCCTTCCGGCACTGCCGCGGCGCAGAGTCGAGGACATGCTGGACATGGACCCTCTTCCCCTGCGATCCGATACGGCGTTGGCTCTGGCGCTCATGGCGAGCATGCGTGCCTGTTGCGAGTCGGCGCGACGGGCGGTGCAAGATGCGCCGCCCGCAACGGCACTTGGTGCGAGGCATGGCTGGACGACCGGGATTTTCCGGTGGATGGGTGCATGGTCGAGGAAGATTCGATGAAGCCGGCCACATTGATCTTGCGCGATGCTCCCTTGCATGCGCAGGCCTTGAGCCTGGGCCGGCCGGCGCACAAGGCGGCAGAAAGAAATGCGGCGCTCCGGCAGCGGCATGCCTGCGCGGCGGACGACGCGTCTTTGTCAGAGGGTTCTGCTTCTGACATTCCACACCACCCATCGGAGCCGGCGGTATGGGACGCGGCGACTGTCGTGGCCGCACCGGAATCGACACTGGCTGACGAGGCGGAAAAAAGGCAGGCGCATCTTTTGGACCAGGAACGCCGCGCCGCTTACGACCGAGGCTATCGGGAAGGCGTCGCGCATGCGCAGCAGGAGACCGAAAAACAAATAGAGGCGTTGGCCACGAGCCTGGCGAAGGAGCAGGTGAGCAGGGCGGCATCCGAGGCCCAGAAAGCAGCCCAGGACCATAGCCGGCAACTGAATGACAAGCTGCACCAGCAAAGCAAGTTGCTGGAAAAATGGCTGATGGAGTTGCCCGTGGAGCGTGAGAGGTGCCTGCGAAATGCCGAGGAAGACATGCTTGCACTGGCGTTCGAAATGGTGTGCCGCATTCTGGGGGACCAAGCGGCCACGCAAGCAGGACTGCGCGCGCTGCTGGACACCAGCCTCAAGGCGTGGCACGGGCGCAGCCCACTGAGCATTCACTTGCATCCTGAAGACGTGCAACTGCTGCGCACGGATGCAGATAGCCTGCAACTGCTTTCCTCCGCAGGATTCAGTGCGGAGCGTGCCTCCTTGCGATGGGTGGCCGATGCGAAAGTCACGACCGGTGGGATGTTGTTGCGCTCGGCCGAAGGCGCGCTCGACGCCAGGCTGGAAGTGCAGTTGGACGCATTGAAAGCCAGTCTGGTGCACACCCGCGAAGCCCGGCGATCGCTTGTCCCCATGCATGGACAGGGTGACAAAGCATGAGCGCGTCCGCTTTCCGGTCTTCCGATCGCCTGCAGGACTATCGCACTGCGTTGCAGCAAACGGAGTTGACCCGGCGGGTCGGATGGGTGCGCCAAATGCAGGGGTTGGCGATCGAAGCGCAGGGACCGGATGCCACTGTAGGCGAGCTGTGCCGCATCCTGCCGCGCAGGCGTTTGAGTGAAGGCGGGCCCGTGTCCCCGCACAACCCCTCCCACGGCGTGCTGGCTGAAGTGGTTGGGTTGAGAGGTGACCTCATCACGCTGATGCCGTATGGCAGCATGCAGGGCGTGGCAGCAGGCGCCGAAGTCATCGCAATGGGACGGCAGTCGACTTTCGGCGTCGGTCCCGAACTGCTCGGGCGTGTGATCGATGGGTTCGGACACGCCTTCGATCAGCGCGCAGACCCTGATGCACCGCTGCAGCGCCCTTTGCATGCCAGCCCGATCAACCCCATGCAGCGACCCAAGATTCACCAGGTGCTTCAAACTGGGGTGCGTTGCCTGGACGGGTTGCTGACGCTGGGCTTGGGGCAGCGTGTAGGCATTTTCGCGGGCAGCGGCGTTGGCAAAAGCACGCTGCTTGGGATGATTGCGCGGCATGTCAGTGCAGATGTGAACGTGATCGCCCTGATCGGTGAACGAGGCCGCGAGGTGCGGGAGTTCATCGACAAACAATTGGGCGAAGAAGGCCTGAAGCGGTCTGTGGTGGTGGTGGCGACATCCGACCAACCCGCCCTGGCACGCATTCGCGCAGCGCATGCCGCCGTCACCATTGCCGAGTATTTCCGGGACGCGGGACAGCAGGTTCTGCTCACCATGGACTCGATCACCCGTCTGGCAATGGCACGCCGCGAGGTGGGCCTGGCTGCCGGGGAGCCCCCCACCGCGCGGGGCTACACCCCGTCCGTCTTTGCAGAACTACCCCAGCTTTGCGAGCGCTGCGGCACGGCGCCCTCCGGGGGCTCCATCACCGCGCTGCTGACGGTGCTTGTCGAGGGGGATGACATGAACGAGCCCATCGCGGATAGCTTGCGCTCTATTTTGGACGGCCACGTGGTGCTGTCTCGCCATCTGGCGCACGAGGGGCAGTACCCCGCCATCGATGTTCTGCGCAGCGCCAGCCGGCTGCTTCCCGATTTGACGAGCAAAGACGAGCAGGAACTGATTTCCGAGGCCATCAGGTACTTGGCTTTGTTGGACCGCAACCGCCAATTGGTGGATATCGGGGCCTATGAGAAAGGGTCGAACCCGGAGCTGGATCGGGCTTTGTTGCTGGCCCCTGCATTGAAGGACTGGTTGCGGCAGCGAGACGGTGGCGTTGCACGATCCGCCGGCATGGGCGAGTTGCGCGCGCTTCTCTGGCCTGATCGGGCGCCGACATTGGCACCTGCACAGACCGTGTCTCCGCCATCAGCCAAACTGAGTTTTGCCATCGGGGCGAACGGCATGGCAAGCACCATGAAAGCGGCTCGATGAAAGACAACCCAGTGCAAAGCGCGCACGCGGACTTGCGAGGCTTCACCTATGCGTTGGCGCCCTATCTGCGCAAACAGGAGTGGCAAATGGAGCGGCTGGAAAACCGTTTGGCTCGGCTTCGCCAGTTGCTGGTTGAATTGCGTGAGCAACGCGCAGCGCTCGATCTGGATTTTCAGAGCCAGGTTTCTCTCTTGCAGCTGAACTGGCAGCCCCGTCCAAACCCGCAGATGCACCAAAGGGGATTGGGCTATTTGGCCTGGTTGCGTGGACAGATCCAGCAAAAAGACAAAGAGATAGATGCCTTGTGTGAGCAGAACGCGTTTTTGCAGGCCGAATGCGTCGCTCAACAGCGCAAGATCGACGGACTGCAAGAGCACCGTGCCGATGCCATTCAGGAATATGCCAACGATTGCGCCCGTTCAGCCGCTGCAGAAGCGGACCGCAACTGGATTGGCCGCCTGTATTACCGTACTGCGCGCGACGCGCACTCGTTCGAGAGTCTTCCATGACGGTACTGCAACCAGCCAACCGAGAGGCCTTGGCGGACTTCGACCTGCAACGCCGTTCAGCGCAGCCGGGCCACGCAGGAGAGGATGCGTCTGCCGACAGAAAGCGGGCTCGGCAAGCTTGGCTTCATGAAATGGAACGGGCACAGTTATCGAACTGGTTCCAGCCTTTCGCAGCCAGCCCGTTGGCGACCGGGCCCGGAATGGAGCTTTCCCAGCGCGGTGCTGCGTCGCGGCCAGCGGGGCCTTTATCTGTAGAACGGCGGACCGCTTCGGCAGCCCATAGCGTTCATTTGTCAATGTCCAGTACGGCGAATGCCCGGGAGGTTGCATTGCCTGCCTCGGCTTCAGCGCCTCTTCGGATCGCGGTCCCCCCTGAGTCGGCAGAGGATCGGGCAATCGGGGGGAGCCGCAGCGGTGCCTCGCAGCGCCTTGCGGACATTGAAACCCGGGAGGCTGCCGCTCAATCCATTGGGCGGGAGTCTTGGAATGAATCGGAGTCGCAGCCTGCCGCACAAGAACCTATGCGCTCGCCGGGCGCAGTCAACCGTGCAGCCATCCAAGGCGAGGTCCTTGCTGTGCTATCCCCTCCGGGCGAAGGCATGGCTGGTGCGGTCGGGGGCGGTTCCCCGGTATCTCAGATCGCTCCGCAGTTGCCGGTGAATGCCGAGGCGAAAGCCGCCAATCTGTTTTCAGGCGCTCCCCAGATCACATCGCTTGCGCCTTCGATCGCTGCCGTTACGCAGACCTTTTCAAGCTGGGGCAATCACCAAATTGCGGCCGAAGAATCCACCCTTTTCAGTTCGGAGACTCCTGTCAGAGGCGCCCTGAGCGATATGCCTCGCGTAGGCGATGCTGCCAGGCAAACCGTACAGCCTGGCGCTGTATCCGCCAGCCAATGGGTTGGGAGCCGCACGGTGCAGCAAGCGGCAACACGCTTGCATGCCAATTGGACACTGGACGGCTTGGCCCTATGGATCGGCATGGATGGTACCGCCCAGCAGGTGAATGCCCAAGCGGCAGTGGTCGTCAATACGTTGCAACGCACCCTGCGAAGCCAGGGGCACAGGCTGAGTCGCGTGGTCTGCAATGGAAGCGTGGTGTACGACGCGGTCACGGTGCCTTCCAGTGCTTCGCTGTTCAGCGATTTTTCAAATTTCCTCGATCAACGCGCTGCGGGCCATTTCAACCCCGGGCTACTTTCTTTTCCGTCCCCCAAGGAGAAATCATGAGCATCAGCGGCATCAGCAGTACCGCCACCAATCTGCGCGCCAACGGCCTGAATCAGGAGGATTTCATGAAAATCCTCCTGACTCAGCTGACCTATCAAGATCCCATGAAGCCGATGGATAACCAGCAGTTCATGGCCCAGATGGCCCAGTTCACGAGCCTGGAGCAAACCCAGCAGCTCAACGACAAGATCTCGACCTTGATCAGCAATCAGGCGGCGCTGCAGTCGGTTGGGCTGATCGGCCGCACGGTGGACATCAACGCCACCGGAGGCACGTTGACGGGTACGGTGGTATCTCTGTCGCTGGCGGGCGATTCGCCTCTCATCACCTTGCGAACAACCGCTGGCGCCACGCTGCAGAACATTTCCCTGAGCCAAGTCACCGCAGTTCGCTGACGCTTCCGAATCTCCAAACAGGAATCCACATGATCGAATCCATCTACGTTGGCATGACGGGCTTGTCCAGCTTTTCCCGCGGCTTGCGCGTGATTGCCAACAACACGACCAATCTCAATACCCCTGGGTTCAAAAGCACGTCGCTCCGGTTTTCCGACGCTTTCTATTCCAATGGCAGTTACTCGGGCCGGCAGTTCGGACAGCTGGGCTACGGGGTGAGCACGGCTGGAACCACGTTGTCGTTCAAGGCGGGAGAGCTTCGCCAGACGGGCAACGGCCTGGATCTGGCCATCGATGGCCAGGGGCTTTTCACACTCAAGGGCGAGGATGGCCGTATCACCTATACACGCGCGGGACAGTTCCAGTTCAACAGCGACGGCATTCTCGTGGATCAGAGTACGGGTGCCAAAGTCATGGGCGTGGGTGCCAATGGCGCGCTGACTGAAATCAGCATTGCCAACCTCAAGACGAGTCCGGGCAAAGCGACTGCCCTCGCCAAGTTCACCGGCAATCTCTCCAGCACCGGCACGGACCAAACCATCAATGGGGTGCGCGTCATCGACGCTGCAGGGGGGGAGCATCTGCTAACGGTCAAGCTCACCAATACAGGCACCACAACGCCGGGAAGCTGGCAGGTCGACCTGATGGATGGCACCACGGTCGTCGGTACGAAGCAGTTGATTTTCCAGGATGGAAAACCGACAGCGGCCACGGCAAAACTGGCTTTTACCTACACACCCACCGGGCAAGCAGCACTGCCTTTGACGCTGGATTTCGGTACTGACGTGACGTCTTTCGCGTCTGGCACCTTGTCGACCTTGGCCTTCGCCTCGCAGGACGGCTATGCCCCTGCAGAACTGAGTGCGGCCGCTTTCGATGCCAGTGGCACTTTGGTTCTGACGTACGCGAATGGACAAACCGTCAAGGGTTCGCGCTTGTCGCTCGGGCGCTTCGACTCGGCAGACGCCGTCGGGTCCCTGGGCGACAACCAGTTCGAAGCCTTGGATGGCAACGCCTGGCATACCGGTGTGGCAGGCGGGGCGTTCGGGTCGGTGCGGTCCGGCTACATCGAAATCTCCAATGTGGATCTGTCGCAAGAGTTCAGCGATCTGGTGATCATGCAGCGCGGCTACCAAGCCAGCTCCCAGGTGATCTCCACCGCCAATGAGATGTTGCAAGAACTGTTTTCAATGAAGAGCCGATAAACCGTGTCCCTTCCTCCTGACCGCCACGGCAGTGCCCCTGCCCCTGCTCTCGAGTCCGGCGGGTTGCTGTCCCTCGATGATTCGCGCTGCAAGAGCCGCGAACTTCGCAGTTGGAGCCATGCTGCCCGCGATTGCCTGCGCAGCCTCTTTCAGGAGGTCTATGACCGCTGGCGCCAGGATTGGGGAGTGGCTGCCGGAATTGCCGCGAGTGAGGCGCAGGTTCGCGTTCTAGAAACTTCCGTAGGCAATGCTTTCAGCGATGCGAAAGCCCAGCAGCTGTTGGGTTCGCTCATGTTTGGAGAGCCGCCTGCTGCTTGCGATTTCAGTGCCACCGATCATCCGAATGCGCCATTGGCCCGCCAACTGAGTGTGCAGGCCTGGGATGCCTGGTCCAGCAGCATTTTGCAAATTCTGGCTCAGGGAGCAGAGGCCATTCCAAGTTCTGGAGTGTCTCGCTTTAGCGATGCAATGGCGCTTTGGTCGGGCGACTTGACCATCACTTTTCCTTGGGGAGAGGGGTTGTGGGCACTCTGCTTGAGCGCAAGCGCGACGGAACGGATTTTGAAGGGACATGGGTTTCGCAGCCCACCCCAAGAGTTTCCCGCGCCTGAAACCTTGCGCGCATTGGTGCCCTTGGTGGATGCCTTGCTCCCCAAATCCCTCTCCGTACGGGTGGAGTTGACCTCGGTGACTTTGAGCTTGGGGCAACTGCAGACGCTCGCATTGGGTGATGTGGTCACTTTGGATCACCAGCTCGATGCGCCTGCGACGGTGCTGCTGGAGCCCTCTCTGGCCGTTTCTGTTGCAAACAGCGCGCCTCCCATCCCTCTCTGCGCTGCCTGGCTGGGTCAACTCCAGGGAAAGATGGCGGTAGAGCTCCATCCGTTGACATGAACCCTGCGTTCAAACATCCCATGACTTCCATCTCGCCCGATATGCCCCAGCACGCCCATCGCCTTGACTTGGCGGAGTTCGATCACCCTGCCGATCCGGCCACGGCGGCGGCGCCGCTCGTGCCAACCCTTCATCCCCTGCATCAGGTCAAGACGACGCTGCAGGTGTGCGTCGGTGCGGCGACGGTGACGGTGGGTGAACTGCTGGGTGCGCAGGCACAGCAGGTGATTCTTCTCGATCGGAGTGTGGACCAGCCAGTCGATCTTCTGTTAGAAGGCCAGGTGGTCGCCCGTGGGCAACTGGTGGCAGTCGGTGATCGTTTCGCCGTCCGACTGACCGAGCTGCCTTTGCCATTGTCCTTGGCGACCCCTGCGGCTGCGCCATGACTTTGCCGGCAACCATTCCGCTACGGCGCGAACCCGAGGGGGCTGCATCTACGCCTGGTCCGGAAGCGGCCTGGATGGGCATTCTCGTGGTGCTGGCCTTGCTGGCTGCGGTGGTGTGGCGCAAGATCCGTATGCGCAGGCCGGTGGGGCAGGCTCCCAAGGTCGCGAAGACGCGCTGGAGCGATCTGTGGGCCAGTCGTTGTGATAACGATCTGGCGCTCGTGTCCAGTGCGCGCCTGACTCCGAACCACAGCGTGCATGAAGTGCAGTGGCATGGCCGCCGCATGCTCATCGGCTGCGCGGGTCAATCCATGCAACTCCTGGGCGAAGTCCCTGCGATGGCGCCCGATTCCACGGCGCCTTCGGCCAATATGGGCGACGGCCCTGAAGCGCCATGAACAAGATGCTGACATTGCCCGCTCGATGGGGTCGGGGACGGCCAACCCGTTGGATCAGCGTGCTCTGCGCATTGGGCCTGCTCGGCCTGACCGGAGCGGTGTACGCCCAACAGGCCAGCAACGGGGCGCTCGGGTCCAGTGCTGAAACATCGCAAGCCTTGCGCATTGTGCTGGGGCTGACAGTGCTGGCGGTGCTACCTGCCTTGCTCGTGTGCATCACGGGGTTTTTGCGGATCATCATCGTCTTGTCGATGCTGCGGCACGCCATCGGCATGAATGAAACACCGCCCAATACAGTGCTGATCGGCTTGGCGCTTTTTCTCACGCTGTTTACGATGGCGCCGGTGCTGGAGCAGGTCAATCGCGAAGCGTTTCAGCCCTTCATGGCGGGCAAGATCGGAATGGAGGCGGGGTACACCAAAGGCATGGCACCCTTGCGAGACTTCATGGTGCGGCAAACACGCGAGCAGGATCTGGCTTTGATGGTCGAATTGTCAAAGGCCAAGCCACCGGCCTCGATGGACGACATCAGCAATGTCCAGTTGATTCCTGCTTTCATGCTGTCAGAACTCCGGGCCGCATTTCAGATTGGTTTCGTGGTCTTTTTGCCGTTTCTGCTGATCGATCTGATCGTCTCGAGTGTGTTGATGACGCTGGGCATGATGATGATGCCGCCGACCACCATCGCGCTGCCGGTGAAGATTCTGATGTTCATCCTCATCGATGGCTGGAGTTTGCTGCTCAAGGCCCTGGTGGGCAGCTTCCATTGACTGGGGTGGAGCGCTGGGCATGGCTGAGGCAGCACGTTCCGCGAGTCCCCTGGAATCGGTCGTTCCCGACGCGATGGATGGAGAGGCATTGCTGTGGCAGCGCTGGCGCCATGCTGCAGACATGGCGGCGCGAGATCAATTGATCCAGAGCTTTCTGCCTTATGCCCGCATGCTGGCGGCCATCAGTTTCAAAGGGCGCTTTCACGACGAAGTGGAGTTTTCCGACTATTTTCAGCTGGCTAGCATCGGCTTGGTGGAAGCGGTGGATCGATACGACCCTGAGCAGGGGGCCCGATTCAAAACCTATGCAGCGCACCGAATCCGGGGGGCGATTCTGAATGGCTTGGAGAAGCTGACGGAAAAGCACCAGCAGATTGCCCTGCAAAAGCGCTTGCGCAAGGATCGCCTGGACGCTGCCAAATCGGAAGCGAGCCTGTCTACCGATTTCGTTCTTCCGGATGAGAGCAGTGCAGCGGCTCAAAACCCTTCAGACTTGCTCGCCTATCTGGCAGAGGTCGGCATTGGCCTTGCGCTGGGCATGATGCTGGAGGGCACGGCAATGATCGCTGGCGAAGCATCAGAAGATGCCTGCATGGCGATTTCTCCGGAAGTGATTTACTTTCGAAAGAGTGACAGCCAGCACTGGCAATCATTGCTGCGTGATCTGGTGGATCGATTGCCGGAACAAGAGCGGCGGGTGATCCGATGCCACTACCAGCAGAACATCGCATTCGAAGACATCAGCCACATGATGGGCGTTTCAAGAAGCCGCGTGTCACAGATACATCGGCAGGCCCTTCTGGGCCTGCGCAAATCCCTGGCGGAAGGTACCGCGTGCGATGTCACCTGGTAGCACCTCACCGCCCAAGCATGGCACTACCCCTGGCCACGTCGAACTATGCAAACCACACTGACCCCTCTCCTTTCCACACCCGTCGATTCGGATGCTGCAGCAACGCTTGCTCGTCTGGATCGACTGGAAGCCTACCTGCGCGACGATTCGGACAACGAGACGTTGCTTGCCGAGGCCTTCAACACAGCGCTGCAGTGTGCCGCCTGGTCTCGTGCGGAATTTCATTTGCGGCATGGGCAAGCGCTGCATCCCGATTCGCTGCAATGGGCGTTGCGCGAAGCAGATCTTTGGCTGGCCCAATCGAACTTCGGCCAGGCGGCCATCGTTCTTCGGGCGTTGCAAGCGCAGGCTGATTCGCCGGCAGGTTTCAGAGATGCCGTCCTGCATGACTTGGCCTTCATCGAGTTTCAGCAAGGGAACTACGTGGCCTGCACAGCATTATTGGCAGGTCGCATGCAGGCAGGCGACGCAGACCATGAATCTGCGGCTGGCACCATGTCTCCTGAAATGGTTGTTCTTTGGCTGCGAGCCCTTCACCATGCAGGTGATTTGGAGCGGGCTGTGCAGTGGACGCAAATCCTGGAAGAACAGCGCAGTCTTTCCCCTCAAGCCGCAGGAGTCGCCAGTTTGGTGGCCCTGGATGCTGCGCATATGGTCCTGGCGAGCCGCTGGTCGGCCATGGCACTTGAGCAGGCATCCGATTCGGACCGACCCATCGAGGCCCTGGTTGCGCAGGCATCGCTGGCACTCGCCTCCACCGATGCGGCTAAAGCCCTTGATCTCTCCGCACAGGCATTGCGCATCCATCCCCAAGACGGTCGTGCTTTGTCAGCCCATGCGTTTGCGCAGCTTCTAGCGGGTCAACCACAGGCTGCCTTGGCTTCTTTCCGCAATGCCTTGTCGTTCATGCCGAACCATATCGGCACTTGGCACGGTCAAGGGTGGACGCAACTGACACTGCATGATCCGCAAGCCGCGTGCACCAGCTTCGAGGCTGCACTGGCCCTGGATCGCAATTTTGCGGAAAACCATGGGGCGTTGGCCGTCGCCCTGGCGCTTCAAAAACAAACCGAGCAGGCGAACAAGCATGTTCAGCTCGCGTTGCGTCTCGACAGCGCCAATTTGTCTGGTCGCTTTGCCCTGGCGATCCTGGAAGGAAAAACTTCAGACGCACAGGCATTCGAGCAACTGGCGCGTCGGCTATTGGGTGGCGAGATGTACGAAGCCGTCATGGGCGCCGTCAATCGCCGCGGATGAGCGCACGGCCGTCGCGCTTCAAGCAGCTTGCTGCAATAGTGAATCGACGGCGATCGAGCATGCGTTTTTAAGTCCAGGGTCATCCTGCATTTGCCCGATGACCTGATCGAGCAAATGCGGAAAACCAGGGTCCACCTGCAGCCTGGCTCCAAACTCCTTGGTGAGCACGGCTTCCATGAATATCCTCAACGCCTTGCTTCTGCGCTCGGGGTCGTCCGCAGGAATGGCGCGTATCTGCCGCAACATGGGCTGTTCTGAGTCCGGGGACTTCTGAACTTCTTTGGAGTCACGTTGACGCGCAGAGGAGCCCGCGCGCTCCCGCCTTGTCGATTCGAGTTGCGCCCGGACGATGGCATTCAACTGGGATGCTGCGTCAATCCGAGTCATGTCCAAATCCTTTCACCATCCGGTTGAGGGGCGGTTGAAGTCAATGTGCCGGGCCTTGCTGAAGATAGTTCGACAACAGCACATGGGAAGACTCGTCCTCGTCGGGTTGAGGGGCCAACAGCGTTGGTGCTGCGACCGGCATTGCTTGCGCGCCCTGCGAAAGCGCATCCATTTCTGCCAAAACCTTGCGGATATCAGCGGACATCGGCGGATGGTCTGCATTGCGGACCAACCCAGCTTGGAAACACGCCCGGGCTGTATCGAAACTGTCGCCAGCCAGCGCAGCAAAACCCCTGATCCAATGGGGCAGGGGACTCTCATCTTCCAGGGCCAACAGCGGCTGCCAGGTGAGCAGTGCTGCAGAAGCACGCCCGGAGCTGAACTGCAGCAGGCCAAGCTGGTACCGGGCAACGACCAGCCCGGGTGCCAGCAGCACGGCATTTGAAAAACCTTGTTCGGCCAAATCCATCCGTCCAAGGGACGCGTATTCGGCCCCCAGCAAAAAGTGGGGCAGACCGGACTCAGGCTGTTCGTGAATGGCTTGTAGCAGGAGTGCAATCGCCTGGTCACTATCGCCACGGGTGCTTGCGGCGATCGCATTGTCCAAAGTGGCAGACCGAGGGGAGGAAGGAGAGGACATGGCTTTTGCCTGCGCATGCAGGTCGAGGATGGATGGGAAAGCTACGGTCTGATGTATGTGCCGTAGCCGTAATGGGCATGCCGTCGTTCGGTGCATGTTCAATATATATCCAGCGCTTGCGATACCTGTTGAGCGCGCCGGTTTTTTATGCATCACTGATCAACGCAATTCTTCGAAGATTCTCCGGTCCGGAAAACCTCTGCCAAGGGATTCTCCGGAGGGGTCATGGCCGATACGAACCCCCTCCTGGCCGAATTAGCCCCGTGTGACTTGCTCTCTTCTTCCTAAAGTGGCTCCTGCCAACGAGGTATCCAAAGAAGGAATTGAGCGCATGACGAACCTTTCGCAATCCAGGCTGTTGATCGACCGTTCAGCGGCCGTGTGTGTCATCGGTGCGGGCCCCGGCGGGCTGAGTGCTGCGCGGGCCTTGAAGATGCAAGGGCTGGACTACGACCAGTTCGAACGTCACAGCGACTTAGGGGGGCTGTGGGACACCACGAACCCCGGCTCGCCCGTCTATGCGTCGACCCATTTCATTTCATCGCGCGATCTGTCGGGTTTCATCGGCTACCCCATGCCACGCGACTATCCCGACTATCCGTCGCACCGGCAGATCTTGGCCTACCTGCGCAGCTTTGCCGATGCGTTCGGGCTGCGCGACACAATCGAGTTCAACACCGGTGTACAGCGCATACAGAAAGACAGCGCTTCGCGCTGGGTCGTGGAGCTGGCGGACGGCACACGGCGGCTCTACGGTGCCGTGGTTTGCGCCACCGGGGTGAACTGGGACCCCAGCATGCCGAGTTTCGAAGGCGCCTTCCAAGGCGAGGTGCGCCATGCGGCGACCTTCAAGCACGGGGATGAGTTCCGGGGGCGGCGTGTCCTGGTCGTGGGGGCGGGCAATTCGGGTGCCGACATCGCCTGCGAAGCGGCCGCCCATGCCCGGCGTGCGTTCATCAGCGTGCGGCGCGGCTACCACTTCATCCCGAAGCATCTGATGGGCGTGCCCGTCGACCAGATCGCGGAAACGGGACCGCACCTGCCGATGTGGCTGGCCCGTCCGCTCTTTGGCGGCCTGCTGCGGCTCGTCCAGGGCGATCTCACCCGCCTGGGGCTGCCGAAGCCCGACCACCGCCTGTTCGAGAGCCACCCGCTTCTCAACTCGCAGTTGCTGCACCACCTGCAGCACGGAAACATCGCGGTCAAGCCCGACATCGCACGGCTGGATGGCGGGAGCGTGGTGTTCAAGGACGGGTCCCGGGAGGCGATCGACCTGGTGCTCTGCGCGACCGGCTACCGGTGGAGCTGTCCCTACGCCACCGAGTTCTTCACCTGGACGGCGGGGCGGCCGCAGATGTACCTGTCGATGTTCAACCGCAGCCACCGCAACCTCTTCGGCATCGGCTATCTGGAAACCAACTCCAGTGCCTACAAGCTGTTCGACACGCAGGCGCACATGATCGCCTGCTACCTGAAGGCGCAGCGAACGGCACCGGCGAGCGCACGACGGTTCGACGATGCCATCCGCACGGACGAGCCCGATCTGTCGGGGGGCATCCGATTCGTGCAGTCGCCCCGGCATGCGGTCTACATCGACGCGCATGCCTTCAAGGCCTATCTGCGCAAGTTGCGCAGGCGCATGGGCTGGGGAGAACTCGGCGAATCGATGTACGACGCGCTCCGGGTCAAGGACCATCGCGTGCGCCACAGCGCCTGCAACGGGCTGGGCATCGAACCGCAGCCGGGCGAGGTGGCGCATGGCTGAGCGCAAGGATTGGGCCGGCGGGATCGCCCTGGTGACCGGTGGCGCCGGGGGATTGGGGCGGGCGATCGCAGCGCGGCTGATCCAGCGGGGAATGCGCTGCCTGCTGGTCGATATCGACCCGCAGGCGCTGGACCGTGCCGTTCAGGCGCTCGGGCCGCTGGCCATGCCGCACGTTGCGGATCTGACCGACCCGATGGCCCGTCAGCTTCTGGTGCAGCAGGTGCAGGCCCGGTGGGGCCGGCTGGACCTGCTGGTGAACAACGCGGGCATGGTGGGTACCACCCCGTTCGAGCAGCGCGGGCAGGATTGCATCCGCAACGAACTGGAGTTGAACCTGATGGCGCCGCTGCTGCTCACCCACAGCCTGCTGCCTTCGCTGCAATGCACGGGGGACGGCCGGGTGGTGAGCATCGTGTCGCTCGGCGGCCTGTTTCCGTTGCCTGAGTCCACCGTCTATTCCGCAAGCAAGTTCGGGCTGCGCGGTGCCATGCTGTGCCTGGGACTGGACGGCGCGCGGCTGGGCGTGCGGTTTTCCATCGTGAACCCTTCTGCCACCGAGACCCCGATGCTGATGCGCGAAGCGATCCACGGCGGCAACAAGCTGCAGTTCATGGACCCGCCCCAGATGCCGGACGAGGTGGCGCTGCAGGTGATGCGCTGCCTGGACGCCCCTTGCCTGGAGCGCTTCGTGCGGCCTGCCGAGTCGTGGACGGTGCGGCTGGCGATGCTGGTGCCCAATCTGCTGGCGCGGGCGCTGCCCCTGTTCCAGCGCAGAGCCGAGCGAGGCCATCAGCGCTATCTGGACTCGCTGGTCGCGCGCGGGCTCGTGCGGCAGGAAGCGGGCGTGTGGGCATTCGTGTCCGATGCCCGACGCTGATCAAGCCGCGTTGCGGAACGCCGTGGGGGATGCGCCGGACCAGCGGATGAACGCGCGCCGGAAGGCCCGGGCATCCGAGTAGCCCACCTCCAGCGCCACTTCCGCCACGGTCATCCGGGAGTGCTGCAGGAGATCCCGCGCGCGTTCGTAGCGGGTCGCATCGCGCAGGGACCGGTAGCCGGTGGATTGCGCGCCCAGGCGGCGACGCAAGGTGCGTTCGCTGAGATTCACCTGGCGTGCCAAGGCCGTCTGGAGCGGTGGGGTGCTGCCGCCCATGCGCAGACGGGTTGCGATCGACTCCACGAGATCGTTGCGTGCCGCGGGGCGGGGGAGCAGGCGGTCGAGTTGCTGGCGCAGCAGGCCGCAGGTGATGCGGTCGTACCCGGGCAGGCGCGTCGCCAGCCAATGCGCCTTCAACGCCATCCGGTTGCCGCCGGCATCGAAACGCACCGGGCAACGAAAGAACCGGAGATAGGGCGCCTCGGGACCCGGCTTCAGGAAGGCGAACTCGACGCGCAGCGGCTTCAGGCCGGGCCCCGCCATGCATCGGCTCACATTCAGCGCGCCCGCGAAGGCTTCCTCGACCAGGAAGGGCTCGATGCCGCGGTCGAAGACGCGCGGCGTCAGCCCCAGCATCACCTCGTCTCCCTGCGTCTCGAAGAAGTGGTCCATCATGGCCCCCGCTTCGAGCTGGTGGCTCAGGCCGTACTGGATCGCTTCGCCGAACGTTTCGCAGGTCAGCATCGCCAGCCCGGGCAGGCCCCAGGACACCGGGGTTTGCCGCATGCCGGCCGCAAGGCCCAGAGACGCCTCGCCCATCAGATCCAGGGCCCGCAGGACGAGCAGGCGGGTCTGGTGATAGGACAGCAGGATGTCGCGGTCGTGCAGGTCTTGGTAGGTGAACCCCAGCCCCCGGCACAGGCGCTCCGGCGAGTGGCCGCTGTCCTCTACGAGCCCGAGCAGCGACCGCACCACGTTCGGAACGATGTTGGCGGTGGCCTGGGCCTGCGCCAGGGACGACGGCGCATGGGCCTGCGGCAATGGCGGGGGTGCAAGGGGCTTCACGGCCAGAGGGAGGATGGAACGGGCAAAGCGCATGGTGCCGCAACCCGGGCCTGTCGCGCAAGGCGCTTCTACGCGGCTTCGGCCGCCGGGCCGCAATCAGCGTTCGGCAGGGCGTGCGGGCTCGAAGGCAATGAAATCGGCCGGCACATTCGCCGTGAGCCAGACGCCGTTCTCCGCTTGATAGAACCGGTGCCCCTGGCTGTGCATGGTGGCCGGCGAGATGGAGAGCACCACGGGCTGCCCGTATCGCTGACCCACGCTGGCCGCCGTCTGCGCATCCTCTGAAAGATGCACGTGGTGCCGCGAACCTGGCAGCAATCCTTGCCGGCGGATGGACTCCAGAAACCGGGTCGCCGTGCCGTGGAACAGGACAGGGGGTGGCGCTTTTTCCTCCATGCGGATCGACACGGTGGGGGTGGAGTGCCCTTGCACCGCCCGGATGCTGGCGCCGTCCTCCGAAATCGCAAACCGCTTCTTGTCGCTGGTGGCCACGACCTGCTCGATCAAGGCACGGTCCAGTGTGCGACCGTGCGAGGCCGCCGCTGCGATCAATGTGTCGATGCGGGCCCAGCCCTCCCGATCCAGGGCCAGCCCGATGGATTGGGGTTCATGGCGCAGAACGTAACTGAGAAACTTGCTGGTGTCGGCGAGTGGTTTGCTGCTCATGGAAAACACCTGGGGCGGTCTTGTCGGCCTGGCCGTCCGTCACTCCGCCGCTGCCGCGATCAAGGCCTGCAAGGCCTCTTCCACCTCGCGGTCCTCGACCCCCTGCTGCGGCACCAGGTAGGCTGCCAGCGCCTGCAGTGCGCCCGCTTCCTTCTGCAGCCGTGCAATGGCCTGCCCCGCATCGCGCGGTGCATCGAAGCCGGTGCTTTGCAGCAACACCCGGCCATTCGCTGCGACCAGCTTGAAGTAGCACTTGCCGTCCGCCTCCCGGTACTGCTTGAACGACGGCAGCGCCGCCTTGGCGGGCTTGGCCTGTGCGGGCGCCGCCACTGCGGCGGTGCGCAGGCTGCGCAGCCCCACGGCCCCGCGCAGGTCGCGCATGAAGGGCGTGGCGATGGCCCGAGCGCGGTCGGCGCCGGCCAGCAGGGTGTCCTCGATCTGCGACGGGTCGGCCATCAGCGCTTCGTAGCGCGCGCGCATGGGGGCGATGACCTGGTCCACGCGTTCGAACAGCACCTGCTTGGCGTCGCCCCAGGCGACGCCTTCGGCGTATTGCTGGCGCAGCGCGGCGGTTTCCGCTTCGGTGGCGAAGGCCTGGTAGATCTGGAACAGGGCCGAGCCCTCGGTGTCCTTGGGTTCGCCGGGCGCGCGCGAATCGGTGAGGATGCCGCCGATGAGCTTGCGCAGCTGTTCGCGCGACGAGAACAGCGGGATGGTGTTGTCGTAGCTCTTGCTCATCTTGCGGCCGTCCAGGCCGGGCAGGGTGGCCACGTGCTCGTCGATGGCGGCCTCGGGCAGCACGAAGCGTTCGCCGTACAGGTGGTTGAAGCTGGCCGCCATGTCCCGCGCCATCTCGATGTGCTGCACCTGGTCGCGGCCCACGGGCACCTTGTGGGCCTTGAACAGCAGAATGTCGGCGCCCATGAGCACGGGGTACATGAACAGGCCGGCGGTCACGCCGTCATCGGCCTCGCGGCCGGCGGCGGTGTTCTTGTCCTGCGATGCCTTGTAGGCATGGGCACGGTTGAGCACGCCCTTGCCGGTCACGCAGCTCAACAGCCAGTTGAGTTCGGGAATCTCCGGAATGTCGGACTGGCGGTAGAAGGTGACGTGCTCGGGGTTCAGCCCGGCGGCGAGCCAGCTGGCCGCGATCTCCAGCGTGGA
>JAAIGE0100240346.1_pt1 | contig 29430 bp, 32 predicted proteins | sample 6487951 | NCBI WGS metagenome assembly JAAIGE01 (sample SAMN13974128, study PRJNA590717) | phyllosphere metagenome | biome: tomato field; feature: multiple bacterial spot infested tomato fields; material: tomato leaves; isolation source: leaves from tomato fields | host: Solanum lycopersicum ...
CGTGGCCGCCGTGGGCTTCGTCCCGAAAAAAGCGATTAGCGCCGCCGACGGTATTAAAGGCACCTTCGCCTACCTGATTGGCGACAGCTTTGCCAAGCTGGGCCTGGGCATGATCGCAGACGGCACCCCGATCTTCGGCCTGACCGGCTGGGCAGGTACCTTTGCCGCACTCGATACCGCCGCTATCGCCTGTATCTGTCTGATGGCGATGGTCGCCGTAATGGAGGAGCGCAAGATTCGCCGCGAGAAGCGACTGCAGCGGCTGAAGATGGCGTAAAGATGTTATCGGGCCCGGCGGATGCCGGGCTTTTTCGGCGTTCGTGCACAGCGTTTAAATAGTGACAATAACCGGTCAGTGAGCAGTCATATAAACTTCTCTTACGAGTCTGCTTTATTCTGTCATCCGCTAAAAAATAAAGCTTCAGCCAAATCCCCCTGTATACCACCAGCAGCAACCTGACATCTTTAGTCATTGCCTCACACCTAATCAGCCTTCTCCCTGACCGTTCATCTCGTCTCTGTTATTCCAGAACCCGCTGTCAGGTGGTCAGCCAGCCCCCCGGGTTGTGGCCATGTTTTAATATTTACAGGGTCTGGTGCCTTTGCTTAGATGATAACTCCCAAAGGCGAATAACTGATTAAGCGGAACCTGAAGATGATGAAGGCGCTGACAGAACGGCAACTGACCATTATGCGACAGCTTATTTCTCATAACAGTTATGTGAGCCTGCGCGCTATTTCAGAAAAAACGGCCATCACGCCAAGAACGTTACGCCGCGACATTGCCGATATTAATGAAAAACTCGCTGACCAGGGGATCACACTGAGCGGTAAAAGTGGGAGAGGCATCACAATTAAATTTGCTGACGCCACATCCGAAATAGCGGCCCGACGGATTTTTTCTGCGGAGGTGGACGATTTCAGCAGTAACGTCAGAATGCTGAAAATAGCCTCCGATCTGTTAATGCTGTCACCCCGAAGTTCGTCAATCAGTGAGCTGGCCGATAAATATTTTATCAGCCGCGCATCAATAGTGAATGATTTAAAAACATTAGACACCTGGTTACATCAGTTTAATTTAACCTTATTAAAAAGTCGTACCGGCACCAGCATTAAAGGCAGTGACCAGAATATTCGCCTGGCGATGAAAGCGCTGGTCTTAAAATCGATCTACAACCGTCAGGACATGATGGAGAGCCGCCTGGATGAAAGCACGCTGCAGGAGCTTTCAGAGAAGTTTGGTCAGCAGGCTGTCCATTTCACCCTGCAGCTCATCAATTTTATTGAACAGCAGCTGCACTATACGATAAGCGATCCTTACTACATTAATCTGTTCACCCACGTTCTGGTGCTGATTCACCGCAGCCACTCGCCGATGCACAGCCCGGACGCCCGCGCCGTGGTCATGAACCGGGTCAGCGACCCGCACGCCTGGCAGGTTTCACTGGCGGTCATAGAGCGCATCGAGACGGCTTACAACACGCTACTGGTCGCCGAGGAGGCGCACTCCATCTATCAGTACCTGGTGTCGTCCGGTAAGGCGGGCGGCGATGCCGATCTGCACGATGACGCGCTGATTTCAGAACGGGAAACCCGCTTTGCTGCGGCGCTGATCGACCGGGTGGCGAAGCGGATCAACATCGCCATCACCACCGATCCGAAGCTGCAGGCTTCGCTGACTTCACACATCAAGCCGATGCTGAACCGCCTCAGATATCACATCCGGATTAAAAATCCGCTGCTGCACGATATCCAGACCGAACTGGGCACCGTGTTCGCCGCCGTCAAAGCGGTGATCCGGGAGCTGACGCAGGAGTATCAGCTGGATGAAATCAGTGACGATGAGGTGGCCTATCTCACCGTGCATATTCAGGCGGCCATCGAAAACAGCATTAAGGTAAAGCGGGTGCTGCTGGTCTGCTCCAGCGGCCTGGGTACCTCGCAGCTGCTTTACGGACGGATCCTGCGCGCCTTTCCTGACTGGCAGATTATCGACATTGTGCCCGGTAAAAACATCGCGGACTCCCTGAAGCGACAGGCGTGCGACGTGGTGATCTCGACTATCCGGCTGGAACCGCTGGAAAAGCCGGTGGTGTATGTCTCCGCCCTCTTTTCGGCGAAAGATATCGCCAGGGTTACCGAATGTCTGGTATCGAACTCAATTAATTAATGATGGAGAAATAAAATGACGACAGCCGTGGCGATTAATGAAGTGCTTAAAGAAGAGTGCATTATTCTCGATGTCGATTGCCAGACCAAAGAGCAGATTATTTCTCAGCTAACCGACCTGCTCTGCCAGACCGGTGCGGTCACGGATAAAGCCGCTTTTCTGAGAGATGTTTATCTGCGCGAGGAGTTAGGCTCAACCGGGTTTGAAAATCATATTGCCATTCCGCACGGTAAATCGGCTGCCGTCGTTAAAACCCGGATTGCCGTCGGACGCCTGCGCCAGGATATTCCCTGGGAGACCATCGACGGCACCCGGGTGCGGCTGGTGATCCTCTTCGCGGTTAAAGAGTCCGATAAAGATGTCGGCCATATAAAAATGCTCGCCAGAATATCCATTGCCCTCGGTGACGAAGAGGTGGTTGAACAATTACTCAATACAGAGCATCGCGAAGAGATGTTTCATTTACTCCTGTCCCGCTCGGGAGCCTGAATAACAGGGAGAACGTGAAAAAATAAAACAGTGAGGAGGTTTTCAGACAGTCGCCATCCATCCGTCGTTAAAAAGATAAAAAATAAAATCGTTTCCTTTTACCGGAGAACGTTTATGAACATTATTGCCATTACCGCCTGTCCTACAGGTGTTGCCCACACCTACCTTGCCGAAAGTAATTTAAAAAAAGCGGCGAAAAAACTGGGGCTGAATGTATTAGTGGAAACCCAGGGTGCCATAGAAAGCGAATATATTCTCAGCGACGACGATATTCATCAGGCTGACGTCGTATTGATTGCCGCAGATAAAAAAGTCGAGATGGCACGTTTTCAGCACAAAAACGTGATTGAAGTGCCCGTGACCCGTGCGGCGAAAGATGCGGAAGGTCTGTTAAGCGCCATCGTCAACGGCGAGCTGGCACCGAAGCTGGTCGAATCTGCGTCACCGACCGGCGCTGCTGAACCGGCTTCTGCGGTCAGAGAGGCATCGGCTTCCCGCTCCTGGGCGTCGGAGATTTATGTCCACCTCATCACCGGTGTGAACCTGATGATCCCGTTTGTGGTGGCGGGCGGCATTCTGATCGCGCTGAGTTTTTCCTTCGGGATTACGGCGGCCACACCAGGGGACGCACATTTCAGCCCGATAGCGAAGATGCTTTCTGACATCGGCGGCGGCTCGGCCTTTGCCCTGATGCTGCCGATTCTTGCGCTGGGCATCAGCCAGTCGATCAGCGGTAAAGCGGGCATCGTGGCGGGGGCCGTGGGCGGGATGATGGCGATCCACACCGGCTCCGGCTTTCTCGGTGCGCTGATTGCCGGCTTCCTGGCGGGCTACATCACGCTGCTCATCAACAACCATATCCACCTGCCCAAAGCGGTCGCCGGGCTGAAGCCCATTTTAATCGTGCCGCTGCTGAGCGTGCTGCTGACCGGCGCACTGATGGTGCTGCTGATTGGTGAGCCGATCAAGATGCTGCTCGGCTGGCTGACCGCCTTCCTCAGTTCGCTGGGTAACACCAATGCGGCCATTCTGGGCCTGCTGTTCGGCATGATGGTGGCCTTTGATATGGGCGGCCCGCTGAACAAAACCGTCTGTATGTTTGCGATTGGCCTGATGTCGAGCGGCATTTATGGCCCGATTGCCGCCTGTATGGCGGCGGGCATGGTGCCGCCGCTGGGCATCGCGCTGGCGACCACCCTCTTCCGCCGCAAGTTTACCGAGCAGGAGCGGGAAACCGGCAAGGTGACCTACATCCTCGGTCTCTCCTTCATTACCGAAGGCGCGATACCGTACGCGGTCGCCGATCCGCTGCGCGTTATCCCGGCGATTGTCGCGGGCTCCGGCTTAGCGGGCGCGCTGTCGATGATGCTGGGCTGCGCGTCCCGCGCTCCGCATGGCGGCATCTTCGTCATCTTCATTCCTAACGTGATCAGCAACGTTATGGGTTATCTGTTTGCGATTGCCGCAGGCAGTCTGCTGACGGCGCTGATCCTGTTGTTCCTGAAAAAAGATATCTCTCTTCCTGCAAAACAAGGATAAAACCTATGCTTTACAACATGAAAGACCTGCTCAGCGTGGCCCGTCAGCATCAGTTTGGCGTGGGTGCGTTTAACATCGCCAGCGCTGAGTTTGGACGCGTCGCGGTTGAGACGGCCGAGCGACTGGATTCACCGTTGATTCTGGAGATCCACCCTGATGAGATGGCCTTTACCGGCCCGGAGTTCATCGGCTATCTGCGGACGCTGGCGATTCAGGCACGGGTGCCGGTGGTGATCCATCTGGACCATGGCCGCACGCTGGAAGAGGTGATGAAAGCGATTTACGCCGGTTTTACCTCGGTGATGATGGATGCCTCCTCTCACCCTTTTGAGCAGAACATTGCGCTGACGAAGAAGATTGTGGAGATCGCCCACGCAGTGAATGTCTCCGTGGAAGCGGAACTCGGCACTATCGGCGTGGCAGAAGGCAGCGGTGAAGGCGGCAGTAACGAGATTCTCTACACCGATCCGCAGCAGGCAGAGACCTTTGTCCGCGAGACCGGCACCGACACGCTGGCGGTCGCTATCGGTACCTCGCATGGTCTCTACCCCAAAGGGAAGCAGCCGAAGCTGGATATCGAGCGTCTGCAGCAGATCCGGAAGGTGGTGGATATCCCGCTGGTGCTGCATGGCGGTTCGGGTAATAAAGACAGCGAGGTGGCGGAGTCGATACGTTATGGCGTCGGTAAGATCAACATCTCCAGCGATATGAAGAAGGCGTTTTTCGTGGCGCTGGAGCAGAAGCTGAAACAGGGCGGACACGAACCCAATGCGCTGTTTGTAAAACCGATGCAGGCGGCGGGTGAAGTCGTCGCGGCGAAGATGGCGCTGTTCAGTTCGGTGGGGAAAGCGGCGCTGTACCGGTAAGGGTTTGGTGGTGGATGGCTGGGATGAGGTTTAGTTACTCTGCGGCTGAAACGTCAGCTGGCGGCGCTGAAAGAATAGCGCAGCGTTTATCCAGTAGCGACTCAACGGACGCCCGATTGCCCTTATCCCAGCCGCGCCGGGTGGTTAGCAGGATAAACCCTTTTTCTCCCGAGAACGTCGCCGGGATGAGCGCCACGCCAGACTCCGCCAGCTGCGGCGAGGAGAGATGGAAATGGCGTGCCACGGAGGAGACAGGATAGATCCCCATCGCCGTCGGCTGCATAACGCGACGGGCATAGTAGGTGTGATTCAGCAAACGATCGGGTAAGGGTCGCCAGTCATCATGAATAAAGGGGCGCTCGGCCTGAAGCTGACGATAGACATCCTCCCGCAGGCAGGTCAGATGAATATGTAGTTGATTCTGGCTGCGGCCATAAGCGGAATTGAGCGCCATGCCGAGCCGATCCTCAGGCACTGTAGCACCATAGGCCGCCATCAGACGATAACGCATTAACCAGGCGTAGCCGAAATAATCGGGACGTCCGGGTCGTGATAGCGCAATGCTTTCAATACCGGACATGGCCACCGTGGGCACCAGAATAAAGTGCAGCCTGTAGCGGGGATTCTGGATGATGCTGTAGCCCTGAGTGTTGTTCTGCGGCAGATAGATTTGCTGGCAGGGTGCCGGATCGCGACGGTAGTGGTAGTTATTCATGCAGAGGTCATGTGTGACCGTCCACAGCGCATCAGAGCGGGCGCATCCTGTGAGCAGCAGCGCGATGACCAGCGACAGAGGCCGGCATCGCCACAACAATTTTCCGTTCAGGCGTCTCAATTATTCAGAACCCTGGTCAGCTCAATCTCGTGGGTTATGGGATTAAAGTAAAGATAGAACAGATCCCCATCCAGCTGATCGGGCTTCGCCCATATTTCCTTCTCCCCCAGACTGCGTTTTTGCTTCACGTATCCCAGCTTTTCGAGATAAGCGTGGAGCGATGTAGTATCTGTAGCGCCTTATTCTTTTGGATAAGAAAATTCAGCGGTGACTAAATGCGATCCTGATTTATCAGACTGAACATTATAAGCGAAGTAGTAACGTTCTCCCGCTGTGAACTTAAAGCCGAATAGAGGCAGGCACTCACCTTTTGGAACATAAACAGGCTTTTCATCAAAAATCTTATGGAGGGAGTCGCTTTTTTCGCTGTTGATTTGAATGGCAGTGATCCTTTCTGGTGGTGCCAGTGGCGACACGACACAAACCTGATTATCTTTCAGAAATGCCGTCGCAGATTCACGCTCCACCATTCGATCGCCCGGCCCAGGGCATCCCGTTAAGAGAAATATAGCTCCCAGCCACATTCTGTTTTTTCATGTTTACCGCTCCTTCCCTGTTACGATTTTCTGATAAAGCAAAATGTTGCTACATGAGCCCAGTTCAAGGATGAAAATAAAGTTATTCGTGATAAAAACAGTGTGCTGGTTACCATGATGGTTTTACTCATCAGAAAAATCATCTCTTATTAACTCTCTTCTCGATCACTCTGACGATGATTTGATAACCGATGAGCGTTACCACTGTACAGATGACTAATAGCGCCACCCCTACAAAACCCTCAATATCACGTTGATTGAATAGCTTTGCTGACGCTGTCCAAAACTGCTGCTCTCCCTCTGTCGAGGGATCTGATGGCCTTGCAATAAGAAAAGTAATGACAAACAAGGAGACTGCAATAAGGATTCTAAACCCCGCCGGGACACGTTTTGCTTCCATTTAAAACCACCTCAATTGTTCCATAAGACATTAGCCCATTAGGTAATTTTACTTGTGGTGTATAGAGTAATGTTTGCTGAATCTCAATGAAATTAGTTTTGTGTCGCTTAGCGATCACCCAAAACTTCCCCTTTCTTAGGCTAAGGGGTAGGCTTAAATTTTGTTCAACATCGGTCAGTTTAAAATCGATGCGCGACGATGGCGCTAAAGGGACATTATGCTTCATCACTATCAGGCAAAGTCACTGGACAATATCTATCTTGAGGACATTCCCCACATAATCCACCCGGACTATGCGGCACGAGATCTAGCGGATACCACCCTGCCAAACCGGAACATCCAGGAATGGAATTTACCCCAGGGCTACAGCCATTTTGTCAGCCGGTATCATCAGTTTCACTGGCAACGCCCCTGGATGTCATACCGTGACACACTGGACGACATCAAATCCGGAAAAGTTGTCCTGCTGAAAACAAACATGAGCGGCAATGCCTTAGTGGGTGTACTGACCCCCTCCGGCAACCTTAGAAATGATCTGCCCTTGTTCCTTCACTCCCACCTCAGCTATCTCATATCAAAGCAACTAAAACGCCCGGTGTACTACGTTCACACGTCAGCGCCCGTGCAACATGCTCAAGCAGCAAAAACCATCAACAGCAAATCAGCGGGCAGGCTTTTGGCCGCGGGAGGCGTTTATAACGGCAACATAGATGGATTCAGGAAGACAGCAGAGCAACTCGGCGGGGATGCGCCAGCGGGTTACAATCAGGTAATGGATAACAAAGGCCTGCTGATTGCAGGTGCATCTCTTGCCGCCGGGCTGACAATGGGAAGAATGCGTTTTCCTGAAATAGAGGAACTTGAGCATTTTGGGGCCAGAGGAGCAGCCTCAGGAAGAGATTTTGATCCTGAAAAAGCTGGAGGGCCGATTGAAAACCTGACAACGGATGGCGTTAATATAACTCATGAAGGGATCGCAACCGTTGAGAAACATATATCTCGTTTCGACCACGACCCGGCAAATGACGTAATGATAGGCAGGCTGAAAAACATCGCAAAAGGAGAAATGCCTCCTGAGCAAGTGGATTTGAACTACTACACTCATGAATGTCGGGAATATCAGCGTTACTGTAACCTGGGATGGGAAGCAGGTGAACCAGACGGTGTTGCAGGTTATGATATGTGGAACAATGCCCATACGGCAACGCTGGAAGATTTTAAACTTAAAGACGGTGATTTATTCCACCCGGATGCACTGAAATGAAGATAACGAATACCGAATTTAATGTATTGAAAATCATGGCAGAAAAAGACATAGACTGGACATGGATGATACTGGATCGCACTCTTGCTACAAGGGGTATTCCAGGGTTTAGCAATGTCGCGAACATAGTAACCAACCTGATGAATGAGGGGATGGTCGATGCTGTTTATAACGAAAGTTCATCGAGACCACGTTACCGCGTATCAGAGCAAGGTCATCAGTTGTTGGGACAAATGACCAGAGATACAAGGCATTTCGATATCTCATGATTTTTCGTGGCACGTGGCTCCATGACCAAGGTAAAACACCGCCTTAACGCCTATTGATCCTTCAAACGGAAGGTGGTCTGTGCGCCAGCTAATCTTCCACATCATCATGCATAAGTTGACGATAATCTTCGAGGATGATCAGACAAGGAAGGTTCAATTCGATTAAGAAGCTTGCCACTGACGCGTTAACTTTGTATTAAAGCGGAATAATTTTTAAGCCAGTGATAAGTTTTTAAGTCAGGTATTGAAATGCTGGGCTTCAAGGATGAGAACATGGAGAACAGTAATGCTCTTTCACCAGCTCTGACATATAGCCACTCGATTTAGTGTGTGCCGCAATTTTTCGGTAGAGGCAGTGCATCAATTCTGGCTGCCCTACTGAAGCTTTGCATGCTGTGCACCCGAATTAATTCAGCCATCTTCTAGCGGTGCACGGGCTGGCGGTAAAGCTTCATTCAACACCTGTTAGCGGAGGTCGATGCAGCTCGATGTTCTTCAGCAGCAATGCCTTTTCCATTACACTGTCCGTCAAACATAGGGTAAAATTCTTCACGGCGGATATGCAGCATAATGGTCCATAGCAACCACGAATAGCGAATAGAACCAATCATCGATATCACATCGGACACATTATATAAATTTTTATTTTTTTTGGAGTTCATTACGAAAACAATGGACAATTTAGTTTTAATAAATCACTCCAAATAACATAAAGGCTCATTACATTTGAAAAATATTTAATTGGATAAAAACATAAGGATTTCAAATAAATGCTAAAGCAATTGAAATCACAAAGGAAATTATTAACGCAAAGCCGGAAAACGAATTATTAGGATTAAAACCGTGCACAATTCGTGCAAAGTAGATCGGAGTAGCAACGATAGCTATTGAAAATATTGCAACCGGATAAGAAATTATAGCTGTATAAAAATATTGTAAAACAATCATGACAAAACCAAATGCAGCCATTATCAAACCAAGAAAAATCGGATCATCTATAAGGGGAGGATTGAATCCAAACTGATAAGCTATAGTGTAATAAATCCTAGCCATCTCCCACACAAATTTTGATCCTGTAAAAAAATCAAAAGCCGCCATAACTAAAGGAGATATTATGAAAATAAAGAATTGATACTTAAATTCTGAAACTCCTTTATCTTCTGTATACCATTGCAATGTTACCCAAAGGAATATAAAAAATATTGATGCTATGGAGAGATAACCGTTCAGTATTTTATACTCTGAAAGAAAATGAGAAGAAAACAAAAAAGAAATTGTTATAACAATAGAAATAACAGCATATATTTTCTTTAGAACGATAGTGGCTTTTTTTACATCAAGATTTCTGATACGCTCATTCCATGTATCATAGTTATTCTCAATCTGATAAATAAAAGCATCAACTTTGGTGTTTTGCCTTGCCAGCTCCCCCGCTAAATAAATTGCCAATATGGATTGGATAAAAACCAAAAAAAACTTCATATATAACTCCTCAGCAGAAAAAATTATCGTCCAGAGAATCTGATTGATGAAATATTCTCACTTAATTTTCGAGATAAATAAGAAATCCTAGATTTTACCATAAGGCGGCACTCTTCAAAATGCTCAGCTTGATGAACATACGCAGCATGCCTTCCATTACTTTCTTCCTAGCTTACTAGTATTTAGCAACTGTATCGTGAGAGCAAAGTTTTTTCTCAACTAAAGCATTTTACGCCCTAGTCAAAACCTTGGCATTATGTTTCGTTTGAGTGCCATGGTTGATTACACTCAAAACAGTATTGATAGTTTTTCGCTCTTAACGTTTGATGAAAAAATGAGAGCTAAAGAAAGCCGGATCTTTACTTCGGCTAATTACTTGATTTTCCAAAACACGCTGTGAGCTTGATAAGATAGTGCAACAATATAAACGGTAAGCATTGAAAGCAGTGTTTTAATCTTTCATTTTCTCAGCGCTTCGCGGCGAAAGTCCAAAATGTTTTTTCAAATCGCAATTTTTACAGTTAGCAATAAATAATTCACTGTAATGGTTTAACCTATACATGCTGAGTTTAAGTGCCAATCTGGTAAATAAGCATCCCCTGCGGACTTCAACACTCCAAAGACGTATAAGTGAAAAGTACAACGCCAGAGTAGCTCGATGGGTCACTTTGCTGATTGAAACTGATTCGGCCCCCCTGAATTATATCGCTTTTAATATGATGGTTTTGATCATATTCGAATAAGTAATGCATTAAATCCAGAGACATCAATTAGTCAAGACTGCAGTTTCCATAAGATACCAACGTCTATAAGTGCTTGGTTTACTATGTAAGGATTCTTATGACCAACTAAGAGCTTGTATTCTTTTTTTGCAAGGCTTTATGGTACGGGCCGCAACGTCAGTTATAGGCATGATTTGGGGGCTAAAAATTTATCGAAGTGCCCCCCTATATTACCCTCAACTATGCTGTATTTCAGCGGATGTGCCCGGAAAAATTTAGACCAAAAAAAAAGCCTTTCGGCTTTAATTTTAGGATGTTACGGATTATCCCGAACCTTTTCGTATCTCTTGCTGGTGCGAAGGCCGGACTCGAACCGGCACACCTTTTATAGGGTGCAGGTACGCTGCGATATCTGGATAAGCAACTGAAATCGAAGCACATTCCTTGAACCTTCAGCACAATTCACAGACTATCTGCCCATGAAAAAGCCCCGACAACATAACCGGGGTTATGATGAGTTTCAATAGGGACAAGTATCTTATTTTAGATTCGAGCGGCAACTACTATGTGAGGATTGCCATCCCTGAGTACATGCGTCCGTACTTCATGCAGAAGCGCTACTTTATGAAAAGCTCCGGGACTAGCGACATACGACAGGCGCGTATTTTCCGGGACATTGTGGCACTTGAGTTCACCAGATTGCGGGAGGATTTAAAACCGAAACCAGCAAGCTCACGAGTAGAAAGGATACTCGATGAATTACGCCAGATTAAGCAGCACGCTAAAGATGCTCCGGTGCAGCTTAGCCTAGCAGCTCAAGGTTGCCCCTCTCTCCTCAAGCTCAGAGATTTGTACCTGCTCCAGTACAGTCAGAAGCGCAAGCTCACTACCCTCTCTAAAACTAACAAAGCGGTAGAAGTGTTTTTGACTCACCTTAAAAAAACCGACGTGCAATTGAGTGACATAAACCGAACCATTGTTACCGGCTGGCTTGATGAGTTGAAACAACACAGAGCACCACAAACAATGCAGAACTATATAAGCTCCCTAGCCCAAATATGGGATTTAGCTCGCAACCGTTATCAGGATGCCCCGCAGGATAACCCGTGGCGTGGTCATGCACTGGAAGCCAAAAGCAGCAAGGTTAGCTATGAGGTCTTTACCCATCTTGAACTAGCTAAAGTATTCGCAGCAATGCAGGGCGACGATGAGATGCAGGCGGTAACGCTAATAGGTATGTACAGCGGAATGCGCCTCAATGAAATCTGCACCCTTAAACCAGAGAATATAAGAAGTATTGAGGGTGTGCTGTGCTTCGAGATAAAAGAAGGTAAGACGAAGTCAGCAGCGCGCATAGTACCGGTTCACTCATCTATTCTTGAACTGATCACTAGACTCTCTGAGAAGCCCTACGACGGCTTTCTATTCTATCATGCGTCTATAACTGACCGGGCAGATGGCAAGCGCTCTACATGGCATACACAACGCTTTACGAGGGCTAAGCGGAAGGTATTAGGAGAAACAGGAACAGAGCGAAAAGTGTTTCACAGCTTGCGCCATGAGTTTGCTCAACAGCTTGACCGATGCCAAGTACCAGAAGACAGGATCGCGCTTCTCATGGGGCATGAAAGAGGAAGCACAGAAAGTTTCAAAACATACTCTAAGAATTCGGCCTCATCTTTGGAGTTATCGGGTTATGTGGAGAAAATTAATTATGATTTCCTGCTATCCAGTTGAGTTAATAGAGTTCAAAAAACCATCCAAATGACCAACTGTGGATTTATACAGTTTTCATCAATGTTTGGTCTTGAATTCCTCACGCTTCGCCATAACATAAACACCACATATAGTGCCCAGTATTACTTATCGACACTATATGCATTATCTTTAATACCTCTGATTAGGAGTTACACCAATGGCAAGTAATACAAAGCAAACTGGTGGTAGCGTGGCTTCATTAGCTGCTAAAACTCTCAACAACCCTAGCGCATCTGGCATTCAAAAAAGTCTTGCAGGCTCTGCGCTCTCCCAGTCAGGTTCTGCGAATCAGACTGGAGGGGCAATGGAACATAAAGCATCGGCTGCTCTTAAAAACCCAAACTCCAGCGCTGTAACAAAAGAGCTTGCTGCATCAGTTCTTGCTCAGGCAAATAAAGGTCGTAAGTAATTTTGGGGCGGGGCAACCCGCCTTACTACACATACTAGCGTTGGGGAAAAGTATTGAATAATTCGCCCGTTTTAAAGCTTCAGGATATGGCTAGCTCCAGTTCGACAGATGTTGAAGAGTTGCTCTCAAGAGCAAAGATGATTTCTGTAAAACTCGGTCTTAAAGACATTTCTGAGTGGCTTGATTATGAAATCAATGCTTACCCGGACTATGCTTCCCTACCTGATTATCGCATTGTAAGGGATGTTCCCATCCGAGGATTTAACCCTTACAGAGGGTGGGTTCCCTACCAATTTACCAATGCAGATAATAATGACATTTATCAAAGCCTAACGACAATGCATATGACAAATCCAGTCTCAATGCTAGTTGAATATGCTAAGAGTGAAGACTCTCTTTATTGTGACGTTCCACAGTTCATGAGCGAGTTTTTACAAAAATCAAGCGGATGTGAGTTCCGAATGGCTTGGTGCCTTAGCCCTTCAGTGATCATAAAGATTTTATCAAACACCCGATCTCGCATTTTGGACTGGGCGTTACTACTTGAAGAAAAGGGTATTTTAGGAGAAGGGTTATTATTCTCCCATGAAGAAAAAATGGAAGCGAAAGGAATGACCATCAACAACATCAATAATTTTCATGGCAATGTAAACAATGCTGGCGCGATAGGCGCAGGTAACTCTGGAGATGTATCTCAACAAAACGTAATCAATGCGGGCGATTTTAACTCTCTTGAAAAGCAGCTGAAGGATTGGGGTGTTCCTGAAGCAGATATATCAGCGCTTCACCAAGCTATTAAAGATTCACCGACTCCAACCAGCCCAGATAATCTAGGTTCTAATGTGGGTAAATGGCTTGGAGACATGGTTGGTAAAGCCTATTCTGGCTCCCTGAAGATCGCAGCATCCGCAGCTCCGGCTTTACTCACTAACGCAATTTGCCATTATTATAATATCCCCGTTTAATTCAGCAATGCCCCGAAAGGTGTCTAGTCTTCGCAAACAAGTACGCTGAGTGGGCCTCTTCTTCAGTGCTGAAAAGGCCCAGTGCAATTTCATTTCCATTAATGGTTATACGAGCGCGCCAAAGCCTCCGGGGTTTGTACCAATCACACCCCCGCGCTCTTGTACGGTTTTGATCATTCTGTTGCCTAGTAACCACACGGAGGTTACTTAAACGGTTATCACTTCGCTTACCGTTGATATGATCTATTACCATGCCTTCAGGAATACAACCACGTGCAAGCGTGTACAGCACTCTATGTGCTAACAGCTTGCGCTCCTTTCCATCGGCAGTGAATGAAACAGCCCTGTAGCCATGATTGCCTACACTGGTATCCGCAGGGGCATTTGCTTTAGCAACAATGCAACCATTGCCCGCATGCTTATCTACGGCGTGAAACAGACGGCCTGTATCGGGGTTGAACGTATACAGCTTCATAAGAAACGTAGAATCTTCGTAAATGCTACGCATGATTTACCTCTGATTGGTTCAGGTTAAGAAGGTTTACAACAGTTCGGACATGGGAATTAGGGTGGGTGCAGAGCTAGCCTAGAGCTTCTTGTAGGGCTGCTGAGCGTGCCTGTCGGACTGTATCAGACACTAATAATTGCTGATTCAGGAGTTGCATAGCGACCTCTTCTGACAGGCCCCCTCTACTTGGCTTATTTACCCTTCGAGAGCATATATTCTTAGATACACGACTTTTGCTGACGTGCTCAGGGGTAACAGAAGAATGCACAGTCGCGGCCTTATTGAGAGCGACTAACTGCGTGAGTAAACGGATTTCCCTACGGATCTCCAGCGCTTCACGCACCGCTGCTGCCGGAATCTCGCACAGCGAGGGCTGAACATCCCACATACCGACTGCAATATCCTGAATACTCCACCCGGTTTGGATGTGGATGCTGTAATCCATGGGGTACAGGCACTGCCCGCGCTGCTGCTCGGCTACGTCAGGAGGCCATGCAGTGTGAACCGGTGTACCCGCTACCGCTGAGGCACTCATCTGCCCCATGACTTCTACGCAGTACCGCACGCCAGATGGCGAGGTATCGCTAAGCGTTAGATTACTGAGCGCGTCGAATTCCCCGACGTACTGCTGTAATTCCTTCTCGGATTTAATCAGCACGGTTCACCTCCAGAGTCTGCAACGCTCTAACCGCTGCTGAGCAATACCACTGGCGACCGTTCAGCAGGAACTTGAACACTCCTGGCTGTTTCTGTACGCCTGCGGTTTCTCCCTCTCGTTTGTTCGCCCTGCCTTTACCTGAGCGGGCCTTCCACGCCAGCCCTGTAGGGCTACCACTGCTTAATCGGACGTGATTGGCTAACTCAATCACCTCCTGTAATGTCGGATTGCACTGGCTCATCAGGCATATCTCCTATTCGATTCTCTATAAATTCAACGATGGTTCTGTACTCAGGGTCTTGCATGTACTGCCGGTGCTGCGCTGCGTCGGGCTGTAGGTACAGCGAGCGGCCTGAGCCTTCCGGCTGGAACAGCAAGCCCCTGAGTAGCTTCCAGCCACCACAAACGACCTCCAGCTTCAACAGCTCGCCTTTGAACCAGTCGAGATACTGCTTGCGCTGCACCCGCTCCTGGTACCGCTCCGAGGCTTCCTCATCTCGCTTGTACACCCGCATCCCGCTATGAATGCACTCAGGCTCAATGATCACGAATACCTGCTGAGAGCGCCGCACCGCGCACGCACGGCATGCTAAGTTTCTCGTGTACTGCTGAGTACCCCCACACCGAGGGCACGCCCAATTACCGGCTACGAAAGATTTCTCTCCCGCCATGATTGCGCTGTGCCGTGCTGGATTGTGCTGAAGGATGTGTAGTAACCGAGGCTGGTACTCCGGGTAACCCAATCGCATAAGCTGTAACTCGCGGTTGGTGGGGTGCTTACCGTTGCTCAATGGTGGGATTGGCCCCTTACGCCAGCTCATCAGTGAATACCCGACTTACCATGTGTGGGCGTCTGCGCTGTAGCGCGGCATCAATCTTGCGTTGCTCCTCGCGTGCCTGCACTAGCTCTGCGCGGAGGCTATCGCTGCATTGGATAGTTATCCATCCGGCATTGTCTCCGCTCTGTTGTGCTACATCGTTCCACCAACTAAGCGACCAGCCACCGTTACGGAACTGCACCGCAACAGAGTTACCGGCTTCATTCGGTTCAATGCTGGCGGTTACACTGCGAGTACCGGGGACTGTAGCCATTGCATTGGCTTTAGTTTTCCAATCGGTGTCTTCAGTCAGGAACCGCACATCCTGCCCGGCCATACTCTTAGCGATGTTCATCCGACCAGCCTGAGCGTGCTCACGGATTAGCTGAACTTCCTCCGGGCTGAATTGCTCCTGCATCTTCCGGGTGAGCATGTACGCGGTCAGGGACTTAACCAACTCTGCTCCTAGGTCATCTGCCTGCGACGCCTCCCGGGCTATACGCTGCTGATTCAGGGTATTCCCTTTACTTCGAATACTCAGGTTCACTAGCTTAACGAGGAACCCGCGTAACAACAGGTCTACGTCTCGCTCGTTAATAATCTGCACATCGCGTAACGCATCATCCATGCGGCTTAGGATTGAGCCGTAGTGTGTCTGAAGGTAGAAGCCAGCCTTTGATGCATCAGGCTGGTACTGCTGGATTGCTGGCAGGTCAGAGCGTGCTGTAGCGGCCTGTACCGCGTCCAGAAGGGCTTTAGCCTCGGAGGTAATACAATCGGCTGACGTGTCCTGTAGGATGTGCTGATGGGCTTCCTGCTGCGTCTGCTGGGCCTGTGCTGCTGCTTCCGCCTGCACGGGTGAAGTCAGGATAATTGCTTCTGTCATAGTGTTATTTCTCCAGTGATTTAATCGGTTTGTGCTCAGTCAGGGTTATTCGTCGGTAGCGGTGCGTGCCATATCGAGCATTCGCTGTCCGTCGCCGGGTGCGTACCCGTCCTGCTCCTGAAGTGAGCCAGACTTCGCATACACAGCAATCAGGCGGGTGTCTGCTGCTGTCAGCTCTTTATCAGCGGTCATACTGTCCAGTTCTGCGGTGAGGCGTGCACGCTGCGGCCCACGCGCTGTACGCAGCTCGCGTGCAATGTCATGGAACCGGCTCCGCTCCGCATGGCTGAAGCTGGTTTTCTTCGACTGCTGGCTGTTGTACTCATGCAACGGGTTGTACTGACCGGTGCGGTTATTACGAAATGTGCTATTGAAATTACTCATACTTCTCCTTAAAGATTGTGTGTCCGGGCACCAGTGAAATGAGAAATACCGCCCCGTGTCGTGATTGACCGGCACTAGCGGGGCTGTATTGGGTAGCAGCCTGCCATCTGTACGAGGGGACCAATCCTCACAGGCTGTTGTCACTGGATTTGCTCGGGGTGTTAATTCGGTAGGTGTGGTGCAGTGGGTCAGGAAGCGTTATCAAATCTCTCTCTAGAGAGATAAGAGGTTTGTGGGTTTTAGGGGGTGCGGAGGGGTGCGGATTCCCACACCCTCAAACTGAATGGCGCTTGCACATATCGCGTACGGTGCTGGCAGGAACGCCGGTAGCGGTGCTGATAGCTTTGTAGCCTAAGCCTTGCGCACGCAACTCAATAACACGCTGCTCTGGGAATTAATCTGGTGGGGTTACTACAGTTATTACTCGGTGAGGATAATGCGGACTAAGGTATATATATATATTTATATATAAGACTTTTGTGTCGTTTGGGTGGGTGCAAGTGCACCCAGTGTGCACCCAGTTAGCGATTGCGTCTTAACCATGATTTCACTGTGTTAACAGATACACCCAGAGCCGTTGCAATCTCTTGCTGGCGTTTACCTGCATCACGCATAGAAAGGGCTTGTTCCGGTAAAGATACGCCAGTTTCCACGGACATAAGACGCGCCTCTAGTTCGGCTACTCGGCGCGCTAGGTCTGCATTAGCGGCTTCACCAGCCTGCAAGCGTTGCTCGTGATCATTCAGTTTTCGCACAACCATCGCTGCATTCTGTAGGCTCATTAGTCCACTCGACAAGGTATCAGCATCCATACGGATAGGGTTTCCCTGTTGCTGCGCGGTGACAATCGCGGGGTGTCCTGCGTTAGCCTTCATAGCCTTCTTCATGCGTTTACGCTGCTGTGGTCGATTCATCACAGGTTTAACATCCTTACCGGGTAGTAGGTCGCGAACAATCTGCACTGATGGAGTAATTTCACCAGTGTGATAAACATCAAGTGATGTCTTAACTGCGCGAGTCACTTGCGTTTGATTTAGGCTAATACGATTCGGGTTCTGCATAGCTATACGGCGTATAACGCTTTCAGCTCGTAGCTTGTCAGCAATAGCTGATTGCATGGTATTACCGCTTTGCGCCTTGAATCGTTGATACAGCTCGTTAGTACTGGGTGCTGCCAGCTCATTCATTGATGGTATATGTCCCGCTCTCCATGCTTTCCAATTCATAGCCTGCAATCGGTTCAGGTCTGCTGGCACGTCCGAGAACTGGTCTGGCAGGGTACTGCAATCAATCATTGTTACCTCCTTATCCTTATCCTTATAGGTTCTTTACTTCTGAAGGGCTGCTACCAGTGGGATTAATCATCTTGTAATAATTCTATTCAGAGTACTCTCTAACTGGTTCACTTCTCTATCCTTGTAAGTGTCACTCTAATTATTCCTCTGCTTTATCAAGGATCTCTCAGGTGCTTTACTTGCAAGGCTTTCTCTCCCCTATAAGTGTCATTCTATTCATTCCCTGACATTTCCTTCTTAATCCTCTGCACTGTGTTTGTGCTTACACCGAACTCAGAAGCCACCGAACGCACAGAGCCACCAGCACTCAGCGCCTTAATGATGTCCGGGCGCTTACTGTCCACATCCCGACCGTTCCCCCGCGCTGCTATCCGGCCTGCTGCTTTCGCTGCCTCGTACCCTTCCCTCTGGCGTTCGAGCATCATTTCACGTTCCATCTGTGCGACAGCTGCCAGCACTGTTAGCATCATGTTTCCTGCGGGTGAGTTCTTCCCTGTTTTGAAGCCTTCCTTGTGGAACTCAACAACTACACCGCGCTCTGTTAACTGCTCAACGATGGATAACAGGTCAACAGTATTACGGGCTAAGCGGTCAATGCTATGGACGTGCAACACATCCCCTTCGCGGAGGTAAGTCATCATCGCCTTGAACTCGGGCCGGTCTGTGTCTTTGCCCGATGTTTTATCAGTGAATGTCTTATCGAGTGCTACGCCTGCCAATTGGCGCTCTGTATTCTGCTGTGCGGTTGATACTCGTATATAACCTACGTTTGTCATTGTGCTGTGCCTGCTGAGGAAGTGTATCGAATAGTGTGTAGCGATAATGTAGTGTATCAATTATCTATCCGTCAAACACTAATCGCTACATTTAATGCGCGGATTCACGCTGGCACATCTGTATCGATTAACCGTGCCTTATCGCTACGACTGCTAAGGCGCTAACAGTACAGGTAGGACACGCTGTGCGTCTCCCCAGTACAGAGCCAGAAGAGGACAGCACAGGTGTGTTTAGGAAGCGGTGCTTCCGTGGGCAGACGACCATCGCAGGGTGCACGGGGGAAAAGGCGTTGTGTGATTCAGGGGGAGGGACTCGGGTGAGTCTAATAAAATATGTCGTCAGTTTTAGCAGCAAAGATGAGAGGAAGTAAGTCAACCGCTGTGAAATCGTGTAGAAAGATCTGAGCAGCTCTACAGCAAGTTTTTGTATTTACAGGTGACCTGTTGATCAATATAGCTCAAAAACCCTTTGAAACCTTCTGAGAGCGTTTAACACCAATCACTAAATTTATTAGTTTCGGAGAACATGCGTTGGAGGTATAAATAGACGTTAACTCGTTTCAATTAACAGGAGAGCACATGTCTGAGGATAAGGCCGAAACCAATAGTACTGGGGTATCACTTCCGGTAACCGCCACAGCTCAAGTTGCAAAGGATTTGATGGAGCTTGCCAAAAACGATACCAATACAGTAGGAGCTGCTAAAAACTTTGGTGAATCTGCATTAATAGTTAGCAAAGCCGTAAAGAATTGTTTACTCCCCCTTGCCGCTGTGAATTTTGGAATAGATAAAGCAAAGATTTATTTTCAACAAAGATTTACTAAAGATTTAGAAGAGAAGACTCAACACATACCACCCGAAAATATTATAGAGCCGAAAGCATCTATAGCAGGCCCAGCCTTGCAAGGCTTAGCTTTTTGTCATGAGGAAGCACCTCTAAAGGAGATGTATCTTGAATTGATAGCTTCATCAATGAATTTAGATTCATGTGATAGTACACACCCGGCTTTTGTAGAGACAATAAAACAGTTAACTAGCATTGAGGCTCAAATTCTTAATGTATATTTAAAAAACAATAACTTACAGATTATCGTAAGAGTGATATATGAAAATATTGATGATAATTCAACTGTAATCGGATGCGCGCATATACTAGATTTATATATAGGTGACACGCCGTATTATGATAAAAGAATACCATCCTTTGTTGATAACTGGATAAGGCTAGGCTTAGTTGAAGTTGGCTATGACAGATACATGGTGTCTCTAGAAGAGAAATACATGAAATTAAAAAATCGCGAAGAATATTTAAATGATCAAACTTATCAGCATGAAAAATTTAAAAAAGAGTTAGATAAAGGATACATAAGACCTACATCTTTTGGAGCACTATTCGCACAAGTAACTGGAATCAGTAATAACTAAACATCCTTTAACTTAACCTTGAAAAAAAAAGGGTATGATGATAAGAAAGATGCGCATTACCATAAGCCAGGAGCTTTCCTCTAGTGTGTTATTCAAATCAGATAGGACTTGCTGCGTGTGTCAGATAAGGGGTAAGCGCGTCCAGATACATCATATTGATGAAGATCCGAGTAACAATACTCCGGACAATTTGAGTGTGCTCTGTTTCGATTGTCATGATGAAACCCAAATTAGAGGCGGATTTGGTAAACATCTAACGAGTTCAGTGGTTAGACAATACAGAGATGACTGGCTGTTAAGAGTGAGCACTCGCCGTGTTCAAGCAGATACATTTGCTGTAAGCCAAATGGTTGGTACAACGTTAAGTTCCAATGAGAATACTCTTTCTAAACCAGAAATTAATACTCCGCCTCTCGTAGTAGATAATCTTTATGATTATATCGATTCGTTACCTAGTGTGAAAATGGCTCTCATTAAAAAGTGTCAGCCGGGTTGGGACACGGGCAATACTGGAGAAATGATTGAAGCGAACAATGATTATATTTATGGCTTACAAGGAATAATAATAGGATTAATGGGGTATTATGATGATAAATGTTTTGATGGGCAGGACCCACATGAAATGTTATCAGAAATAATCTCTTCTCGCTTTAGTTGGCATCACCTTCAGCTCGAACCACTCGGGCCGGGAACAGGCGGTACTATCGTGCGTATAACTTGTGGTGGATGTGTTTCTGCTGATTTAGACAGGATGATAATTGATATGGTGTGTTCTTTATCTGGCTATGAGGATAGTCATGGTTTTAATCGGTGGAAACAAAAATGGGAAGGCATGCATTAACTAAAGGGGCTGGCGATGCATTACACTATTAAATGTGGTGAATAACATCACCACATAGTTTAAAGCAATAAACACCAGAGTGCTCTACTCTTCTAAATAAATACCATAATTAATAGCACAGTCAGCAAAGTTTGTCTTTCCCGAGGAATGCCTTACGCACCATTCACGCACATACCCTTTCATGAAATCATCACCGGCTTTATCATTACCTACGTTTGATCGAATGCTGTTGGCAACCTCATTGAGTTGATCCCTACTAAGTTGAATACTGCTTATGGCAATATCATGACCAAGGAAGCGCATACTTTGACGTTGGACGTCATCAATTTCACTTAAAGTACATTTTATTAACACAGTGGCTGTGATTATGACACTCAAAACAACTACCAAAGAAAGCATTACGATTAAACGTAATTTAGACAGTTTCATACATCGCCCTTAATTTTTGAGTCAAAGAGGCCATTAGCGCCGTGTTGGGTACATCAACAGACAGCGCCGTAGGCAATTCATCATTATCATCATTCATCCACTCGCTTATCGAGTACCGATCATTTATGGCTCGGTGAACACCACGGCAGAGCCAGTCCCTTTCCCGGACTGGTTAGGATTCCCAACATTGGCTCGTTTATCCAATGCAACGCCATCACGACGAGCAGGAACAGGACACCGCGCTAAGTGTGGAACAGATGAATGTTTAGGGATTTTTTGAGACGGTGGCAACGTCATAGCTGTTCAAGTTTAGAAACTGTACGTGTTTGAAGCTTGGAACTACACGCCGCTATGAGTTAACATCCCATTTACCACTATCAACTACAGCGGCTTTTAAACGGGAAGATAGAGAAGCAATCTATACAGTCATAAAAGGCAGAACTAGCTAGCCATCTTATTGATATGTATAGACTTTGAGTGATTGGTGCCGAAGGCCGGACTCGAACCGGCACACCTTTCGATGGTTGATTTTGAATCAACTGCGTCTACCGATTTCGCCACTTCGGCACTGAAGGGATGCGGAAAACGTTGGGGATTATACCGTTACCCCCTGTTTCCGCAACCCTTATCCGCAGGCTAAGGTACAACTGCTGAAAAAACCATCTTTTCAGATTTCACGTTCATCAGATGACAGCCTTGCTGACGCCGACTACTCCCTCTCGCCCGCTCTGCAGCGGTTCCTCCAGACCTCATGGTTTCCAGGCGTAACCAAAGCGCTAACCCGAAACAGGCTTCACATCCGCTACCAGCGTCGGCAGATCCCAGGTGCCGCCCGCATGGATATAGCGGCACATCCCGGTTCCGCCGCCATAGCTTTTGCGGAAAGCCTGGCCATCCCAAACCCAGCTCTCCTGGTTCATGCAGTCCCCGATGCCCCGGCCTTTCTGCACACTGGTGATCTCGCCCTTGTCGTAATCCGATCCGGACACGGTTACCAGCACCGGCTGGCCTTTTAGCTGATTATCGATCACCCAGTAGCCATAGCCTTCGTTGTAAGCGGCTCGCCAGCAGAGCGCCGAAAGCAAGGCATGTGTCTCATCCAGTGGCGTAAGGGTGAGTCCGTCGGTTTCCGGATCGCTGTTTTCAGCAGGTGAGTACAGGCTGTCGCACGTGTCATCGTCATTGCGATTGACGGTTGAAAGCAGTCGGGTTTTCAGCGCGTCAATTTCCGCATCGGTCAGCAGACGGGGTTCGCCGCTGACGGTTTTTGCTGTCTGGATTACCGGTGCGGGTACAGCCTTAGCCACGCTGCTCTCCGGCTTATTGCCCTTTTTGGTGAGCGCGCCGGGCGTGCCGATCCGGCCCTGCACGTCATCCGCTTTCACCAGCACGGCATAGGCGCCTTCGCCGGAAAGCAGGAAAGGCTTTGTGCCACCTTTAAATTCAACTTTACCGTTGCCTTTGACGGCGCTGATGACCGCAGAAGTCTGACTGGCCGACATGCGCCAGTTGTCATCGGCCGCCACCAGATCGCCAGCTGATTTCCCGTCGATCCACAGCGTCAGCTTTTCCGCCGGTTCGCTGTCATCTTCGGTGTCGCCCAGCGTCACCTCTCCCACCGTCTCTGTTCCGGGTCCGGCGGCACGGGTGAGCAGGATGGAGCCGGACGGGTCTTCTTCTTTGCCATAACCCGCAATGCGGCAGGTCAGCGTATTATCACAGGCGACTTCCCAGTCTTTGTGCTCAAAGGTGGTGCCGCTCTGGCTGGCCTGAGCAGACAGGGAGAGCAACGCCAGAACGAACAGCATCGGTTTACAATTCACTTTATTCCCTCATGTTTTACGTCAGATATCAGGGTGGGTATCACTCTGTCACCGAGGGAACGTGGAAACCAGCAGCCATCGTTGATTTCTACCAGGCTTTGACGAAACGCCCTGCCATCCCAGACCCACTCTTCTTTAAACACGCAGCTGCCGGCACTGCTTGCCAGCGAAACATTGGTGATTCCCCCCTTTTCCCAGGTCTGTGCGTCGGTGGTGACGGCCACCGGCTTCGCTTTGCGTTGCGGGTCGGTGACCCAGAAGCCGTATCCCTGGTTATAGGCTGCGCCCCAGCACTGGGTGGAGAGCAACGTGTGCGTTGCATCCAGTGGCGTGGCGGTAATATCGCCGCTGATAATATGGTCGTTGACGTCCTTCTCTCCGACTGCGGTCAGATAATCACATTCCTGATCCGGGGTTAACGCGGCAAGCAGCTGCGGCCTGAGCGCTGCCGCCTCTTCTTTTGTCAGAACAGAGGGCTGGGAGTGACTGATCTGTGCCGCCTGGATAACCGGAACAGCCACGGCTTTTGCGACGCTTTTTTCGGGCCTGTCGCCTTTTTTCACCCAGGCACCCGGCGTGTTGATGCGGCCCTGCACGTCATCCACTTTCAGCAGGGCTGCATAGGCGCCATCACCGGAAAGCTGAAGGGTCTCATTATCCCCTCTGAACTCCACCGTGCCGCGGCCTTTGATAGCCTGAATCAGCGCCAGCGTCTGCGCATCTGACAACCACCAGCGATGCGCTTTCTGCGTTGCGTCACCCACACGCTGGCCGTTGATCCAGAGCGTAAGCGTTGTTACCGGCTTCTGATTTTCATCATCCTCCGGCAGCATGATTTCGCCAGAGGTGGCGGTATCCGCGCCCGCTGCACGCGTCAGCAACACGCCGCCCAGATTCTCTTCTGTGGTTTGCCCGCCGACACGGCAGGTTAAGGTGTTATCGCAGGCTACTGACCACGCCTTGTGATTAAAAGATACGCCGCTTTCCTGGGCGATAACCGGAGTGGCAAGCGCTGCCACTAGCATTACCCGCTTCTGAATAACCGTCACGCTGCTTCCTGTTCCCTGAATGTGAGGTGAGTGAAATGACAATCTGTTGCTAAGCAGAGGGCGTCCCTGCGGATGAGCCCGGCAACAGCGGCTATCATAATCTGTTTATTACCTTTTAACGCCTTTTTATCCCTGAAAGCGCGCCCTGCTCTTCCCTCCCCTTACGGTTTACATTTACCTGTGTTTGTTATCTGATCCTGTTACGTGAATTTTCGAGCTGCCTCGCAAAACAGGAACCTGCATGCGCTTTTACCAGGCCGATCCCCGCCTTGAAAACTACTGGCGCGGCGTTATTCTCTTTGGCAAAAATGTCGCCTCCTATAAGTTTGCCCTGGCCCATGCGCTCTATGACCTGAAGCAGCCAGATAGCGATCTGATTACGCTGGAGGCGCTGGCCGTGCCCTTTACGCGTCATTTATGTGCTCACCTGCGGGATGCGCCGAAACAAATCACCAGCAAAAGCAGCGGGTTTCTGGAGGCTTGCAGACAATTCAATGCGGGCGACATCACCGAAGACCAGCTGATTGCTATTACCGTGAAGCGCGGCTTTGCAAATGTCATTGATGCCTTTCATAACGTGAATCACGCGGAGATCGACAAACGTTTCTTTCTGGATGAACGGCGCAGCCATAAAGGCATCCGGCTGACAGATAACTTTTATCAGCTGACGGAAAATGAACAGTTTGCCAGTCTGGTCGCGGAAACAGAGGCCAGATGGCGGCTGGTTGAAGAAGCCTGGGCGATGAACGTTTCACGTAACCTGATTGCGGTTGATTATGACGATAACGACAAGATGCTTTTCAGCCGTCAGAGTGGTCGCCGCGTCACCATTACCAGCTGTCGCAGCAGCCTGAACGGCTACCAGAAAGGCCGGTGCTTTTATTGCTTCCGGCCAATTGGCGTGACGGGCGGTGAGGAGAACCTGGCTGATGTCGATCACTTCCTGCCGCTGATGCTCAGCGAAGAAATCGGCAACCTCAACGGCGTCTGGAATCTGGTGCTGGCCTGCCAGACCTGTAATCGCGGTGCTCAGGGTAAGTTTGCACGTATTCCCTCAATCACGCTGCTGCAGCGCCTGAACGATCGAAACGAATACTTTATTAACAGCCACCTGCCACTGCGGGAAACGTTAATCCGTCAGACCGGCGATACACCCCAACAGCGGCACAGCTTTCTGCAGACAAACTGGAACAGGGCAAAATTTGCCCTGCTGCATGAGTGGCAGCCAGCGGCACAGGGAGACAGCCTGTTTTGAGCAACGAAGAGTATTACCGGGAGCACGCTCAGCGGTTTTTTCGCGATACGGCAAACGTGGATATGTCGGCACTTTACCGGCCTTTTATCAGGGAATTGCTGCCCGGTGCACGCATTCTGGATGCAGGCTGCGGTTCAGGGCGTGACGTCAGAGCTTTTAGTGACATGGGCTTTGTCGTCGAAGCCTTTGATGCTTCCGCCGAACTGGTTGCGCTGGCCCGTCAGTTTTCCGGGAGCGCGGTGGCGCAGAAGCGCTTTCAGGAGGTTGATGCGGTTGAAACATACGACGGGATCTGGTGCTGCGCCTCTCTGCTGCATATCTCCGAAGCGGAACTGCCTGACGTCATGACCAGGCTGGCCATCGCGCTGAAACCAAACGGCATCTGGTATCTCTCGTTCAAATATGGCCGCGGCGAGCGGGAAAAGGACGGCCGCAGATTTACAGATATGGATGTGGCCGGGTTGCAGAAGCTGATTGATGGCGTTAATGCTCACGGCGCTCAGACGCTGGCAGAAAATAAGCCGCTGACAACAACAGAAGCGGGCGCCAGGGAGAACAGGTTCGCTCTTGAGGCAAAACACATCTGGCAGACAGGTGATTTACGTGTCGGTCGGAGCGATGAGATCTGGCTGAATGCGATTCTCAGGAAAACGTTAAGCTAACATCTCTGCCTCTCAGGCGGGGTTCAACCCCCACAAAAAAGCCAACCTCGCGGTTGGCCTCTTCGTGCATGCTCAGCATCGGGCATTACCCTCAGCGCCTGTTGTCAGGGTTGGCGCCTCAGTGCGAATGGTCGTAATCACGATGATGCAGCTTGTTTTCAACCTTATCCTTCACTTCGCTGGCTTTCTCGCTCACCTTCTCCGTCAGGCTCTCTTTGTGGTCGCGGTTCTGCACGCCGGGTGAGGCCGTGCCTGCGGTTGCCGGTTTGCCTCGTGCCGCCGAACCCGACAGTTCGCTATTCAGACCGCCACGGGCATGGTCGATATCCACTTCCTGACGACGCACCGTGTCATTGATAATCTCGGTGCGGTCACTGCCGTCGGTTCGCACCACCACTTCTTCTTTCACATGAGCCGTTTTATTGATTACCGGCTGCTCATGGGTCTCCGCCACTTCGACAGTTTTCTCGGACCAGTCCACCTCTCCGGCCAGCGCGGGTTCATTCACCGAGCGGCGGAAGATGTCAGCGTGCTGCTCATGCAGCGAAATCTCTTCAGAGACGGTATCGGTCACCGTATAGCGGCGTACACGGGTCGAGCCTTCGCTGACCAGACGTTTACCCACTTCAATCTGCTCTTCGGCCAGACGCAGAATATCGGCCTCGCTCTCATCACCGGTCAGCGAGGTGCGTCGCGGCTCGACCTGACGGTCGTTGGTCTCACCGGCAAACTGTTTACCGGCCGTCGGGTTAACGCCCGGCGCGGTCGTGCCGTTATCCAGGGTGCTCTGCATACGTGACGGGACATCCACCGAGTCATGTGAATGGAGAATCGTCATGGCGCGAGCCAGCTTCTCCTCTTCGGTGCGCAGCGTCAGAACCACGCCGCCTTTATCCATCGCCCGGGTATAGACATCCGCCTGATCTTTATCGACGGTATGGCCAAACAGGCGCTGCCAGAGGCTCGGATGGCGGACTGACTGCCCTTCCTGCTCTAAACGCTCTCCACTGATAAGACTGATGTCCCGATCGGAAAAGCCTGCTTTCACGAGATTTCTTTTCGCGGCCTCTGCCTGATTTGCAGAATCGAACAGTGTTACGATTTTTTCCTGTGCCATGATAGGTTCCTCTCTGTTAGCGGGTTTGATCGTCATCTCTCTCAACGTTCACCTGCTGCTCACGTCGGGTCACCACTTCCTGAAAAGGAACGTGTTCCTGCACTTTTCGGATGTGGATTTCCTCTTTAAGCACCAGTTTTCTGACGATTTGGATTTCTTCTTCAACTACCGGGACAATCAGTACACCGTTTTCTTCCCTGATATCGGGCATCGTCTCTACGGGTTGTGCTTTTGCTACATGCTCAACCTCAACCTTATCCCGGTTAAGCAGTGTACTGATGACCTCGTCATGCTCGGTTGTGGAACGGGTAACCCGGACATGTCCATCCACAATCTTTTGCTTCGTCAGGGCTATTTTCTCTTCAGCGAGTTTAAGCGCGACTTCTGCAGAGTTATTGTGTTCTGGCTGCCCAGCCATATTGATTCTCCCGTTAAGATTAAATATCTGCCACAACTGCCTGATACAGTGATTAAGCATGAACACTCTCGCTGATTTCGCAAGCCGGAATAATAAAATTTCCGGCGAATGAAATTTATATTCAGCCCCCTCGATTAACATCAATCAAAATAAACTCACAGTTTTTACCGCTGCGCTAAAAATATAAAAACCAGTAAAAACAAAATCCTGAAAAGAACTGGTTTCACTGGTAAATAGTTACCATTGGTTATGTGCCATCAGGATTTATGCCGATAAAAAGGCCACAAAAATTAGCGGTAACCAGGATTATTCCTGCCATGACTGGCGAGAATATTAAATAATGTTTCAGCGCCAGATCTTTATTTACACAGCTATCAGATTGCGCCGTGAAATAACCCAGACCGCGCTTTACTTCATTATTCGGCGCCATGATTACAGAAGAGTCTTAAAGTAGAATTAAATAAAAAAGTTCAGGAACTTTCTGTGCCTTTGCCTCTCTTAGCAAAACTGAATAAGCAGATACCGAGGTTGAGATGAAACAGGCACAACGCAGTGTGTGGGGATGGGGACTGGCCGCGCTTCTGGTCGCAGGCAGTGCATCAGCAGCAAGCTGGCAGGATCAGCTGAGCAGTGCAGCGTCGCAGCTCAGCCAGCAGAACAGCGGTAACACCACCAGCACCACGCAGCAGAATGGCGGGCTGTCGCTCTCCTCCATTACCAGCATGCTGGGCGGCGGCGATAAAGCGGTCAGCGCCAGTAGCATGACGAACGCGGCTGGCGTGATGCAGTACTGCGTCGAGCATAACGTGGTGAAAAACAATGTGCAGTCGGTGAAAGATCAGGTGCTGAGCAAGCTGTGCCTGACCACGCCCGCCGCGCAACAGCAGCAGACAGACTACACCCAGGGCCTGGCAGGCCTGCTGAACACCGGTAACGGTCAGCAGCTTAATCTGCAGAGCCTGAGCAACTCGCCAATGGGTGAGAAACTCAAAACCAAAGCCTGCGACGTAGTCCTGAAGCAGGGCAAAAACTTTATCTCCTGATCCCCTCTCTGCCTCCCTCTCCTCGCGGTTCAGCGGGGAGCGGGAAACTCCGCCGTGCTGTGATGCCTGACATTCCCTTAACCTGGGGTTGAGCGCTATAGTGTTGTTTTGGTTTCTACAGGACAGCACGCATGAAAGGCATCAACATCGCACTTTACTTCGACCCCGATCAGATCCAGGCCTGCGTCCACCAGCAGGACGGCAGCTATCTCAGCAAAAAATTCGAGTATGACGATGGCGTGATTGAAGAGATCTACCAGTGGCTGGAGCAGTACGAACCTAATCGCACCCACATCTGCCTGATTGAAAACGAAACCGCCGAGCTGCTGGCAGATGAGC
>JAAIGE0100677123.1_pt1 | contig 29394 bp, 30 predicted proteins | sample 6487951 | NCBI WGS metagenome assembly JAAIGE01 (sample SAMN13974128, study PRJNA590717) | phyllosphere metagenome | biome: tomato field; feature: multiple bacterial spot infested tomato fields; material: tomato leaves; isolation source: leaves from tomato fields | host: Solanum lycopersicum ...
ATCTCGGGGTTCGAGGTCGCGATGACGGAGCCGTCCGGCTTGTCGTAGGTGTACTCGATCTGGTTGACGATGCCCTGCAGGACCGAGTTGGCCGAGTCGATCATGGCCTTGCCGGATGCCTCGCGGTACTGGTCCGCCACGTCGAAGTAGTTGCTCCAGTCGCCGTCGAACAGCGCCTCGACCTCAGCGGGCTCGGACGGCAGACCGGCCGCCTCGAAGAGGTCCGACCGGTAGCAGATCGCCTGCGGACCGATGTCGGCTCGTCCAGGATGAGCAGCCGTCGTCCAAGGTAAAGTTGGCGTATGATTTCGAGCTTCTGTTTCTCGCCCGCCGAAAGTTCACGAACCGGCCTGTCGAGCGGAATGGGAAAAGGCATGGTGCGCATGAACTCGGCCAATTCCGCGCGTTCTCGCCTCCAGTCGATGATCCGTGCAACGTCGTTGCGGCTGATGACGAGATTCTCGGCACCTGTCATGGAAGGGACAAGTGTAAAGTGCTGGTAGACCATCCCGAGGCCAAGGGCCGCCGCATCGCGGGGAGAGTTTACGGTGACCTCGCGATCATCCACCATCAATTGCCCATCGGTCTGGTGGTAAAAGCCCATGATGCATTTCACCAGTGTGGATTTGCCCGCACCGTTTTCGCCCAGAAGAGCATGAAACGATCCCGCCTTGACGCGAATGGAGACGTCGTTGAGCGCGGTGAACGATCCGAAGCGCATGGTCATGCCAACGGTTTCAAGCGAAAGCGCATTCATAAGGGCAAACCCTCCTTGCGTTTGACTATGATCGCCACAGGACCGCCACCCGCTGGCCCCTGATGCTCGGCGCCACCCGACACATAGAGCATCGTGTCCTGGAAAAATCCGGCAAGCACTCCGCCGACGAAACCGCGAGCGTGACGCGTGGAAGAGATGTCGGAGTCATCGAGCATTGTGTGACGAGCCCCACGCACATGTCCTGAAGTGCTGGCCTCCGCCTTCGCCAGAACGGCAACCATATCCCCTTCGGGCAGACGCTCCATAGCCTGCTTGATGCCCGAGATGTCGATGCAATCACGCATTACGGCATGATCCACAGCAAGCGGACCGGACCAGCCTTCAGCCGTGCCAATCACTACGATTTCGTGGTCCGTTAATTCCACACCGGCAGATGTCGAGGCGCGACTGGAATAAAGATTGAGGTTTTGGCAGATATCCTCCTCGCCAATTGCCTCTATTGAAATTTCATTAAGCGCAACTGCAATCCCGAGTGCGGATGCCCCGCGTGAAAAGCCCATGGATTTCAGCGTATCGCTGACGACTGTCGTGTTCCCGCGCGTCGCGGCTTCGCCTATGCGGGCTGAAGTGAGAAGCGGGCATTTGATCTGTACGAAATGGACCCCGCTCGGGTCCTCAATCCCGGCATGGCGCATTGCAGCGCGAACGCCCTCCGCGACAAGCGCGACTTGCACCTTACGTCCAAGGTTTTCCGGTGGCATGACTGCCGTGCGGGCGACGCCCACCGCAAGCGCCCTCGTCGGCGGCGCATCGACCTCTTCCCGGGTAAAGATCGTCCAGTGCGGGGAGAGAGCGCCCTCCGTGCCGCCGGACATGACGATAGAGACATCATTCACGCCATACGCATCAAACATCCGCTCAAACGTCGTTGTGGCGAAGCCGCGCGTAAAATCGTTGACGCAGCCATTGCCTTCCGTTTTTCCAAAAACAGCAACGATGGTCTTTGGGTCGAGCCCGCTGTCGATAAGGGTTTGAACACCGGAAATATCGTCGGGCGAAGCGGCTGCGACGCGGTAGACATTGGCGCGAAGTGAACTCATTACGGCAGCACCTCGATCAGCGCTTTGGAGTTCGAAACCGCGCCGAATACGCCACCCTGCATCTTGATCATCTTGATCGCAGCGAGATGATTGCCATGATCGGTCGCGCCGCAGCAGTCCTCCAGCAGCAGGCACTCGAAGCCGCGATCATTGGCCTCGCGCATGGTCGTGTGGACGCAAACATCCGTCGTAATGCCTGTGAGGATGATGTTTTCGATACGACGCTGGCTGAGAATGAGCTCAAGGTCGGTTGCGCAAAAAGAGCCCTTGCCGGGCTTGTCGATGATGACCTCGCCCTCAATCGGCTTCAATTCGTCGATGATCTCCCAGCCCGGTTCTCCTCGCACGAGAATTCGTCCGCAGGGGCCAGCGTCACCAATTCCCGCATTGATGCGCTGCGATCGCCAGCGCTTGTTTGCCGGAAGGTCCGCAAGATCAGGCCTGTGGCCCTCCCGCGTGTGGATGATGTGGTAGCCTTTTGCTCGCATTGCGGAAAGCACGGTCTTGATCGGTTCGATGGGCGCTCTGACCAGCGAAAGGTCGTACCCCATGTGATCGACGTATCCGCCGGGACCGCAGAAATCTGTCTGCATGTCGATGATGATCAGGGCCGTGTTGTCCGGCCTGAACTTGCCATTGTAAGGCCAGGGATAGGGATCTGCGTCCAGATAGTGTGTGGAGACGTTGCTAGACATATCCATAATAGGCTCCTATTCCGCGGCAGAATTCATTGGGCTTTCAAAACGGCGGCTTGGTTTTTCAAAGCCGCAACCGGTGCCGTCGGTGACCTGAACATCATCCTCCCACGGCAACCGGTATTTGCCTGCCATGAGATCGTGCATGTAGGTGTAGGGCGCATCCTGCGCCCCGCCGTCCACGGCAACGTATCCGCGATGGCCAAACTGGTAGATGTTGTTTTCGACGCCCCATCCAAGCCGTGCTTCCCGCACAAGATCCGGCCGCACCTCGGCGGTAATGATCTCGTCCGGGCGGCCGCTGGTGCCATGCGCGATGATGGAACCGTCAAAATTGCAGATCATGCCTTCGCCCATGCTGTCGAATGTGCCATCGGAGCCCGACATGCAGACGTTCGCCGTAACCATGAGATTACAGAACGCGTTGGACTGATTGGTGAAGCGCCATGCATCGCGGATCGGTGCCGTGTAGCCAGCCGTGCGGATCATGATTTCTGCGCCCTTATAGGCGCATTCGCGTGCCATTTCCGGGAACATGCCATCGTGGCAGATGATGAGCGCGATCTTCGCGCCCTTCGGCCCGGTAATAACCGGTATGCCAGTATTGCCCGGCTCCCACGGCTCCACCGGCACCCAAGGATGCATCTTTCGATAATAAAGCTTAAGGTCGCCCCGGTCGTCGATAATTATCCCGGAATTATAGGGCATGCCATCGGGATTATGCTCCATGATGGAGAAACAGCCCCAGATGCGGTTATCCCGGCAGGCGTCCTTGAACGCTGAAACTTCAGGTCCGTCGAGACGGCACATGATGTCTGGATTGATGTCCATGGAGAGGCCATGGAGAGCGTATTCAGGAAATACGACCAAATCCATGCCGGGTTGGTTGCGACGTGCCTTGCCGACCAGTTCTACGATGCGTGCTGTTTGCCGCGCAAGGTCTTGCTTTGTAACGGTTACAGGCAACTGCAACTGTACGAGGCCGATACCAACGCCATTCTTCGAGATGTTCAGTCCGCCCAATCCATTCATGGTGGTACTCCTTTCCTGCATTGTCACTTCGTCAGCGACAATTCTTCCGGTGCACCGGAAAGACGACGCTCCGGCGATGAGGTGATGATGAGGATGATGAGGGTCAGCACGTAGGGCGCTGCATAAAAAAGGTAATAGCCTTCCGTAACCCCAACGGATTGCAGTGCCGGACCCAGAGCACCCGCCCCACCGAAGAGCAGTGAAGCGAGAAGGCACCCTTTTGGATTCCATCTCGCAAAAATAACGAGTGCGACCGCCATCAGTCCTTGGCCGGAGGAAATACGCTCGTTCCACGATCCGGGGTAATAGAGCGAGAGATAGGCTCCTCCCACGGCAGCAAATGCGCCACCCACTGCGGTAGCAAAAAGGCGAACATGATCGGGATTGATACCCATCGCCCGTGCAGCATCAGAGCTATCGCCCACAACCCGCAGGATCAGCCCCCAACGCGTGGCTTTCAACATCCATGCGATCAGGAAGGTCAGCACGATGCCGAGAATGAACAGCACGTTGATGTTGAGTGCGGATTGAACCTGTGGAATGGAAGACCAGCCACCAAGCGAGATGGCGGGCAGCCTCGGCGCAACCGGCTGGATGAATGATTTGCCCAGAAAGAATGCCAACCCCAGCCCGAACTGCATCATCGCAATCCCGATTGCGATATCGTTTACCTTGGGAAAACGGCAGATAAAACCGTGAACAAGGCCGAAAACGGACCCGGCCACCATGGCGGCAAGAACGCCAAGCCATGGAGACTGCGTCATGACGGCGACGGCATAAGATGACATCGCACCGAAGACGAGCGTGCCTTCCAGGCCAAGATTGATACGACCGGAACGTTCGGTCAGCGTCTCGCCGAGGCTGACAAAGATGAAAGGTGTCGATACCCGAATTGCTCCGGCCAGAATGGCCAGCGGTACACCCCAAAGGCCGAGTGTCGAATCCTCCATCAGCGCACCTCCCGGCCAATGCGATTGGCAAGCCACAATTCCGGATTAAAAAGCTTGAACCTGCCGTATAGCGTTTCGCAGAATAGCACCGAGATGAACAACGTACCTTGCAGCACGAGGACGCTCGCATCGGGCAATCCCATCCGCCGTTGGATCAGGCCACCTGCGGCTGTGATTCCGCCAAGCAAAATAGCAACGGGTATGATGGCGACTGGGTTCTGGCGTGCGAGGAAGGCCACGAGAATTCCCGTATAGCCATAGCCCGCAATCAGTGCGGCATTAGCGCTACCCTGTACGGCGGCAACTTCCAGCATACCTGCAAGGCCCGCAAAAGCCCCCGCCAGAAACGTGAAGCCTATGACGAGCCTGCCAACCGGCAAACCCTGAATCTGGGCCGCTCTCATATTGCCGCCAGCCACCCGCGCCGCAAACCCGATCGTCGTACGCTCCATCAAAAGCCACGCGAAGAGACAGGCGATGACACCGACTCCAAAGCCCCAATGGACATCCATGCCGGGAAGATTGCCGACCATCGCATCAGCTGGAAGAGGCGTGGTCGATGGCTTGTTGAGGCTTGCCGGATCGCGCAGCGGTCCTTCGATCAGGTGGTTCAACAGCGCAATCGCGATGTAGGTCAAAAGCAGAGATGATATGGTTTCATTGACGCCGCGATATTGCTTCAGTGCCCCGGCCAGGCCGATCCAAAGACCCGCTACGGTCATCCCCGCCAGTGCCATTGCGATCCATAGCCAGCCAGCGCCGACAAGACCAGCTAGGGGCAATGCTGCTGCCGAAGCGGCTAGGCCACCGAGAACCAGTGCGCCTTCGCCACCGATGACAACGAGACCAAGCCGCGCCGGAAGTGCGACGCAGAGCGCCGTGAGAAGAAGAGGTGCGGCCCTGCTCATGGTATTCTGTAATGAAAACCAGCTACCGAAGCCGCCGGTGTAGATCAGTTGAACGAACTGCATCGGCGACTTGCCGAGCAGCAGGAGAAAAATGCTGAACAGCCCAAGCCCGGCAAGGGACGCAAAGAATGTCACTGCCAACGGTTCGCTGCGTCGCGCCGTAAATTCCCGCAGGCGTTTGCCTGGAGGGGCGGCTGTGGCAGCGTTGGTTTGAGGATTGAGATCGTAACCCATGGGCTGTTCTCCATTCATCAGCCGGCAGAGCCGACCACGCCGTCCACCAGATAATTCATGCTTTCCAGCTCGATCGAGGTTTCGGTGTAGTCCGTGCCTGCCGGTATGACGACATTGCCCTTGTTGTCTTTCTGGCCGCCTTTAAATACGGAGAATTCGCCCGCCTTCATCGAAGCCATGGTTGCCTCGAATTTGTTGCGCGCCTCGACCGAGACAGCGGGGCCCAACGGGCTCATTTTGACGAAGCCGTCCTTCAGTCCGCCACGCACGAAATTGCCAAGCGGCTCTCCTGCCTGCATCTTCTTCACGAAGTCGGTATAGACGTTGCCCCATGCCCATTCGGCACCGGTCAGATATTTCTCAGGTGCGAGTGGAGACTGGTTGGCATGATAGCCGCAAACAAATGCGCCACGGCCCGACGCTGTCTGTGCGATAACCTTCGGGCTATCGACATGGCAGGTAATGACATCTGCGCCTTGATCGATAAGAGCGTTTGTAGCCTCCGCTTCCTTGACAGCCAGCGACCATTCGCCGGTGAAGATGACTTGGCAGGTTATGGAAGGATCGACGGAGCGTGCGCCCAGAAGGAACGCGTTGATGTTCTGCACCACCTGCGGAATTGGTTTGGCCGCAACGAAGCCGATCTTCTTGCTCTTCGTGGCATGGCCAGCGGCAATACCGTTCAAATACTGGCCCTGGAAAATATAACCGAAATAGGAACCGGCATTCACCGGGTTCTTGTCCTTCTGCCACAGACCACCGCAATGGCGGAACTGATGTCCGGGTACTTTTGCGCCATGGCAAGCACATGAGGATCGAAATAACCGAATGATGTCGGGAAGAGCAGAGTTGCCCCGTCCAGATTGATCATCGACTCCATCGTCTTCTGAACGTCGACTGTCTCGGGAACGTTTTCTTCTTCGATGACAGTAACATCGGCGAGAGCCTTTACCGCTGCTGCGCCTTCGGCATGGGCCTGGTTATACCCGTAGTCATCCTTGGGGCCGACATAAACAAACCCCACAGTTAACGGCCCAGCCGCCAGCGCGCGGCCGTGATGAAGGCCCGAAAGCGTAAGCGCAGATACCCCGGCAAAAGCCGTTTGCAAGAATTGACGTCGAGATGGCTGCAACAACTTGATCATGACTTTTTCTTCCCCTTGTTTGGAAACCGAGACAGCGGCTCGAAAAAGTGTATGCAATGTGCGTGCCAGAATGCTTGATGTCTTCAAATTGGCATCAATGCCGCAGGGACCGTTGTTTTTCTGCCTTCTTGCTGTGCACAATTTCGTTGCAATGCCCCGAAATTAGCCGATCCTCGCTTATTAACCGGTCGAGCTACGGCTAGGCATCAACTCCGAAATTACGCGTTATAATTTGCATGCCCGCCAGAAGTAGCATTACGAAGCGATTTGATTTCAGCTATAGTCTTAAAAATTGTATGCAGATTTGGATTGGGCATGAGGCAGGCAAAAGAGCTGGTCAGAACTGGAGAAACCGTGGAACAGATGGTTCGTGCCATCGCAGACCTTATTGTGGAGGGGGACCTGAAGCCCGGCGAAAAGCTCGACGAAACAAGTCTGGCACTTCGTTTCGACGTATCACGTACGCCAGTACGAGAAGCCCTGCGGCAGTTGTGTGCAATGGGTCTGGTAGAGCGGCCGCCGAACAAAAGTGCTGTCGTCACAAGCGTGTCGGATAGCTTCCTCACCTCGATGTTCGAGGCGATGGCGGAGCTGGAGGGGATATGTGCGCGCCTTGCAGCCGAGCGTATGTCTATTCGCGAGCGGCTCGACCTTCAGGATGTTCAAAAGGCGGCTAACGTTCTGGTCAAGTCAGGCGACACTGAAGCTTACGCTGCCCTCAACGTCGAGTTTCACAATAGGATTTACGCGGGCGCGCACAATGGCCACATTCAAGCAATGGTAAGCCAAACCAGAGCGCGTCTGGCGCCTTTTCGCCGTGCGCAATTCCGGCTGGATGGGCGACTTGACCAGTCGTGGCGGGAACATGGAAAGATTGTTGATGCAATCTTGTGCGGTGACGGGCAGGCCGCCGCGGCGGCAGCCTATGCCCACGTGTCTATCGTCGGAGCCGCCAGTATCGTCTTCGCCAAAGCGTCGGATAGCGAGTGAAGTTCACACAGGCCTAACTGACGCGTAAATAGCCGGGAGTTTCGTAAGCAGGTTCGGGTCAGCTTTTGTACTTCTCGAATTCGATGGGAGAAAGCTCTGCGATTGCAGTCGTTGCTTACGAGGAAGTATCGCGTAAAGGCCTGTGGCAAAGGATTAACGCCATTTGCTACTTAAACTTCACAACTGACGATACGGGTATGACGGCGATCAGTTGTCCATCGGCACGGACAACCTCGAAGCTGCTGTCGGCGATGATTTCTCCGGCCATGATCTTTTCGGCAAGCGTCTCCCTTGCTGCCTGGACCGCTTCCCTTACTGCCTGCTCGTCTCCCTGAAGTATTGCGCCTTCGAGATCGACAGAAAGGGTGTCTGCTTCCCTGACGTGGAAGTAGTACCTTGGCATTTCACATTCCGATTTGTTTCCTCTTGTCTCCTCGCTGAGCAACGGAGCGGGGGACATCATTGTTCCAGATCGTAGGCATGCCTCAAACAAATGCTTTCGGTACGGGAATCGCATCCGTGCTTTAAGAGCGGGTGGAAACTGTGAGCGAAGATGCATCGCCGGATGTGCTTATCTCGGCAATGGTGCGGAACTCCGGTTTCGCTGTCGTTCCCACTTGCGTAAAGAGACCGCCGGTTATTCCAGCAATGATAGTGTTAGGGCCCGATCTTTCGACCGAGCCCTGATTTCATCAGTGATGGTGTTCTGGCATGTCTTTCAACTGGTCCTTCGTCCAGGACGTCACGGCGTGAACATCTCCGTCCTCGTCACGCATGAAATCGAGGTCGCTGAGGGCAACTGCGACAGGCTTGGCGCCAATTCCGAGAAATCCTCCGACATCGATAATGGCCTGACCGCTTGCTCCGCCGTGAACGTGATCGACTTTGCCAACCTTATGGTCATCTGCGCCGTAAACAGTGGCACCTTCCAGAATTTCTGGGGTCAACTCCGTTGTCGACAGGCGAACGTGATTTGTATGATCCATGGGTTTCCTCCTTGTTGGATAATCACGTAACGGGATCTGACGCCACAGGTTCCCTTATCATGCGAGAGCGAGCTGGCTTTACGCAATGCTGCCATGATGCCCGTTCAACGAAGAAGTCCGTCGAGGTCGAACTCTTCCCACCCGCCGAGCTTCGGCGCTGCGTCCTCAGAGCTGTCGCCTGCATTCTTGGATCGCTTCGCAGCCTCCTTCTTGAGCGAGCGCGTCAGCTTCGCCTGATAGGCCGCCCGCTGTCTTTTTTCGGCCTTCGCCTCTGCGTCCTCCACGCGCCATTCTTCGACAGCTCCCCTATCGAGAAGCTCTTCCACCACCCTGGGGTCGAAGACATGGAAGGTGATCTGCCGAGCGCGTCCGTTCAGTCTGACGGTTCTCGTCCCTGCACTTTGCAGACGACCGTCGGCCAGCCACCGGTGCCGCTCGCTGGTCTTCATCGTCAGGATGTCCTCGATTTCGCGCGGGATGACCGGTAGAGCTACGGCCTCCGTCACAACCTTCGTAGCGATAGCCGCAGCGGCGTTGAAAGCGGTCTTGTCACTGGCCGCCATCGCCAATATGAGGTCGACCCCTTCAAGGGAAATCGACTTTTTCGAGACTGCAGGCAGCCTTGCCTGTATTTCTTGCAAGACGCCTTTCGCCCGAACCGCCGACCCCATTGTTACAGCGGCCGGTAGGGTCCATGTCCTGATCAGTTCGATGTCATTTTTTTCACGCTTAGGCATGGCGAACAGATGGTGTTTCGGCGCTTTCGAGTCAACGAGCTTGTTGGGTCACGATTTTACAACGCTGCAAGCGTCGTCTGATCGACTTACCTTGATAAAACACCTCGTTGACCTGTAACGGCCGGGCGAGCTGACATACACGGCTTGCCGCTAACCACTGTTGGCGATACGGCGTTGACCGCCGCTTCGCTCCTTTTGCGTGGAACGCGCTACGTGAGCTCCTTTAATGATATAATTTTATAGGGTCTCGCGATCCATTTTTTCTGGCGTGCTCCCGGTCAGCACACCGCCAGCCTTTATGACGGCCTCAGGCGTATCGACGTCAATCTGCGCGGCATGGCCAATGTCGACCTCGATCACTTTTAATCCGGATGTTTCGATCAAGTGACGGGCACCCGTATCGCCCTCCAAACTTAGTACGGCGTTTTGTAATATACTTGGCAATATCACAGGGTTTCCCGGCTTGCCATGTGAGGATGCGCGGACGATAGCGGTGCCGCCTGAACGCTGGAACGCGTTGATAAGCTCGTCAAGATTGGTAGTGGAAATTTGCGGCATGTCTGCCAGAAAAACCAGAATACCTTGTGCCTCGCTTGCTTGCGCAGTCGCAAAACCCGTCGCAAGCGAGCTTGATAGTCCTGAGGCATAATCAGGATTAACGACGATATTTATGTCCAAGTCCGAAAGGACGCGTTTGAGTTCATCCTGACGATGACCCAAAACAACAGTGACTGACGATGCTTGGCTATTGGTCGCTACCATAGCCGTTCGGCGTATGAGTGGTATGCCGTTGAACTCTGTGAGCAGCTTGTGGAAACTCCCCATTCGGCTCGACATACCTGCTGCGAGAATAACGATTGCAACCGATTTATCGCTTTCCTTTTCGGGTAGCGGGTCTCGTGGCATTGGCCGGGTCTGAATTTCCATCAGCAGGCCGCCGACGCCCATTCCAGCGATATCACGTTCGTCCAGAACCTCGCCCGCCAGAATGCGCTCCAGAACCCAGTCAAAGCCATTTTCTTTCGGGCTACGGGCACATCCGGGCGCGCCGATAATATAGCTTGTGCCTATCTTTCCAAGGACAATGAGATTTCCGGGGTCAACTGGCATGCCAACGCGAAGGACGATACCGCCAGCCTCGCGAATTGCCTGCGGAATAACATCGGCATTATCGATCACCGCTGATGCGCCGAAAACGATAATCAGTTTTGGTGCGTCATCCGGTAAAGCGATGACCTCCGTCAACGATTGCGAAAGGCTTAGCGTGTCGTGGGGAACCCGAATTTCTCGTTGTAGTCGATTACCACAGACGACCAGCCGACGATCAAGAATGCGCGCCGTCTTATCCATGACGGAAGGCTTCAAATGCGGCAGTTCTGTTGCAATCAGGCTGATGGCATGTTGTTTGAAGGGCCGGATTTCGAAAGGGGGGCGCTCGCGTAACAGTTCGCAAGCTTTTTCGACTGTTCTGCCGGAAACGGCGAGCGGTATGATCTTGAAGGTCGCCACCATATCGCCACTGTTGACCCTGCTATGGTCAGAAAGACATGCAAGGGTAATGGCCTGATCAATAGCGTTCAACTGGTCAACAATCGTCTTTTCTACAGAAAATATACCTTTTACGGTCGAGTAGACATTCACTCGGCCCGTGCTTGCCTCGGAGACGCGCAGGTGATTGACCGGGATAGATTGCGACAGAATCCCTGCGGCTTCATCTTCCCCTACATCATCTTCGTCCATCCGGACGCCAATGACTTTGTTCAACCCTGCAGCTGCTATCCGAAATAAATCATCAGTTTGCAAAACATGTCCTTTTGCAAACTGGCCATCCGGCAGTTTCAGCGTATGCGCCAACACAAGACCATCGGCTTCATTGACGTTGAAGTGACCGAACTTCATGTCTCCATTCCCATAGAAGACGATTGTAAATGCAGCGCCTGGACAATCTCGGCGAGGATCGCGATGGCGATCTCCGCCGGATTGTCGGCGCCAATATTCAGTCCGATAGGCGCATGAATTTTCGATAATGTCCGGGCATCAAGGCCTTCCTGCAACAGGCGATCAATGCGCGTAGCATGCGTTTTGCGACTGCCCAGCGCACCGATGTAAAAACAGCGTGCCCGCAATGCCTCCGCAAGCGGAGTATCGTCTATCTTGGGGTCGTGCGTCAGGGCTACCAACGCGGTGTATCGGTCCAGCGGGTGATTTGCGAAATGGTCCAAAGGCCAATCCGGCGTTAGTGTTGCTCCCGGAAATCGTTGAAGTGTCGCAAAGGCCGTGCGTGGATCAACCACATGCACATCGAAGCCAGTAAACATCGCCATTTGCGTTAAAAACTGTCCAATATGCACGGCACCGATGATAACGATGCGCGGGGTAGGCACGTAAACATTCAGAAAGCTGCTGCCTCTCTCTGTCTCAACGAGCAGCGATTGACCGAGCCGAAACGCACTGCCGATGCCATCGTCAAATTCTGCTGCTAAATCATCGCCTACAAATACACGTTCTTTGCCGCTTGAAATATCGGTCAGTAATGCTGCGGGAAGACGGTTTCTGCGGGCCTCATTCAACCGCTGAAGATTGTCGCGGCGCATCAATCGATCCTTTCGACATAGACTCGAATGCGCCCGCCACAGGACAGCCCCACGCTCCAGGCGGTTTCATCCGCCACACCAAATTCCAGCATCACGGCTTTTCCGTCTTCAATGACGTCCATGGATGCAGCAATGACCGATCCTTCGACACAGCCGCCTGAAACAGACCCTTCGAAGTTTCCATTGCCGTCTACCACGAGATGACTTCCGACCCGACGGGGTGCCGAACCCCATGTTTCCACGACCGTCGCGATGGCGACCTGCCTTCCGTCACGCTTCCATAATTCTGCGGTGACCAGAGGATCGGCTTCGTCCATGCCTCGTGAGTGCTGCGCCATGTCCGGGTTTCCTGTATATGGGCATCGCATGAAATTATCGAAGCTGCGCGGTAGCCCTGAATGAAATCAACACTTGGCCTACCGCGTCAGCGACACTTTATTTGACGAGTGCACTCACCGGAATTGGCTCGGAGATCGTCCAGTTACCGATGACACCGGGTTTTCCGTTTTTCGTTTCCACAATCAGGTAGCGCGCCTGATTTTGGTGGTGCAGTTCGGAAGTGAAGGTGCGGGGTCCGAACAGTGTCGGTTCATCCTTCATCTTTTCGAGTTCCGCGACCACGGCATCGGCTTCTGTCGTTCCGGCCCGTTCAACAGCCTTGGCCCAGACGTCGATGAGCGAGTAACCCGGGAAAACATATTGGCTGGATGGATCGGAGCCGGTTTTTTGTTTGTAGACCGCGCTGAATTTCTGGACTTCAGGGTTGGGGTCGTCACCGTAGATCGAGCCCTGAACCGGGGTGAAGAAGTTGGAAAGATCCGGCACCGCAGAAAGCCAGTAGCTGCCATCCATGCCGGAGCCGTTAAGGATCATCGAATTGATGCCTGCGGCACGGATTTGCTTGATGGCGGACACTGCACCCGGCATCATCGTGCACAGCATGATAGCGTCCGGCTCCTGCGGCAGAGATTTGATACGGGTGATCTGCGCCGCGATCGAAGCATCCTCGTTCTTGAAGGTGTCCTGACCGACCAGCTTGGCACCCTTGGCTTCAAGCTTGGGCATCATCCAGTCAAACCCGTCACAAATGCCTTTGTTGTATTCGGTCCATGTGTCGAGCAAACGGTAATAGGTCTTTGCTTTCTTCTCATTGAAGGCCCACTCCGCCATCGTTGCGCCCTGTACGGCAGCCAGCACGGATGCCGAGAAGCTGTGTGGGCCGACGCCCTGAATGCCTGCCTTCACAGATTCGGCGCAGAGGAAGAAGGAAACGAGACCTGCATCTTCCGCCGCCAGCGCTGCCGGTGCGCCGAAATCATAGTCACAGGACACGACAACGAGATCGGCGCCCTTGTCGATAACGGACAGACCGGCTTTTGCACCTTCGGCGCGGTCGGATTTGGTATCCGTGCTCACGACCTCGATCTTTTTACCGAGCAGACCGCCTGCGGCGTTAATCTCGTCAATGCGGATCATCGCGGCGTCCTGCGCGGGCTTGTCATAGGCTTCCATGAAACCGGACGCGGCAGTGGCAAAGCCGACGACAATTTTGTCGTCATCCGCCCAAGCGGGTAAAGCGGCCATGGTCGTGGCCAAAACGGTTGCAAGCATTCTCGTCATAGAGGCCATTCTGTTCTCCTTTTTTGCCGTACGGTTTCCTCTCCGTCGGCTATTTGTTGTGACTGCGACGAAACAAGGTGATTTCGCGATTGCCTATCAAACCGGCGGGACGAAGCGCGAGGATCACGATCATGATGACCCCGAGGGCTATCTCCTGAAGCCCCTTGGGAAGGGCGAGGGTGATGCTGCCTAACGGGACACCGGCCTCAAGCGTGCGAAGTGCCTGAATGAGAGCGGAGAGAAGGACCACGCCAACCACCGCGCCAGACAGGCTGCTCATTCCCCCGACGACGAGCATGGAAAGCGTGATGAAGGTGAGGCCGAGATAGAACGTATCGGGCGTAACGACGCCGATAGAATGCGCCATCAGCGCACCACCGAGCCCCATGACGGCACCGGAGATGGTGAAAGCAACCAGCCGTTCCTTCGGAATATCGACGCCAGAAGCCGCCGCCGCCGTCGGTTCATCGCGCGCCGCACGCAGCGCCAAACCGGAGCGGGAGATGGCATGCGCCCAGGCGATGAAGATCGCGATGACCGCTGCGATCATATAGGGCCAGATGGTGCGCACGATAGGGATGCCGACAACCGATGATGTTGCGCCGGTTACATCTTCCCAGTTGGAGTAAATGGTGTTGATCATCGCCAGAACCGCGAAGGTCGCGATAGAAGCGGCGATACCCGAAAGCCGCATCAACACGCGCCCGAAGATAAGCGCTACGACACCCGCAAACAACGAAGCAATTAAAGCCGATTGCCAATAGGGCAAGCGGGTCTCCAGCAACCATTGCGGCAGGCCGGGAAGGGCGCTTTTCTTCATGATCGGATTAATGGTGAGCCACGCGGCGGCATAGGCACCGAGACACGTGAAACCGATATGTCCGAAGCTGAGCACGCCGGAATTGCCGATGAAAATATAAAGGCCAACCACGAGCGTCACGCGAACGAAGACATCGATGACGGCTTGATTGAACGGCTTCGATCCAGTCATCACCGTCAGGCAGGCAATCAACACCATCATTAGTGACAGCAGGATCGGCGTCATGATGGTTCGGCGCGCAAGGGAAAAGGGTGCGGGCTTTTGCGGTGTCGCTAGTTCTGCGGGCAGAATAGGGGCGGTTACAACAGTCATAAATCAGACCCTTTCCTTGGTGCCGCGCGCGGCAATCAGGCCCTGCGGGCGGAAGAGGAGGATGAGGATGACTGCGCCATAGACGAAGGCATCACGGAAAGGGCGGGCATCGACCGGCAGGACGACCTGCATCACCACGGAAGCTGCACCAAGCAGGAAACCGGCAAGTACAGCCCCGCCAAGACTGCCAAGACCGCCAATGACGGTGGCGATGAACGCCATCAGCATGATCGATGCACCCATCTGGATATCGGCCGTTCCCGTTTGACTGCCGAAGATGAGAGCGATAGCACCGGCGAGAGCACCGGACAGGGCGAAAGCACCCATGATGACACGGTTTGCACGCACCCCAAGCATCCGGGCCATGTTGAAGTTTTCAGCAGCCGCCCTCATTTCCAGGCCGAAGCGGGTACGCCGCAGGAACAGCGAAAGCCCGATAAGGATAAGAACGGTGGCGATGATGGTGATCAATTGCAGAAGGGGCAGTCGCGCACCGAATATTTCCACAGGCTGCGACAACATCGGCAGCAGGGAAATGGATTTGGGCCTGCTCGTGAACAGCATCAGCAGGAAATAACGAATGACGAATCCGAGCGCAAAAGAAGCGATCATCATCGTTGCCGGACTGGCGCGCCGGAACCGACGAAATACGACGATCTCGCACAGCACGGACAGACCAGCACCGACGGTGAGGACAAATGGCACAAGCAGATACCAAGGCATATGACCGGCAAACACGATTGCCATCGCATCCGTAGACGGCCAAAGCAGTGCAAAAATGCAAAAGGCGATAACATCGCCATGGGCGAAGTTGACCAGGCGCATGACACCGAAGATCAGCGCGATGCCGAGCGCGCCCAGCGCATAAAGGGAGCCGAGGGACAGTGAGTCGAAAACAATCTGTAACATCTCAGTGATCCTCGTAACCGAAATAGGCGGCTTGAATGGCCTCGCTGTTACCAAGTGTGCGGGCATCTCCATCAAGGACGATTTCGCCTCCGCGCATGAGGATCATGCGACCCCCCACCATTACGGCGCGGGCCGAGCTTTGCTCGACGATCAGCAGCGTCAGACGCCGCTGTGCCTGTAGGGCAATCAACCGCTCGTAAACCTGATCCGTAATGTTTGGAGCAAGACCAAGGGACGGCTCATCGATTGCGACCAAACGCGGATTGGTCATGAGCGCACGACCGATGACAAGCATCTGCTGCTGGCCGCCGGAAAGAAGACCAGCCTGACCGTTGCGGCGTTCCTTCAAAATGGGAAAGGTAGCATAAACCGCTTCCAGCTCGCTTGCGGCGCGGCTGCGCGAACCACGGTCCCGCGAATGCATTCCGGTGCCGACCAGAAGGTTTTCTTCGATGGTCAGTGAGCCAAATACTTCGCGGCCTTCTGGCACCATGGAAAATCCAAGCCGCGCTATGTCTTCAGGTGCCTTGCCAGTAATATCCTGACCGGAAAAATCGACACGACCCGCCGCGGCCGGTGTAACACCGGCAATGGAGCGCATAAGGGAGGATTTGCCAGCGCCGTTCGGGCCTGTGATGAAGAGAATTTCGCCCTCATTCATGGAGAAAGATACGCCGCGCACGGCGGTCAGTCTGCCATAACGTATTGCAATATCGGAGACTGCAAGGATGCTCATTACATGGCCTCGATGATTGGCAGATTTGTTTCAGCGGCCGTTCCCATGTACGCATGCCGCACTTTTTCACTTTCACGGATGGCGGTAGGTTTGCCTTCTTCGATCACGGCACCGGAATCCAGCACCACGATGTGGTCACAAAGGCCAAGGACAAGGCCGACATTGTGTTCGATAATCAGAACGCCGCAGCCAAGATCGCGAGCTATGCGACGCACGAGGCCTGAAAGATCGGCGGCTTCGTGGCTGCTCATTCCCGCGGCGGGTTCATCGAGAAGAATATATTCAGGGCGACCCATCAGGGCGCGGCCAATGGCAACACGGCGCTCATCGGTGTAAGGCAGCGTTCCGGCAATGCGTGACCCGAGCGTGCCGATGCCCATCCAGTCCAGCATCGCTTGCGCTTCTGCCACTGCCGCACGTCTGCTCATGCCGAGACCAACGCCTGTCACTTCCAGATTGTCGATAACGGGCAGATCCTTGAACAGGCGGCCGCCCTGAAACGTGCGGGCAATGCCGCGACGCCGCACCATATGCGGCTTCAACCCGCCAAGCGATGTACCGTCCAGTTTCACGGCGCCATCTGTTGGTGCTTGAAATCCGGTTAAAACATTGACCAGCGTTGTCTTGCCGGCACCGTTAGGGCCAATCAGCCCGCTGATATGTCCAGGCGTGATGTCGAGCGTGACCGACGACAGAGCCTTGAGCCCCGCAAAGGCCACGGAGACATTTTCCGCAGTGAGATGACCCATTTCCCTGTTCCTTACGTGTCTCAGGAAAGGGCACGCGGAACCGGACCGTGTTACGGCCTCAAGGTTCCTGCGATGTTCCCCTTTATATTCCGGCAATCTCTGCGGATTGCTCGGCTACCAAATTCACGCCGTTTGACGGCCTAGTCTTGTCGTTGTGCGCGCCGGATTTAGTCATCTGGCGCGGCGGAGAGCCAGCTTTGGCTGACCGAACCCCTCCCGTTCGTTTTCCAGTTCCTCTACTGGAAAATTCCAACCGCTTAGGCGGTCAGAAAATCTTCTGCCCTTGCAAGAGCGGCACGGCGATCTGCGCGTGCAGCAAGCGCTTCCTCAAGGCTCACGGGCGTAAATTGCGCCGGCGTATGCGGCTGCATCTGCGCAATCCGGTCCATATCTGCCGAGATGACGACGCCTAGCATCATGTAACCGCCACCCGAAACCGCATCGCGGTGCAAGACGATTGGCTCTGTTCCGCTCGGCACCTGAATTGATCCATATGGATAGCAGGCATCGACAATATTGGATGGGTCTGAGCCTGCACCAAACGGCTGTTCGCGCGGTATGAATTCAAGCGGGGTACCTCCGCGGAAACGATAGCCGATGCGGTCCGCTTCGGGTGCGACTTTCCAGGTATCCTCGAAAAAGCGCTTTCCGGCAGCTTCCGTAATTCGGTGCCAGTAAATGCCCGGAAGCATTCTCAGCTCAGGCGATTGTGCATCGAGACCACGCAGTTCAGGTGGCAGCGTCAATCCGGTTTTGCCTTGACCTGTCCCAATTGGAAGCTCATCACCAGCTTGGAGTACGCGGCCTTCGAAGCCACCGAGAGCGCCCAGAACGTAGGTCGATCGTGATCCCAGCACGACAGGAACGTCTATGCCGCCAGAAATTGCGATATAGGCCCGGGCACCGGATTTGAGATAGCCAAACGTCAGGCGGTCTCCGGATTTCACCGTGAAGCTTTCCCATGTCGGCTGTTCCACGCCGTTGACCTTCGGCGGCAGTTCACCACCGGTAATCGCAACGACCGCCGGTGCGGTAAACTCAAGTTCCGGTCCCATGAACGTAACTTCCAGCACCGCGGCACCCGGATCATTACCCACCAGCAGATTTGCGATGCGCGTGGAAAAGCGATCCATGCCGCCGCCTTCAGGAATGCCGGAATGATAATAACCAGGGCGACCCAGGTCCTGAACCGATGTGGAAAGGCCGGGGGTGATGACTTTAACGGCCATTGAGAAGCTCCATCAGTTTGGTGTTGGTGCCTAAAATGTCCTTGTTGAAATCGGTCAGGCTAAAGGTGCAATCCCGCGCCGTCGGTTGCCAGCGATTTGCGTCGATCTCCTCCAGCGTTGCATCATATTCATCACGGGTAATCGACTTGAACTTCACGATATCGCCCGGCTTGAACAGACACATTTCATCGGTCAGATAGCGCACCTTGCGCGTCGGATCGTAGATCGGGGCCGGTGTGACACCGTACATCTGGTAACCACCGGCACCGCGCACCGAATAGATCGCTGCAAAGCAACCGCCATGGCCGACGGTTAGTTTTGGTGTGTCGGTGCGGGGCCGCAGATATTTTGGCGCCTCGATCTGCTTCTTGCGCTCGACCATCTGATAAAGCCAGGGCAGACCAGCGACAAAGCCAACCATCGAGACGAACCAGGGCTGGCCGGAATAGGCAGCGATGAATTCATCCACTGTCGCGTAGCCGTTAATGCGGGCCGAATATTCAAGATCGGTCGAGCTTGGGTCCTGATGACGCTCCCGAAAACGCGCGCCGGTTTCGTGGGTCCACGGGTCCTGAAAATACACCGGCAATTCGATGATCCGTGTCTTCAACGCAGCATCGGATTTCGACGCCGCATCCTCCATGGATTTGAGTTCTTTCAACAGGTCATGAGGTGAGATCACGTCCGGGTCGAAGCGTATCTGGAAGCTGGCATTGGCGGGGCAGGTTTCCGTTACACCGCGAATACCCGCTTGCCGCACGGCATTGATCATCGACAAGCCGGTGAAAAACGAGGCCAGCGACATGTCTTCGGACACTTCCCCGAAGATGTGTTCGTCGCCGCCGAAGTTGAATCGTATCGACATCGGTTCTCCTTTTCAGCCGGCAAGCGCCGCTGCGTTTTCGGTAAGCCAACCTTCCAGCCAGCGTGTATGCACGTCTCCGGCCTGCACCGCGGGATCAGCGGCAAGCGCCATGAATAGCGGCTTTGTCGTTTTCATCCCGGCAATTTCGAGTTCGTTCAGCGCCCGCTTCAAGCGGACGATTGCCGCGTCCCGCGTCTCGCCGTGAACGATGAGTTTTGCCAGAAGAGAATCGTAGAACGGCGGGATTTGATAGCCATTGTAAAGCATGGAATCGAAACGAACGCCGGGGCCTCCAGGTATGCGCAGATTATCGACCTTGCCCGGGAACGGTGCGAAATCTTTCGACGGGTCTTCCGCATTGAGACGCACTTCAATGGCGTGACCCTTGACCTTTATGTCATCCTGCGAAAGCCGCAACGGCTCACCACCCGCAATCCGCAGCATCTCCGCCACGAGATCGATCCCGGTGATTGCTTCGGTCACAGGGTGTTCCACCTGAATACGAGTATTCATTTCGATGAAGTAAAATTGGTCGGCGATATCGTCGTAGAGATATTCGATCGTGCCTGCACCGGAATAGGAGACGGCCTTTGCAAGTGCGACTGCGGATGCGCAAAGTTCTTCTCGCAAGGCATCGGAAAGTGCCCGCGAGGGCGCTTCTTCCCATACCTTCTGGCGTCGGCGCTGCAACGAGCATTCCCGCTCATAACAATGAATGGCGTTATGGCCATCTGCCAGAATTTGCACCTCGATATGACGGGCGCGTCCAATGACCTTTTCCATATAAAGGCCGCCGTCACCAAAGGCGGCGAGCGCTTCGGCCTGCGCCTGTGGATAGGCCTGCTCGAATTCAGCAAGGGAATTGGCGATGCGGATGCCGCGACCACCGCCGCCGGCAGCAGCTTTGATCATCACCGGAAAGCCCGTTTCCGTCAGCACATTCCGGGCCTCATCAATGCTTTCCACGCGTCCCGCAGAGCCGGGAACAACTGGTACACCGGCAGCCGCAGCGGCATTGCGCGCCGAAACCTTATCGCCCATCAAGCGGATGGCGTTGCCGGAGGGGCCTACGAACACCAGTCCCGCTGCGGTGACCGCATCCGAAAATTCCGCATTTTCCGCCAGAAACCCATAACCGGGATGCACGCTGTCACATCCCGTATCACGCGCCGCCGTCAGCAGCGCCTCCATATTCAGGTAGGATTTCTTGGCGGCGGGTGGACCGATGTTTACGGTTTCATCGGCCAGTTGCACATGCAGCGCATCTGCGTCGGCAGCGGAATAGACGGCGACGGTCGCAATACCAAGGTCTTGGGCGGCACGGATCACCCGCACTGCAATCTCACCCCTGTTGGCGATCAGCAGTTTTTTCAGCATCAGCCGAGTTCCGCTAGTGGTGCGCCTGCTATGACAGGGTCTTCATTATCCACGAGGAAGTTGATGCTAGTGCCTGCCACGTCAGACCTGACTTCGTGGAAGGATTTCATCACTTCGATGAGGCCGATCACATCACCCACCAAGACCTCGGCTCCATCCGCCTTCAATGGCGGCTGGCCGGGTGCTGCACTGCGGTAGAATGTTCCGGGAAGGGGCGAAAGAATCTGTGTCATGGCAAGGCTCTCCGAATCCGACGATGCAAGATGAATGCAGGCAATTGGGCCGCCGCGCGGCGGCGATCGATGTCAGTGCCAGGGCGCGATTGCGCTACGCACGGTCTTCGCAATATCGATGGCGTTCGGCGTATCGGAATGAACGCAGATCGTTTCACATCGAACCGGGAAGAAACTGCCGTCGTTCGCGGTACCCTTATTATCATTCAGGGCGCGGACACAGCGTTCAGCCATCAACTCAGGGTCTTTGGCATCGTGTTCGCGTGTGACGATCAGAATGCCGCCGGGGGCATAATCCAGATCCGCATAATATTCCGCAACGAACTTGATGCCACGTTGCTGATAGACCGTTTCATGCAGGGTATCGGTCATGCCAAACAATGGCACGTCGAAGATTTCAGCCACATCGCAAATACCGTGCGCAATCTCTTCTTGCCGAGCGGCCATGCCGTAGAGGCTGCCATGTGGTTTGATGTGGTGAAGGGGCATGTTTTCGGCTTTCAGAAAGCCCATCAATGCGCCGACCTGATAGAGAACGCAGTTGGCGATCTCCTCGCGGCTCATCTTCATCTCACGCCGACCGAAACCCTGAAGGTCTGGAAGCGATGGATGTGCGCCGACCTTGACGCCGTTTTCTTTCGCACGGCGAACGGTCGCTCGCATGTGGTTAGGATCGGATGCATGGAAACCACAGGCGACGTTGGCAACATCGATCAGCGGCATCATGCCGGCATCATCACCCAGTCGGTAGAGCCCAAAGCTCTCCCCCATGTCACAGTTCAGCGTGACGCTCATGATAGTCGAACCCCTTATTATGCTGCCGTCTTTGCGGCGTTGCACAATTCTTGTCTGAGGTTTTGCCTCTTGTGAAATAGTAATTTTTTTATTGTATTATTGAAAAAACTGATAATTGTTTAGAGGGCGTGTAGGTATGGGCATCACATTGAAACAGCTCGATTATTTCATCGCCTCAGCTGAAAGTGGGCAGGTCAGCCATGCCGCCGTCAACCTCAATATCTCTCAATCCGCGGTCACCGCAGCGATCAAATCGCTTGAGGATGAGCTGGGCGTGAAGCTGTTGGAGCGCACACATGCTGGGGTGCGGCTGACGATGGAGGGGGCACGTTTTCTGGAGCATGCCCGCATCATCACTGGCGCGGTGGCAGCGGCCGTGCGAAGTCCGCTACGTGAACGGGAGAGCGTCTCCGGCAAACTGACGCTTGGAATGACCTACACCGTCACCGGTTATTTCATGTCCAAGTATTATGCGCGCTTCCGCAAAACCTATCCTCAAATCTCTGTCGAGTTGAAAGAACTTCCGCGTGTTGAGCTTGAGCGGCAGTTGGCGCGGGGACAACTTGATATCGCGCTGATGCTGGTTTCAAATCTCGCCAATACGCAGGAGCTGGAACAGGAGCTTTTGATGCGATCAAGCAGGCGCTTATGGCTGTCATCGGATCACCATCTGCTATCGCGCAACGAAATCAGTCTGGCGGATGTGTCGGAGGAAGACTACGTCATGTTGACCGTGGACGAGGCCAACCAGACGGCGGGGAGATACTGGGATCAAGCGGGATACCAGCCGCGCACCGTGCTGACCACAAGCTCTGTAGAAGCTGTGCGCTCACTCGTCGCGGCAGGCGTTGGCGTGACCATTTTGTCGGATATGGTCTATCGCCCATGGTCGCTGGAAGGGCAGCGTATCGAGCTGCGGCGGCTGGTGGAAACCATTCCGAGCATGGATGTCGGTCTTGCCTGGGCACGGGCTCGGCCTATCAAGTCCGCAGCCGCAACCTTTCGGGCCTTCATGTCCGTCACCATGGGCGGCGGCGGATAGTGCTTTAAACCAGACCTTCTGCGGCAACTGCGGCGGGCAGTCGGCTCAACGTGCGGCGCATTCGGACCATGATTTCGTCCACATCATCCGAGGTGACGATCAAAGGTGGGCAAAGAGCAAGCTGATCGCCGATGGCGCGGAAAATCAGGCCTTCTTCATGACCGATGACCGACGCAAGTGCGCCCGCCTTGCCGATTTTCTCGAAAGGCCGCCGCGTTGCCTTGTCGGCCACCAACTCGACAGCGCCGATCAGCCCCGCACCGCGAGCTTCACCCACAAGTGGATGATCTGTGAAGGATTGTAGTCCAGCCTGGAACTGTGCTTCCAGCCGCGCCGCATTGCCTATCAAATCGCGCTCTTCGATAATCGCTATGTTTTCAAGCGCAACGGCGGATGCGACGGGGTGGCCGGACGCCGTAAAACCATGACCGAAAGCGCCGATCTTTTCAGAATTGTCAGCAATGGCCTGATAGATGGCGTCGGAGAACATCACCGCCGCAAACGGCATATATGACGAGGTGATCTGCTTCGATAGCGTCATGATGTCCGGCGTGAAGCGGTATTTCTGGCAACCAAACGGCGTTCCCAGACGTCCAAACCCGCAGATCACCTCATCGGAAACAATCAGAATATCATTGGCACGGCATATGCGCTCGACACCTTCCCAATATCCTGCTGGTGGCGGTAAAACTCCGCCCGCCGACATCAAAGGTTCGCCGATGAATGCGGCGATCGTATCAGCGCCTTCCTTCTCGATAACGGCCGCAAGTTCGGCAAGCAGCCTGGCCGTGAACGCTGCCTCATCTTCACCTTCCACGCCGAAACGATAAAAATGCGGGCAGGTCAGATGATGAACCGGAATGGCAGGCAAGTCGAAGTCGCGGTGATTGATAGGTAGGCCGGTCAAACTTCCGGAAGCAATCGTAATCCCGTGATAGCCTTTGATACGCGACAGAAACTTTTTTTTCTGAGGGCGGCCCAGTGCATTGTTCATATACCAGACCATCTTCACGATGGTATCGTTGGCTTCCGAGCCGGATGAGGTGAAAAATGCACGGGTGATGTTTGCGGGCGTCATTTCCACCAGCTTTTCAGCCAGCCGGATAGATGGCTCATGCGATTTGGACGAGAAGGTGTGATAGTAAGGAAGCTTCAGCATCTGCTTGTAGGCCGCTTCTGCCAGACGAGGCTCTGAAAAGCCCACTGCAACGGACCAGAGGCCAGCAAGCCCCTCGATATATTCCTTGCCGCGATCATCATAGACACGAATGCCATCACCGCGTTCCATCACCAGCGGACCCGTTCGCTCATGCTGACGCAGATTGGTGTTCGGATGCATCACGGACGCGATGTCGGCGGCGGCAAGAGAATTGGAAATCACGGTCATGTCAATCTCATTGGCTGGAGCAAACTGTAGTGGTTGTCGTTGATTTTTTATGCCAGCGGCGACGTCTTCATATCCAGCGTATTTGCCGTCCAAATCTCGGCAATATGCGTGTGCGCGATAGCAGGCTCGACGTCTTTAAGCAGGCGCAGCACGCGCGGAGGGGTTAGTGGCAGGCGAGAGACCGGCTTGCCGATGGCGCGGGAAACAGCACAGGCGATGGCCGAGCCAACGGCGAGAATCGGCACCTCACCCGCGCCTTTCGTGCCAAGTGGACCCATAGAAGGCGCGCCTTCGTAAAGATCGGCAACGATAGGGATAACATCCTGCGCCAACGGGACGCGGTAGGTTTCAAAACCATCCTGCGCGATGCGACCATCATCTGTGATCGTAACTTCTTCGTGCAGCGCATAACCAAATCCCTGCACCACGCCGCCCTGTATCTGGCCCATGATGGCGCGTGGGTTAAGGGCGCGGCCAACATCCTGCACCACGCGATAAGCCAGAACTTCGACGTGGCCGGTATCTGGATCAACGGCCACTTCGGCCTCGTGCACCACAAAGACGGGAATATCCAGCGCATCGATAAAATGGCCCATGGCGCAGCCAGACATTGCCGGGGTGTTTTTGGCCGTAAAGCTTCCGGTGCCGGTAATCGGCCCGGTGGTTGCCTGCGCATGCGCGACAACGGCAGGTATTGCCACGCCAGAACCCGGACGTCCCGCAATTTCCACACGCCCGTCGCGCAATATCAAATCTTTCGGCGCGGTCTGAAGCATTTCTCCAGCAGTGCGCAACAGTTTCTCTTTCACCTCCGTCGATGCACCAATGCTGGCGGCGCCGATTGAGACCGTTGTTCGACCGCCACCCACACCAACATCGAGGCCAGCCGCATCCGTATCGGCCTCCTTGACCACTACCTGATCTGGTGTCAATCCGAGTTGACCCGCAACGATCTGGGGCAGGGACTGTGTCATCGTGCCAGACCCGATTTCGACACCGGATGTGACGAGTGTGGCACTGCCATCCGCGTTCATGTTGACCGTCGCGGCAGATGGGCCGACGAAGATGAACCACGTTCCCAGCGTGGTGGCGCGACCGTAAAGACGTCCATCGGCCTTATGGTCAACGGTTCCCGTTTTTACGCGTAACGCATCCATGCGCTCGAGCATCGGGCGCAGCACATTGCCTTCGAACACTTGGCCGGTCGGCCCCAGATCACCATCACCCAGCACATTGCGCTTGCGAAACTCGATGGGATCCATGCCGATTGCAGCGCAAATCTCGTCAGTGTGCCGTTCGAGCGCAAAGCCGTTATAAACGCCATTGCAGGCGCGGAAGGCACCATTGGGTGGGGTGTTGGTGTAGACCGCTCGGCTGACCAACCGCGCCGCGCCCAGCCGGTAGGTGCCGCCGAGCGTGTGCGAGGTCATGGTGGTGAGAAACACCTGTTCTCCACCATAGGCACCACAATCCATCAAAACCACGGCCTCACGACCCACGATCTCACCATCCGCCGTCACAGCCGAGCGAATTTTGATCTCCGCGTTTTCCCGGCACAGACAAGTCGCCATTTCCTCCTGCCGGGTGTTTTCCAGCATTACGCTCCGCCCGGTCATGCGTGCCAGAAGCGCTGTTATCGGCTCGATAGATGCGTCGAATTTCAAGCCGAAGGCTCCGCCGACTGGCGGCACGGTGACGCGCACCCGACCTGGCGGCAATTGCATGACGCGGCCAGTCACATTGCGAACAGTCCACGGCACCTGCGTCGAGGTCTGGATGTGGGCGCGCCCGTCTTCCCAGCTGCCAATCGCCACGCGTGGCTCAAATGGTACGTGGCTCTGCCTGCCAACTTCAAAGTTGCTTTCAACGATGGTTACATCTGATCGCGCAAAGGCGGCGTCGACATCACCCCGCACGGACTTTGCCTCCCATGCGATGTTGCCGGAGCGCAAGCCACCTTCATACAAAATCTCATATTTGCGCCAATCCTCGTGGACCAATCGAGCTCCCGGCGCAAGCGCAGCGGCCATAGTCAACACAGGTTCGAACGGTTCGATTTCGAGAATGATAGCGGCAAGTGCCGCGCGGGCTTCAGCCTCGTTTTCAGCGGCGATTGCGGCAATAGGCTCGCCGTTGTAGCGAATGGTATCGACGGCAAAAAGCGGATGGTCGGCAATGCCGATGCCGTAATTTTCCGGCGCGTCTGCCGCAGTAGCAATCGCCAGAACGCCGGGGCATTCCAGTGCAGCAGACACATCGAGCCGGACAATTCGGCCGCACGGGACGGTGGAACGCAACAGAATGGCGTGAACCGTATCAGGCCGTGCCCGATCATTGGTGTATTTGGTGCGTCCACGCAACTTGTCGCGGGCATCGCGCCGAGGCAGATTCATTACCGTAGTGGAAACATCAGCCATGTGCATGTTCTCCAGAGACGACGGACATCGCAGCATCTATGATCCGCTCATAGCCGGTGCATCGACAGATATTGCCCACCAGCGCCGCCTTGATATCGATCCGGCTCGCATCAGGATTATCCCGCAGGAAGTGCGAAAGGCTCATCACCATACCGGGGAAACACATTCCGCACTGAACGGTATCTGCCGCCTCGAATGCCGCTTGGAGCGGATGGAGCGGTCCATCCCCGCTCGACATGGACTCGATGGTGGTCACCTTGGCACCATCCAGCAAGCCGACAGGCCGGAGACAGGACATAACCGCTTCGCCGTCGACATGCACGGTACAGGCCCCACAAAAGCCTTCCCGGCAAACGGCTTTCGTTCCCGTCAAAAATCGCTCGCTGCGTAGCACGTCAACCAGAGGCGTCATGGGATCGCCATTGAAACGGCATGCGGAACCGTTGATGCGGAGTGTCACGGTCATCGTGCGGCATCCTTCTGCAAAAGCATCTCCATGCTGCGGCGAATAAGCGTCGGTAGAACCTGTTGACGATACCAACCATCAGCTTCAATGCCATCGCGGCCTTTGAAATCATCGCACTGGGTGGCAAGAAATGCTGCCATATCCGCGTTTGCGGGCTTGCCGTCAGTTTCTCCGGCAAAAGCCTCTTCAAGCCGGATCCAGCGTCTTGCCACGTCCTCGACCGATCCCACCCCAACGCGTATGCGCCGCTGGGCGGAAAAAGCGACAGAGACGATGGCGACCGGATAGTCACCCGCGCGGCGCATTGGCAGCCGCGCATGGGCGCTCGCAAGGTTATCGCGGGGCAGAATTATCTTCGTGAGAATGGAATCGGCCAAAAGTTGTCGCCGGTTGGCCAGAAAGGATGCCACAGGCATACGCACCGGGGCACCCTCTGTCTGTAGTTCTACGAGAGCATTGACGGCCAGAAAGGCGGGCGCAAGGTCTGCGGCAGCAAAATCGGAGGAACAGAGGTTTCCGCCGATGGTTGCAACACGGCGAATGGCGGGGTTGGCGGCACCTGTTGATGCAGCAGCGACGGCCTCAAGTCCAGTAACGCTGGAAAGTGCCCGACCGAGCGCCTCGTGCGTAACCGCTGCACCGATGGTAATCTGGTTGGCCTCCACGTCGATTGACGTGAAGCCGGGAACTGCGTGCAGTGACACGAGCGCTTGCGGAAGATTCAGTCCCTTCCTCATATCGCGCATCAACCATGTGCCGCCGGCCAAAATCGCAGCGCCTCGCCGGCGTTCGGCAAGAGCTTCATCGATAGTGCCGGCAACGGTCAAAGTCCGTTCCAGATTATCGAACATCGTTCTGTAACCCCTTCGCGTGCCGTCTTTTGCGGCGTTGCAGCATGGTGTCTCAATCCACTACCCATGTGAAATAGTAGTTTCTTGAAAGTCATATCGATAAAACAGATAACCTGCCGCCGAGAACAATATTGCTGATCGCGGCGGCAAGATCGGTTAGGCCCAATGGGCAACGCTGCGCTTTTCGAAGCTTTCGCGGAATTGCGCCGTGGTGTTTTCCAACACGTCACCATTTTCCCAGTCGAGAATGACAGCGAAACGGCGGACAGCATCAAGGGAGTTGATTTCGCCCGCCTTATAGCGCGCAGAAACCTCATGCGGGTCCATGCGCGCCCACTCCTTGCGCTTTGACCGTATTTCAGCCCGTGTGGCCTGCGTTGCTGCAACGTCGATTTCATATTCGCAGAGGTCACGATCGATGACCTTTAGAACGACACCATAGTCGAGTGCCGCGCGTTCGATTGAGACATAGTCGTCAATCACGTCCGTCTTAACATGAAGCGGATCCCGCTCCAGCGGATCGCCAAAGCCGCCACCGCCCGCAGTTGGGCGTGCAAATTCGTCACCCGTAAAGACCGGATAGTCCGAAAAGACGGAGCCAAGCCAGGTATCCTTGTCCTCACCAGCGCGGCGAATTGTCAGGCCGTGCGGCATCGACGGAAGGCCGCCTTCGACACCCCAAACCACTGCCCGCTCACGGTCGCAGATATAGGACATGACAGCGCCTTCGGCTTCCAGCAGCAGCGATGTTTTCTGGACACCGACGCCACCGCGCCATTTGCCCGGGCCAGCGGAATCCTGCTTGATCTGGAATTCGGTGGTGCGGGTGGGATTGACGCGCTCGTTTCCTTCGTTCGGCTGAGACATCAAGCCGGTGCCGAAACACGCGGTCGTCACGTCAGCGCCATCCTTGCCATTGCGACCGCCCCAACCACCGGGCAGCCATTCGTAGAACATGAAGATCGGCTTTTCCGGCTTGCGCGCATCGCGGCCGCCAGCCAGCAGATATTCCAGATTGAAGGCGCAGGCGATGGCGCGTTCCGGCATGATCTGCGACCACATCTCGAAGATCGCGTTCATGATTTTCTCGAACGGCATGAGGAAGCCCGTAACGGCGACCGGCCACTCGGCGCTGACGACGCTGTTTTTCGGCGCTGAAACCTGAATCATCCGGTAAAACCCACTATTGAGCGGAAGGTCCGGGAAGAAAGTCTTCATTCCGGCAACAACTGCCGAGAAGGTTGCGCCGGGTGCGGAATTATACATGGAAGCAATCGTCGAATGGCTTCCGGTGAAGTCATAATGGACCGTGTCGCCCTTGATCGTCATCTTGATGCGAATGGGGATCATTCCCTCGCCACCACCCAGATCACGGTCGATATAATCGACCGTTTCCCATGTGCCATCCGGCAGCTCGGCCAGACGCTTGCGAACGGCGCGCTCGACGTAGTCCTGAACTTCCTCCATACCACGCGTAACCTTGTCGCGGCCGTATTTC
>JAAIGE0101593078.1_pt1 | contig 29303 bp, 20 predicted proteins | sample 6487951 | NCBI WGS metagenome assembly JAAIGE01 (sample SAMN13974128, study PRJNA590717) | phyllosphere metagenome | biome: tomato field; feature: multiple bacterial spot infested tomato fields; material: tomato leaves; isolation source: leaves from tomato fields | host: Solanum lycopersicum ...
GTTACAGGAACTTCAGCCTGACTGGAAGCAGGTCATGGTTGAGAAACTGGACGGCGTTGCGCTGGAATCCTCTAACGGCTGGAACAACGCCGGTACGGGTCACTCTGCTAACATGGAGCTGAACTACACGCCAGAGCGTGCAGACGGTTCCATCGATGTGAGCAAAGCGCTGGAAATCAATGAATCGTTCATGATTACCCGCCAGTTCCTGACCAGCCAGGTACAGCGTGGCGTGCTGCACGATCCGCGTTCGTTCATCAACTCTACCCCGCACATGAGCTTTGTCTGGGGCGATAAAAATGTCGAATACCTGACCAAACGCTATGCGGCGCTGCAGAAAACCACCCTGTTCCAGGGCATGAAGTTCTCAACCGACCACAAGCAGATTGAGCAGTGGGCACCGCTGGTGATGGAAGGCCGCGATCCGGCACAGAAAGTTGCTGCGACCTGGACACCGGTCGGTACTGACGTCAACTACGGTGAAATTACCCGTCAGCTGATCGGCAGCCTGAAAAAAGATCAGAACTTCACGCTGGAAACGTCGTCTGAAGTCACCGATTTCAAACGTAACGGTGATAACTCCTGGCACGTCACGATTAAAGATGTGAAGAGCGGTAAAGATCGCAGCGTTGATGCGAAGTATGTCTTTATCGGTGCCGGCGGCGCGGCCATCAAGCTGCTGCAGAAAACCGGCATTCCGGAAGCGGATAATTACGGCGGTTTCCCGGTAGGCGGCTCATTCCTGATGACCGAAAACCCGGAGATCACCAGCCGTCACCTGCAGAAAGTGTATGGTCAGGCTTCCGTAGGTGCACCGCCGATGTCGGTTCCGCATATCGATGCGCGTAACCTCGACGGTAAAAAAGTGGTGCTGTTCGGGCCGTTCGCCACCTTCTCAACCAAATACCTGAAAAATGGTTCGCTGTTCGATCTGCTGAGCGCGACCACCACCAGCAACGTTATGCCGATGACCCACGTGGGTATCGATAACTTTGACCTGGTGAAATATCTGATTGGTCAGGTAATGCTGAACGATGACGACCGCTTTGCCGCGCTGAAAGAGTACTATCCGAACGCGCGTAAAGAGGACTGGAAACTGATCCAGGCGGGTCAGCGCGTACAGATCATCAAGAAAGATGCGGACAAAGGCGGCGTGCTGAAACTCGGTACAGAAATTGTCACCGATCAGCAGAAAACCGTTGCGGCCCTGCTGGGCGCGTCACCGGGTGCTTCAACCGCTGCGCCTATCACTCTGAACGTAATGAAATCGCTGTTCCCGCAGCAGTTTGCTTCACCGGAGTGGCAGGAAAAAATCCGTACTATCGTGCCGAGCTTTGGCCAGAAACTGAATGGCAATACCGCGCTGACGCAGCAGGTGTGGGATAACACCGCGTCTGTACTGCAGCTGACCAAACCACCTGTCATCAATATGAGCGAGCAGCAGGCCGCGCCGATGCAGGCTAAGCCGCGCGAAGAATCTGCTAAACAGGATATGGCGCTCTAATCGCGACCAGCCCTGAATCCCGAGCCGGACACTGTCCGGCTTTTTTTATGCCGGTAATCCGTTAGCGGAGCGCGCAAAATAGCTGTTGAGCAGTCGCCAGAGATAGTGCGCAGCGGGCGTCATGCGGTGATCGGCGCTGTGCAGCAGCTGACACTGACTCTCGCGCGCAATGCGGTGATCGAGCGGTATCGCGACCAGCCGATCGCAATCGTGAATGCTTCTCAGCGTCTGCGGCGTCATAAACGCCACGCCCTGCCCGGCCAGCGCCAGAGAAACGGCGCTGGTAAACAGGTTACAGCTACAGGCGGGCGTAAAGATGAGTCCTTCACTCCTGAACATGGCATTCAGATAGCGCTGGAGACCAAACTGCTCATCCATGCCGATGAGCCGGTGCTCAGCCAGCTGTGACAGCGTAACTTTATCCAGCGCGGCCAGCGGATGTGAGGGGGGCACGACCGCACAGATCGGACCGCGCCTGAAGCTGTTACAGCGGAGTCCGGGCGGGCCGGAGGGGCCAAAACTCACCGCCATATCCACCTCACCTTTTGCCAGCAGCGTCAGCGTGGTCTGCATATCTCCCGACTGAATATTCACAAAAACCGCCGGGTAAGCCTGAGAGAACTCGGCAATAACGTGACGGATCACTTCGTCTGCCATCCCCTGGCCCACGCGCAGCGTAACGCTGCCGCCGCGCATATGGCGCATATCCTGCAGCTGCCGCTCCAGCTGACGGCGGCGCTGACTGGTCAGCGCATAATCCTCTGCCAGCAGTTTACCCGCATCGGTCAGGACCACATTTCTGCCGCGTCGTTCCAGCAGCGGCAGCTGCAGCGCGCGCTCCAGCTGCGCCAGCTGGCGGCTGATGGCGGAAGCATTGACGCCCAGCGCATCTGCAGCGCGGCGGATCCCGCCGTGCATTCCGACCTCATACAGGTAGCTTATCGATTTTTCGGGATAGCTGGATAATGTCATACTTTCCGCTTATCTGTTGATCTGAGAGCAACAATAATAGCCAGCGCAGCTTATTTTTCTACCGTGTTTTTTCTGCGCATACTGCCTGTGCAAACCCGACAGACAGGAAAACTATAAAATGAAAGCGATTACTCTTTATCTGGAACAGCATGCCGCAGATATTCTGGCGGACATAAAAACGCTGGTGGCGGCTGAATCTCCCTCTGATGACAAATCTGCCGTTGACGCCTGCGGTGAAGTGCTGCAGCAGCTATTTCAGCAGCGTCTTAACGTGCGTGCGGAAATAACACCGCAGCAGCACTATGGTAATAACCTGAAATTTTCGCTGGGCGGACAAACGCCGCAGAGCACCATTATTGGCCATTTCGATACCGTCTGGAATAAAGGCGAGCTTACGCTGCGTGAAGAAGAGGGACGCCTGTACGGCCCCGGCATTCTCGATATGAAAGCGGGCCTGGTGCAGGCGATCTGGGCAGTACGCGCACTGCAGCAGCTTGATCTGCCAGGCTGGCAAAATGTGGTGTTTCTCTGCAACAGTGATGAGGAGCTGGGCAGCCCCGGTTCGCAGCAGTGGATTGAAACCCACGCCCGAGGCTCCGCCCAGGTATTTGTTGTCGAGCCAGCGGTAGCGGGCAGCGGCGCGCTGAAGGTCGCCCGCAAAGGCACCGGCCGCTATGACCTTACGCTGACCGGCCTGGCGGCGCACGCCGGCAACAATCCGGAAGAAGGTGCCAGCGCGGTGCAGGAGATGGCGCAGCAGATTCTGGCGCTGCACGCGCTCAACGCGCCCGAACGTGGCACTACGGTCAACGTCGGCGTTGCCAGCGGCGGCAGCCGGGCGAACGTGGTGGCGGATCGCGCGCGTCTGGAAGTGGATACGCGCGTCACCTCTGAAGAGGAGGCGGCCCGCCTGCACGCGGCAATTATGCAGCTCCAGCCGCATGACCCGCGCGTGACCCTGCATATCAGCGGTGAACAGGGGCGCCCGCCCATGCGCCAGAGCGCGGCATCACGCGCACTGTTTGCCCGCGCGGCGCACATCGGTCGTCAGCTGGGCCTGACGCTGGAAGGCGCCTCCGTGGGCGGCGGCAGCGACGGCAACTTTACCGCCGCACTCGGGCTGCCCACGCTGGATGGGCTGGGCGCCACCGGTGCCGGTATTCACGCGCGGCATGAGCATATTATTGTTGCGGAGGTGGTGCAGCGTACGGCGCTGCTGGCTGGCCTGCTGAGCGGAGAGACGCCATGACACAAATATCGCTGGAAAAACCGGACAGGGCTGTGCGCCAGCGGGAGGGCCTCAGCCCCTACCTGCTGCTGTTTATTATTCTGGCGCTGGCCGCCGTGGCGACCTGGATTATACCGGCGGGCGTCTACGATTATGAGACGCGCGACGGCATTAAGTTTGCCGTCAAAGAGAGTCTGCATGCGGTGCCGCAGAGCGGTGTGCTGCCGCTGGAGATCTTTATGGCGATCGCTGCGGGCATGGTTAAACAGGCCCCCATTATCTTTCTGATCCTGTTTACCGGAGGCGTACTGGCGGTAATCGAGAAAACCGGGGCGATAGCGACGGCTCTGCAGGCGCTGTCGCGCAGCAGCACGCTGAGTGATACGCGCATCATCATTATTTTCGCCGTGATTTTCTCGCTGCTCGGCACCACCGGCGTGGTCGTCAATGCGGTGGTCGCCTTTGTGCCGATCGGACTGCTGGTGGGGCGCTCACTCGGACTCTCCCCTATGCTTGGGGCCTCGCTGGTCTATCTGACCTGCGCCGCCGGATATAACGTCGCGATCCTGAATCCGGCCACCACCGGGCTGACGCAGCATCTGGCGCAGCTGCCGCTGTTCTCCGGCATGCTGCTGCGCGCCCTGACCTGCCTGCTGTTTGTGGTCAGCGCCGCGCTTTATCTGATCCACGCCGTGCGCCGTGCGCGTAAAAACGGTGAGTGCCGGCCCGCTATGTCTGCCGCTGCGGAGAGTATTGCTCCGGTAACCGGACGACATAAGCTGATTCTGGCGACCACGGCGCTGGCGCTGCTGCTCTTTATTGCCGGTACGGTGCGCTATCACTGGGGCACCCGTGAGATGTCAGCGATGTTTATTCTGCTGACTATTATCGTCGGACTGATGGGCCGTCTCTCAGGATCGGACATTGCCAACACCTTCCTGGCAGGCTGCGCCACGCTGGTCAAAGGGGCGTTTATCGTGGGGATGGCCGCTGCCATTTCACTCGTGCTGCAGCAGGGCAATGTCCTCGACCCGATCGTCGGATTTCTTTCCGATCTGCTGGAGCCGGTGCCCGCCTGGCTGGCAACGATTGGCATGTTTATCAGCGCCGCACTGATCCACTTTGGTATCTCATCCGGCTCGGGAGAATCGGCGCTTCTGATCCCTATTTTCTCACCGCTGGGCGATAACCTTGGCCTGACGCGTCAGGTGATGGTGCAGTCGGTACTGCTGGGTGAAGGGATCGTCAACTGTATGAGCCCGACGTCCGGCGTGCTGATGGCGGTGCTCGCCACGGCAGGCGTTTCATTCGGTCAGTGGCTGCGCTTTGTTGCCCCGGTCATCGCAATCTGGTTTGTGATCTGTGTGGTGATGCTGCTGACAGGGGTCGCTATCAACTGGGGGCCATTCTGACCCGACGCTTTTCAGGCAGCGCCGCCTGATACCAGGCGCTGCCGTATCCGGTGGCGGGGATCCGCTTATTTAGCGCGATCCTGTTTTCCCCGACGCCATATTGTTCTGGATCATCATTTATTTATTTATAAAAAGACGAACGTTAAAAATAGATATCAAGCTTCTGTGAGCCGTGACGATAGTAAATTGACGGCAGAGCACGCGTTCCGCCTCCCTCTGACCTGCATTTCATTATCTCACTAAAGGTGAATTTTATGGGCCTTGCTCACTCCCTCTCAAATATTAAAATCGGAAAGAAACTGGGAGCCGGTTTTATTATTGTGATAGCCGCCTCACTGGCAATCACTGTTATCGCATTTGATTGTTTTCGCAGCATTAAAGATAACTCAGCCCGGCGCACCGTGACGGTTGAGATGGTGAATACGCTCAGTAAAGCACGGCTGAATCGCACTCTGTATCAGTACACGAAAGATGAGCAGTTTGCCGTGCGGAACGTTGAGGCGCTGAAAGAATTTACCGCGCTTTATCAGCGTCTGGAAAGCTTTAGCTGGAACGCAGAGGGGCTGCAGAAAGTGAACCAGCTGGGTGAACTGATGCACAGCTATCAGGATCAGCGCGAAAAATTTATTGCCGCCGCTAAAGAAACCACCGCGGCCTTCAGTGCAATTACGCCTGCCGCGCTGATTAAGCTGGCACATCAGCTGGAGTCGCTGAATCGCGGCCTGACGCCAGAGACCGCGCCGCCGGTTATGCAGCTTACGGCGACCCTCTACGATACCGCTAATATTGAAGAGAACTTCCTGAAAAATCCCGGCGAAACCAGCAGAGACGCCATAGCGGATAAATTTATCACCATCACCACCCTGACCGAACTGCTCGACAGTTTTAATCAGGGGGATATCACTACCGCAACGCAGGCCGTGCTGGCCGCGGTCAATCAGCAGCGCCCCGCCCTGGCGCCTTACCTGAACGCTTTTAACAGCGAGAAAAGTGAATCCATCATCCTGACGGGCGCGGCGGAGCGGCTGAATGCGGGCGTGGCAGATATGTTCAGCTATCAGTCGCAGCTTTCTGCCTCGTTTATCAAAGGCGCTGAGTGGCGCATCGCTATCGCTGCCGCGATCTGCGTGGTGCTGAGCCTGCTGATTGCCTGGCGCATTACGCGCAGCATTACGCACCCGCTGCGTGAAACGCTCAGCGCGGCGCAGCGCATTGCCGCAGGCGATCTGACCACGTCGCTGAAAACCACCCGTGGCGATGAGCTGGGAGAGCTGATGCAGGCGGTTGACAGCATGAACCATAGCCTGCAGACGATTATCGCTAACGTGCGCAGCGGCGTCAGCAGCGTGGCGCGCGCCTCCGCAGAGATTGCCGCCGGCAATACCGATCTCTCTTCCCGCACCGAGCAGCAGAGTGCTGCCGTGGTGCAGACCGCCGCGAGTATGGAACAGCTGACCTCTACGGTGAAGCAGAACGCTGAGAATGCGCATCACGCCAGCCAGCTGGCGGCCGACGCCTCCGGCAATGCTGGCCGCGGCGGCGAGATTGTTCGCGACGTGATCGCTACCATGAGCGGTATCAGTCAGAGCTCCGGTAAAATTGGTGAAATCATCAATGTCATTAACAGTATCTCGTTCCAGACCAATATCCTGGCGCTGAACGCAGCGGTTGAAGCGGCGCGGGCCGGAGAACAGGGACGCGGTTTTGCCGTGGTAGCGGGCGAAGTCAGAAACCTGGCGCAGCGCAGCTCTGTGGCGGCAAAAGAGATTGAGACGCTGATCCGCGAATCACTGGATCGCGTCAGCGACGGCTCAGCGCTGGTGGATCGTGCCGGTACGACAATGAATGATATTGTGCAGTCGGTGACGCAGGTGCGCGACATTATGGGTGAGATTGCCGCCGCCTCTGATGAACAGAACCGGGGCATCTCGCAGATTGCGCAGGCGATGTCGGAGATGGATACCACCACCCAGCAGAATGCGGCTCTCGTTGAGGAGTCTTCTGCCGCAGCAAGCTCGCTGGAGTCGCAGGCGATTGAACTGGAGAAAACCGTGGCCATCTTCCGTCTTTCCGCGGAACAGGAAAATGCCGCCCGGGTTGCTCCGAAGCCCGTGCTGACGCCGTCGCCGGCTAAACCCCGGCCTGTGTCCACAGCGGACGCCAGCTGGGAAAGCTTTTAACCTGCGCCGACCAGAAAAAAGCCCGTAAGCGGATAAACCAGCTTACGGGCTGTATGTTTGCCGGCGTCAGGCTGTACGCCGGCCACCTATTATCCGATCAGAAATCGTAACCCACGGTCGCAACAATTGAGCGCTCAGCGCCCCAGTAGCAGTAGCCCGTGCCGTAGCAGGCGGCGACATATTCCCGGTCGGTGAGGTTATTGGCATTAACCTGTACATAAGCCCCTTTCAGCTGGCTGTTCCAGGCGCCGAGATCGGCGCGGACCGACGCGTCAAACAGAGTAGCTGAAGGCAGGCGGCGGGTATTTTCATTATCAGCCCACTGTTTGCCGATGTAACGCACGCCGGCGCCCACGCTCAGACCGTAGTCAAACTGATATTTGCTCCAGAGCGAAGCCATAGAGTTGGGGGTGACATAAGGCGTGTGGCCATCGTTGCCATCCACTGAATCTTTATAACGCACGTGGCTGAGGGTGTAGTTAGCGATGGTGCTGAGACGCGGCGTCAGCTGGGTATGCGCCTCCAGCTCCAGCCCCTGTGAATGCACTTTACCGGCAGGCACAAAATAAGAACCCTGCACAATACGGTTGCCGACATCTTTCTGCGTAAGATCGTACACCGCTGCGGTGTAGAGATCGGAGGTCCCCGGCGGCTGATATTTCACGCCCGCTTCATACTGCTCTGCGGTAGTGGGTTTCAGCAGGTTGCCGTTCTGGCCCGAGAGCGACTGCGGCGTAATAGCCTGGCTGTAACTCACATAAGGTGAGAGACCGTTGTCAAACGCATAAAGCAGCGCGGCACGACCGCCCACGTGGTCATCCTGACGCCGGTTTTTGGTTGCCTGATCGTAGTTCTCAGTCTGCGACACAATGCGGTCATAGCGGCCCGACAGGTCAAGATGCCACTTATCCCAGACCATCTCATCCTGCAGGTAGACGCCGGTCTGATAGTAGTAGCGCTGCGAGCGCTCGAAGGTATACACGTCGTTGGCACCCACGGAGGCCCCGGTCCGCGCATTCAGCTGACTGGCGTTGCCGCTTGCGTCATGCAGGTCGTTTTTATACTGATGGTATTCCGCGCCCAGCACCACTTTATGGTCTACTGCGCCAGTGGCGAAATCTGCTTCCAGCTGATTATCGATCGCGTACGCTTTCAGCGATGAGCGCGAGCCGGAGTAGTAGCGGTTCAGCAGATCTGAACTGTTCCCTGTCCAGCCGATTTGATACACCTGGTCGAGATCGACGTTTGAGTGAGAGTAGCTGGCATTAGAGCGGAACGCCCAGGTGTCATTAAAGCGGTGCGCAAATTCGGCGCTGTAGATCTGCTCGCGGCGTTTGAACTGGTCGAGTGAACTCTGGCCGTCGTAGAAGCCATTGCTCAGCTTATAGCCGTTGTGTTCGGTGATGCTGCCCTCACCCGGTACCGCGCTGTGGTAGCCGCCTGAGGGATCTTTCTGCAGATAGGCGCGCAGCAGCAGCGAGGTATCTTCCGACGGCTGCCAGAGCAGCGAGGGTGAAATCGCATATTTCTCCTCCCGCGTATGTTCATACTGGGTGTCGCTGTTGCGGGTAATACCGGTCAGGCGGAACGCCAGCTGATCGTTCAGCGCATCGGTGTAGTCAAAGGCGGCTGAAGTGGTGTTGTTGTTACCCGCCGAGAGACGGAAATGCCCCTCCTGCCGGAACTGCGGACGTTTTGACGTCTCCATCACCAGCCCGCCCGGCACCGTCTGACCATAAAGCGCAGATGAAGGACCTTTAATCACATCGATACGCTCAAGGAACCAGGGATCAACCTGCAGCACGTTATAGCTGCCGGGATCGCTCATCAGCCGCAGGCCATCCAGGAAGACATTATCGACATCGCCACCGTGGAAACCGCGCAGTGATACCGTATCGTAACGCGACGCCGCACCGGCGAAGTTTGTAAAGGCGCCTGCGGTATAATTCAGCGCCTGATTTACGCTCATCGCGCCCTGATCTTCCATCTGCTGACGCGTCACCACTGAAACGGCCTGACCGGTAGTGATCAGCGGGCGATCGGTTTTAGTCGCGCCCTGGCTGGTTTTCGCCGTATAGCCGGTGGTGGGAGTCGTAGCCGTTTCAGCCGGCTGCGCGGTGACAACCAGAGTCTCAGCTGCATACAGCAGCGGTGATGCAGATAATGCGACGGAGCAGAACAGAACAGAACGCTTCAGAGTAAAAGGCACTCGCATGGTTAATTCCCTTAAAAACACGCAGTTCTCTCCGGTGCAGCCGGAGAGCCGATGGATGCCAGAGGCAATGGTAATGCTAATATTAATGAGAATTATTATCTTTTTGATAGTGGCATTTCAAGATGTGTCTGCAGTTAAATTTTCTGCCGGAAACCGGTTAAAAAGTGGGGGAATGGCTGAAAAGCGAGCCGCAGCTCGCTTTAGATAAATGCGTCAGGCCTGCTGCAGCGCGGGCTGCCGCCGCCGGTTTTCACGCAGAAATGCGCGGATCAGCCCCAGCCAGAGCAATCCGCAGGCCAGATTAATCAGGCTAAAGCCGGTACTGTAAAAGCTGAAATAGGCGTATTTTGCCGCTTCAATGCCGAGTGCAAAAATCAGAATTGTTACCATACCCACCATCGCTGCCACGCTGCCCTTGCCCGCCTGGCTGGAAAAAAGCGTCATACGATAGAGTCCGGCATTAACCAGTCCGGTGCCAAAACCGTAAAGGCTGAGGCCGGCGGTCAGCCACAGATAGCTGTGCCGATCGGCTATGGTCGCGACTGCCGCCAGCGCAAGACCGGCTACCACCGGCCAGGCTCCCAGCTGCAGCGGTCGCTGGATCGGCAGCCGGCTGCTGAGGCGCCCCAGCGTCAGGTTACCGGCGATCATCGCCAGAAACACCGGCAGCTGCAGCAGCGCATACTCCATACGGCTCAGGCCGGCATCGTGCATCAGAATAACCGGCGACAGCGCTACCCAGGCGAGGCAGGGAATGGTCACCAGGCCGATTGCCAGCGAGCCGCGCATAACCTGGCGATCGCGCAGCAGCTGCCAGTAACCCCTGCCCAGCGCGCCGGGTGAGATCGAGCGCGTACGATCCCCTGCGGTTTCCGGCATAGTGCACCACAGGCCCAGCAGGGCCAGCGCCGTCACGCCGCCGAAGAGCCAGAACAGGGTGCGCCAGTCGCTGATAGTCAGAAAAGCGGCCCCGGCCAGCGGCCCGGCCAGCGGAGCCAGCAGCGCGACGTTTGCCATCAGCGCCATGATCTTCACGCTCAGCGCTTCACTGAACGCCTCCTGAATAGCGGCGTAGCCTACGGAGCCGATAAAGCACAGGCTGACTCCCTGCAGAAAGCGCAGCAGTACGAACTGCTCAATGCTCTGCACCCAGTGAGTGGCAATGCAGGTCAGCATAAAAAAAGCGACGCCGCTAAGCAGCACCGGACGCCGCCCGATGCGATCGGAAAGCGGCCCCAGCAGCCACTGCAGCATCATACCGCCGATCAGATAGGCGGTTAGCGAAGCGGAAACCCACTCAGGTCCGGCACCAAACTCCTCAGTGACCAGCAGCATGCCGGGCTGGATCATGTCATGCGCGATATAGGTGGCGAATTCAAACAGTACCAGCGAGAGCGGAAAAATTATGCGGCGGCGCGTGAGCTGCGACACCGGTTCATACAGGGCCATTACCGATCCTTACCCGTTGCAGAATGATAAAAAACGCGGTTGCCGGAGCAACCGCGTCACAGATGTCAGCCAGCGAACGCCTTATCAGCGCCAGCGGGCAATCGGGTTATCCAGCGTACCGGCAAACTTGAGATTTTCCGCCGGGTCGGTGAGGTTAATCATCTGCTGATTATTCGCCAGCTGCAGCCGGTTAAGGCAGGAGCGGGTAAACGCCGGGGTAAACATATCAAAGCGTGCAAATTTAGCTGCCAGCTGCGGATGCGCCTGCTGATACTCTTTCACGCACTGCGCTACCGCCTGCCAGAACTGATCCTGCGACAGCGTACCGGCGTCGTGCAGAATGGCGCTGATAAAGCGGAAAATGCAGTCGAATACGTCGGTAAAAATCGACAGTAACTTGAGATCGTCCGGCACATCCACTGCCAGTCGGCTCACTTTTTCCGGCAGCTGCGCGTCCGGATCCATGACGGCAATCTCTTCACCAATATCTTTCATGTAGGCGCTGACCGGCACATTGTTCTCCAGCAGCACGATCAGGTTTTCGCCGTGGGGCATAAACACTAAATCGTGCTGGTAGAAGCAGTGCAGCAGCGGGCTGAGATAGCAGTTCAGATAGCGCGCCACCCACTCTTTTGCCGGCAGGCCTGAGTCAGCGATCAGCGCTGGTAACAGCGCCTGCTGGTGGTGATCAACATGCAGGAGTGCGGCCATCGTCATCAGACGCTGACCCGGCTGCAGGCGGGCTGCCGGATTATCCCGCCACAGCGCAGCAAACATCTTTTTATAGGCGGAATCGCCGCTGATGGCCTGTTCGTAGTAACGGTTGTGATAGCCCACCGCCGCAACCTCCCGCAAAATACGGAAATCACAGCGCTGCAGCCACGCATCCCTGCTGACCAGCTGTTCCAGCCACTCGTTAATCGCGGGCGTGGTCGCCATATAATAGGGTGAGAGACCGCGCATAAAGCCCATGTTAAGCACCGACAGCGCGGTTTTGACGTAGCGCTTCGCGGGCTGACTGCGGTTAAAGAAGGTGCGGATCGATTGCTGCGCCTGATAGCGATCGTCGCCCTCGCCGAGCCAGACGATATCCTGCTGAGCAATATCGGCCGCGAATACCGTCAGCAGTTTGTTTTGCCACTGCCACGGATGCACCGGCATCAGGATATACTCATCCGCATTCAGCCCGCGCGCGCTCAGCTGCTCTGTAAACCGCGCCAGAGTCTCCGCGCCCAGCTCATCACGCATCAGCTGCTCATAACTCAGCGTACTCAGACTGGAAAAATGGGCGTTGCGCTGATGTACCGCAACCCAGATAAGCTGGACCGGTGCGGCGGCCTCTGGCGCAAAAGCGAGATAATCGCGGGCGTCAAAACCAATGCGGCCATTATTGGCGACAAAACAGGGGTGCCCCTCGGTCATTGCCGCCTCAATGGTCTGGAAATCAGCGTGCACCAGAGCCTGCGCATCCGGATTCTGCTTCTGCTTCTGCAGCTTATAGACGCTGCTGCTGAGCGTGCTGCTGATCTCTTCCATATAGGTTGCCAGCAGCGCCTGCGGAATGCCGATTTGCTGATTAAACTCCACGATAAACTGCAGCGCATCCAGCGTCAGCGGCCGGCCATTTTCCTGCTTCAGCAGTGACGCGGCGTCAATATTCCAGTGGTCCAGCGCCAGACGTTCTGCGCGGAACTGATAATGTGCTTCGCCGCCCGGTACGGCCAGCGTATAGCAGCCTGCGCCGTTTTCAACGGGCGTAACCAGCTTTTCGTGGGCAAACTCGCTTATCGCTTTGCGGATCAGCATCCGGTTTGCCTGTGCCCAGTTATCGCCCGTAAGGTGGGATCCTGTCAGCAGCGCAGAGGGTGTGTTCATGGTCAAAATATCCTGCTCCAGAGCCTGTTGATAATCTTCCCGCTGGCAAAACGCCAGCCAGGCGGTTTTATGCCCGAGATCGAGCGTGTGCTGATAGCGAAAGCCGGCCCGTTTATTCAGCCGGTGAATTTTCTCATTGCGTACGTCAGGCTCCACCACCACGCGTCCGACCTGCGGCAGACTGAACAGGTATCCCATGGCAACGGTAAAGACCTGCCAGCTGAACTGCGGAATGGGTGTGCTGGCGGGCGCAATCAGAATATGCATCCCGTAATCATCGGGCGCGGCCGGATAGAACCGTCCGATTTCATCCTCGCTGGCGCGGTAGCACTCCATCAGAAACACCGGCTGCCCTTCACAGCAGCCAATCAGGGCGGCGTGGGGATTATTTGCGGTCAGCCCGTGATAAAAAGCGGCGACCTGCTCCAGGGTGTCGTTCTGCATGCCCCAGAAGCGGGCGTAGTCGCGCGTTACCCAGCTGTGGATCAGTGCGGCATCGGCGGCCTGCATCGGGCGCAGGCTAAAAGTGCCTGCCGGTCGCTGAACGCGGTAAATCATCTCTGTGCTCATGTCAGCGCTCCGTCTGTGCCGGGAAAGTCTGAAACGCGATCTGCCGCTCTACCGGATAAACTTCGCGTCCGGTAATTTCGCGTAAAATAACGGAGTTGCGATAGCAGGCCATGCCGAGATCCGGCGTCACAAAACCGTGCGTATGCAGCTCTGCGTTTTGCACAAAGATTTGATTGTGATGATCGATGCTGTAATTACGCTGCACATCGTAGCGCCCCTGCTCGTCCCAGCGCAGCCGCTGACTGATGCCTTCGATAAACATCGGCGGACGGTAGTGATAGCCGGTTGCCATCACCAGCCCTTCGGTACGACGGGTAAAGGCGCACTCCTGCTCCTGCTGCCAGAGCGAGAGTTCAAACTCCCCTGCCGGCAGCCAGCGCAGATCGGTCAGCGCTGAGTGTGTGAAGAGATTGACGTCGAGCGGGCCGTCGAGCTGTTTGACGTACATCAGATCATAAATATCGTTGATCAGGCTGCTGTTGATACCTTTATAGAGATTCTTGTGGTCTGCATTCAGCCGGTCGCGCTTCGCCGGCGGCAGCGCATGAAAATAGTCCACCCACTCCGGTGAGGTCATCTCCAGCGTCAGCTTGGTGTACTCCAGCGGATAGAAGCGCGGCGCACGGGTGATCCAGTTCAGCTGATAATCAAACCGGTCGATATCGCTGAGCAGGTCATAGTAAATTTCAGCCGCGCTCTGACCGCTGCCCAGCACGGTGACAGACCGCTTCTGCTGCAGCTCTGCTTTGTTTTTCAGATAGTCGCTGGAGTGCGTAATACGCTGACGATGCGGCTGACTGCACTCCGGGAGCCAGGCCACCGGACCGGTGCCGAGGATCAGATGACGCGTCAGCCACTCTTCGGTCGCGCCGCTCTGACTATTCACCGCCTGAACGCGATAAACCGCCCGCTCCGCATCATAACTTACGTACTCAACGTGACGGTTCCAGCGCAGGTTACTGAGGCGCTCGCAGGCCCACTGGCAATACTGGTTATACTCTTTACGCATCAGGAAAAAATCTTCCCGGATGTAGAATGAGTAGAGTTTTCCTTTCTCTTTCATGTAATTCAGCAGGCTGTAAGGGCTGGTGGGGTCAGCCAGCGTCACCAGGTCGGCCATAAACGGCGTCTGCAGGTGTGCGCTTTCCAGCATCATGCCGGTGTGCCAGTCAAAACCCGCATTCTGATCGAGAAATACGCCGTTGAGTCCCTCTACCGGTTCGCTGAGACAGGCCAGTCCAAGGTTGAACGGGCCGATACCGATGCCTATAAAATCGTAAACGGTGTTATTCATAACAGAGTTCTCACTGATTTGCCGCGTGGAGCGCGGTCGTGCGCAGCTGTTCGCGCCCGTAATGCGCAACCAGGTTAATCACCTCTTCCAGATCTGCCGCGGTGGTGGCAGGATTTAACAGGGTGAATTTCAGATACTGCCGGCCGTCGACTTTCGTGCCTGCCACAATTGCATTGCCGGAACGGAACAGCGCTTTACGGATCGCAGCGTTGATATCGTCGAGCTGCGGGCCGCTGAGCGACTGGCGCGGCACAAAGCGGAAGATTTGCGTGGTGAGTTCTGGTGCGTGCAGCACCTCGATTGCCGGATGCGCGCGCAGCAGCTGATGCGCACGCTGTGCAAGGTCAATCAGCGAGTCAAACGCTTCACCCAGCGCGGCCGGGCCCATGACGCGCAGCGTCAGCCACATCTTCAGTGCATCAAAGCGACGCGTGGTCTGAATACTTTTGTTGACCAGGTTTGGCGTCCCTTCCTGCTGCGCGCTCAGTGGATTGAGGTAGTCAGCATGGTGCGTAACATGTTTCAGATGGTCTTTGTTACGTACAAAGAACGCCCCGCAGCTTACCGTCTGGAAGAACGATTTGTGGTAATCAACGGTGACTGAGTCTGCCTGTTCAATACCGCGCAGACGCTGGCGGTGCTGTTCTGAAACCAGCAGACCACAGCCATAGGCGGCATCAACGTGCATCCATAATCCATTGCGCTGACACAGCGCGGCGATCTTTTCCAGCGGATCGATGCTGCCAAAATCGGTGGTGCCGCTGGTTGCTACCACCGCAATCGGGATCAGCCCCTCTTCGCGGCAGCGCTGGATTTCGTGCTCCAGCATACCCGCATCCATACGGTAATCGGCATCATGGTCAACCGGCACAACGGCATCGTAGCCCAGGCCGAGGATCGCCATCGATTTCTGGATACTGAAATGACTCAATTTAGACGTGAATACGCGCCACTTACCGGCGGTTTCAGGCAGGCCGCGATATTTGATCAGATGCCCCGGATGATGCGCCTCGCACCAGCTGTCGCGAGCCAGCAGCATTGCCATCAGGTTTGACTGCGTACCACCACTGGTGAAAATACCGTCCGCAGCGGCGGGCAGGCCGATACGCTCCAGCGTCCAGTCGATAACTTTTTGCTCAATTAGCGTACCGCCGGCACTCTGATCCCAGGTATCGACAGAACTGTTGACGGCGGCCATCACCTGCTCTGCCATCAGCGACGGCAGGACGACCGGGCAATTCAGATGCGCAACATATTTAGGATGGTGAAACCAGACCGCATCGCGCAGATAGAGCTGAGACAGCTCGGCCAGTGCAGCTTCGTTATTGCCCAGTGGAGAATTAAGATCCACACTGCGGAACTCGTTTGCCAGCTCGTGCGGCAGAATACCGCTAAACGGCTTTTCTACGCCCTGCACCGTCTGGGTCAGTAGCTTAAGCACCTCCTGCGTCTGTCCGGCCCAGGCATCAAGCTGACGATCGTTAAAAAGCCAGCTCTCCGGCGCGCCTGACTGCGGCTCAGAGGTTACGATTGGTAATGATTGCGCAGATGAACGTGTAAACATAATCCTTTCCTGTTACTAAAAATCTTTAAATCCTGCTGACAAATAAGACAACAGGTGTCATAGGCTCTGTTGCTTCTGCAAAAATCTAAAAAAAAATAATTTATAAATATCATTAACATACGCCATCAGTTGGCATACGTGGGCAGACCTGTATAAGTCGGCCTTAAAATTTGAATGAGATTATAAATGATAATTATTATCATTCAATAGGGTAATTTCAGTAAATTTTACATCAGCGTTTCTGAAGGATGAATTTGTGATCTTTGTCACAATTCCGTTTGAGGCGTATAAAAATACCTCTTTCACTATGTGGTTTTCCGCCTCCCGGATGATGACCGGGAGGTAAAACGTGGTGCAGGGCTTATCTGGCGGAGGCATTAAAGAGGATGTAATATAAGTGTTGCTAAACCGGAACAGGTGTGGCTTAATAGCGTCATCGGTTTGGAATACAGACCTTATGAAGCAGTTTTAGTAAAGCAGTCCTCAGTTCAAGTGTTATCCACAGATACCCCTTCTTCATGAGCCTCCTCCTAAGTGCCCAATAAGTAACGCTCTGATACAGGCCACCATCGCCATAGTTTATGGCTCATCAATTAAGGAAGTATCTATGTCTAACAAAATGACTGGTTTAGTAAAATGGTTCAACGCAGATAAAGGTTTCGGCTTCATCACTCCTGAAGATGGCAGCAAAGATGTATTCGTACACTTCTCTGCAATCCAGAGTGACAGCTTCAAAACCCTGGACGAAGGCCAGAAGGTCTCTTTCACCATCGAGAATGGTGCTAAAGGTCCAGCTGCTGCTAACGTTACCGCACTGTAAGCTGCGCTGACGATCGGCAGCGCTTACGATAGCGATGAAGACAGTAGTCTGAGCAGTTAAATGCTGCTGATAAAAAAACCCGCCTTGTGCGGGTTTTTTTGTGCGCGCGTAACCGGGCTAAAAAGAGCCCGACACCCGGCTGGGCGTATCGGGTTGGCACAAGCGCCAGTGAAATTCGCGACTTAGAAAAGTACGCAAACGCACTATAACACAGGTTTCCCGCCGTCTCATTTTACTGACCTGTAAATGTGTGTGGCAGCGCTGCTACTTCTTCTTGCTGATAAGCGATTTCAGATCGGCAAACGGGTTATATGTCGCGGCACCCACTTCATCCTGCGCATCCTCTCCCGCCACCACTCGCGTACCGTACTGATCGGCTTCGGTATATTTTGAATGTTCATGATCGTGGCAGTAGAGACAAAGCAGCTCCCAGTTGCTGCCATCTTCCGGATTGTTGGTATGATCGTGATCGATATGGTGTACCGTCAGCTCGCGCAGGTTTGAGTAAACGAACTCGCGCGCACAGCGCCCGCACACCCATGGATAAATTTTAAGTGCTTTCTCACGGTAGCCGCTCTCCAGCCGCGAGTAGTTTTTCGGAATAACTGCCATTAATGTATGCCTGTACTTAGCGTGATTATTTCAACGATCAGCAGGCTAGTCCGATTGTACGTTGATAGCAAGCAGCACGTTTTTTTAACGAACCGCCAAGTTAAAAAGACGCCTTAGCGGGCAATAAAACATGACTCAGATCTATATTTAAAATTTATTTTCTCTATGGCATTATATATACCAGCAATCATTGCTGTAACGTATTATTGCCTGCGGCTTTGTGCTGACTGGCATATTTTATCTGTGGAGAAAACCTGGTGAAACCGGTTGATGTACAACCTATTAACGACATTAATCAGGCGATAGGACGCGCCGTGACTACCCTTATTGCAGCGGGCGTGCCCGTTGAAAAATATGCCATTCTGGCAGAGTTACAAGAGTCTGAAGCGCAGGCTATTGATGGCGTTAAGAAAATTTATGGTGAAGCCATTCAATTTATATCAGTCCAGATGAGTTAATAGTTTATCTCCGGATATCTTACCTGCGCTAAATAAGCGCAGCGGTAAAATTATCGCTGCGCTTATTTGCTGTCCCACCCGTTTTTTTTATTTAATCAGCAGATGTCCGAAACGCAATCGCATTTATAATGCATTCCTGCCACGTTATAAAGACGACCGTTCTGTCGCATTAGGCGGGCTACCCTGACCAGAGGCAGCATGCCACTCTGTGACCAGCTGCCGGATGAGTTCCGCCGCCGGCAGTTCGCGTACCAGTGCTGCTCCCTCTCCCGCCCAGTATGCCCCAAACCCCGCCTCGCCCTGCGCCAGCGCAGCCTTAGCCAGCGCCTTACCCAGTGAATAAGCCAGCGGATAAGCAGGGATCTCGGTGCGGGGGATATCGCGCGTAATAGTGCAGAATGCATTGCGCAGCGCGCGCGCTTCACGACCGGAAATTGCCGCAGTCATGGTAGTACCCGTTACAGCGGCATGCCGGAGCGCCTGACGCCAGGCGGGTGCAGTAGCGGATTCAGGGCAGAGAAGAAAAGCGGTACCGGCCTGTACGCCGCTGGCACCCAGAGCCTGCATTGCTGCGATTGCTGCACCGTTCATGATCCCGCCTGCGGCAATCACCGGCAGCGTAACCCGAGCACAGATGGCCTGTACCAGCGTCAGCGTGGAGAGCTGATGATCCTCCTCATCGACGGCAAAACTGCCGCGATGGCCACCTGCTTCATAGCCCTGCGCCACAATCATATCCACTCCCTGCTGCGCGATCGCTTCCGCTTCCGCCACGCTGGTGGCTGTTGCCAGGGTCACTATCCGGCAGGCTTTCAGCCGTCGCAGAGTATCCGCCGGTGGCAAACCAAAATGAAAACTCACGACCGCCGGACGCGTTTCCTCAATGACCTGCAGCACCGCTTCATGACCGCAAAAAGTGGGATAGATCTCCTCCAGATTCACGGGAACCTGAGCGCCGAGAGCAGCAAAACGATCGGCGAAACGTGCTATCCACGCCTTTTCGACTGCGTCGTTGCGCAGGCCGGGCGGATGGCAAAACAGATTGACGTTAAAAGGCTGCCGGGTAAGCGCCTGAGTCTGCCGTATAAGGCGTGCAGCCTCTTCCGCAGAGGAGGCGCCCAGTCCCAGCGAGCCAAGCGCACCGGCATTGCTGACTGCAGCAGCCAGTTCCGGAGTTGAAACGCCTGCCATCGGGGCCTGGATAATCGGATAGCGCAGATTTAATTCTTTACACAGGGATGTCGTCATCACAAAGCTCTCCGTCAGTAGCTGCCATTCTGCTTATCCGCTCTCTGTAGCAGAGATAACCTATATTTTATTTACATCTTTAACAAGCAGCCTGATCCACTCTGCTGCAGCGACATATTGCCTGACAGCGCAGCACCCGGCTGATTTCAGACCGCTGACGGTAAAATCCCCCCGCTGCGTTTTAATTAGAAAATTTACTCAGTTTTTGTTTTCCGCCGTCGATAACATATATTCAGCACCACATTTATTGCCAGCACCGGGAATCTGAACTTCAAAAAAATCCCCCTGACTGATGCCCGTTTACGCTTAACGGCTGCCGGCGCTCAGGACAACATGGAAATCGGGGGAAAACATCCGGCGCGGCACAGGCTCTGCGCTGAATGAAATTACGCGACCCTTTGTAAGGCGATCGCGCTACTTAACTGCACACTATCTGACAGAGGTCATCTATGTTTGGGGTGAAAACTTCACGCCTGGCGCTGCCGTTCAGCCACAGCGCCAGCGTTCATCGTGATATCAATGCTATCAGACAGCATGTTGCCTGGATTGAATTTACGCCGGATGGTGAAATTGTTGATGCTAACGCGCTGTTTCTGACGCTGACGGGGTATCAGCTGCAGGAGATCCAGGGCCAGCACCATCGCCTCTTCTGTTCACCGCTTTACAGTCAGACAGCGGGCTATCGCCGTTTCTGGCAAACGCTGGCGCGGGGTGAGTCAATCACCGGCATTTTTGAGCGCTTCGATCGTCAGCAGCAGCGTTTCTACCTGAGCGCGACCTACTTTCCGGTCAGCGATGATAAAGGCCGGGTGTATAAGGTGATCAAAGTCGCCAGCGATATCACCGCGCGCCATCAGGAGCTGGAGCATAAAGAGGCGGTTATCACCGCGCTGGATCGCTCCATGGCGGTGATTGAATTTACACCTGAGGGCGAGATCCTCAGCGCCAACGCCAATTTTCTGCAGCATATGGGGTATAGCAGTGAAGAGATTGTTGGTCAGCATCACCGACTGTTCTGCTATGACGATTTTTATCACGCTCAGCCCGATTTCTGGCAAAAAATGGCGCGCGGGCAACATTTTGTCGGTCGTTTTGAGCGTAAAACCGCCAGCGGTGAGCGCATCTGGCTGGAGGCGAGCTATAACCCGGTAGTGGATGCGGATGGGCGGGTCTATAAAGTTATTAAAATTGCCTCTGATATCACCGCGCGCGTGGAGGCCGCAAAGCGTGTGGCAGATATAGCCCTCACCACGTCAGGTGAAACGTCGCAAATCACCGACAACGCCAACGACGTTCTGGACGAAACCGTACGCAATTCAGGTCTGGTGGCCCAGCGGGTTAATGCTGCGACGGAAATTGGCGTTCAGCTTAATGCGTCTGCCAGAAATATTGGCGAGGTGGTTAACACGATTAATCTCATCGCGTCACAAACAAATATTCTAGCGCTGAACGCCGCCATTGAGTCTGCGCGTGCCGGTGACGCAGGCCGCGGCTTCAGCGTGGTTGCCGCTGAAGTACGTCGTCTGGCTGCTTCCACCGCTGCCGCGACCCGGCAAATTACCGAAGTGGTGCAGCAAAACAGCCTGCTGATAAAAGAGATGTATCAGCAGCTGGATGAGGTGCGTGAGTTTGTCGTAGCTGAGCAGGAAAAAATCGGCATGCTGTCGCGCAGCCTGCGGGAAATTAACAGCGGCGTTCACGAATTTGTTAACGTTATCCACCGCCTGGATGTCTGAAACCAGCGGGAGGCTTTCGCCTCCCGCCCGCTACTCTATGCCGCTGCCTGCGGCCGGTGCGACCGGCTGCCGTTTTTTCTGCAGCGCCCGGCGCAGCGCCGGCTCCGCGTAGCGGGTAATGACATACGCAACACCGGCCAGCACGATAACCATTACCGGCGGCATGATCATCATGACAGTGTCACTTTTGACATAGCGGTTAAGCTTAATCAGCATCGCAATCATCAGGTTTTCATGAATCAGATAGAGCGCATAACTGACAAAGCCCATAGCGGTAAAGAGTCGCAGCGAAAGAAAGTGCTGGATCCGCTGCAGCCTGAAGCTGGCGATGAAAAACAGCAGCATCGCTACCAGCGGCACCAGCGCGAGTGCCCCGCTGTTTTTCACGTAATAGCTAAAGTTGATCAGCAGCGCAACGGCTACCAGCAGATAGTGGTAGCGCCTGTCACGCCCGTGCAGACGCTCGTAGACCAGACAGCCCACCATAAACCAGGCGTAATGAATAAATCCCAGTTTGGAGATGATATCCACCAGCAGCGGATAGCCGAGTGACTTAATGACTGACGCACCGGAAAGTAACAGCATCGGTAAAATCAGCGCCGGCAGGCAATATTTACGTCCCGCAGTGAAATAGACAGCGCCGATAATCAGATAAAACAGGGCTTCAACATAAAGCGACCAGAAAGAACCCGCCATAGAGTGAAACGAAATGCCGGTCAGCTGCGTCAGCGTTTCCGGATTAATAAACAGCAGACCCGGCAGCAGATTTTTCACATAGGGGGTCATAAGAGACCACTCCGGAAAAAATCCGCCGGCCAGAAAAAGCAGCAGGCTGGCAATAAGCATCGCCGGGAAGAGCCGCAGCCAGCGCTTCTGCAGAAAGCCCGAATAGCTCTCCGATCGGTCAAGCGTCATAAAAATAACAAAGCCCGAGATCATAAAAAAGAGCTGCACTCCAGCCCAGCCAAAAGAAAAGAGCGGCAGATGCTGAGTGGTGGCGACATAAGGCAGCAGTTCTGGCCAGCGCGCCCAGGCGTGATAGGCGATAACCATCAGAATAGCCAAACCGCGCATACCGTCGAGGTGAGTGATACGAGCCTGCATGATGTTCTCAGTGACAATAATAAATAGACATAAGTCAAATTAACATTGACACAGATTTACATTCAATAAGGCTTATTCCTATTAAGATTAAATTTATATTAAGTAAACAGCAAAATGTTATAAAAATTTCTGGCTACCCATTCCGGGTATTTGATGCCTCTGCTATGCCTTCAGAGCTGGCTATACTTGAACCTGAGCACTGAAACGCCCATTTATTCAGGTCCGTTTATTACATATCACCCGACAGATTCAGTTTTACTGCCTGCATCTTTTTATGCACCAGCTCTCCGGCAGGGCTGTCACAGCGCAACATCACGTTCACGCATCAGGTTTTGCCAGCCTGTGCCGATAACCTGAACATACTTTTGTAATGTCATTTTAACTGGCGTATTAAGCCTATGATAGCGAAGACCTCTCTTGTCGATTCTCCCACACGCGGGCAAATGCGTGGTCTGATCCGTCAGCCTATGATGATGATGGTACTGCTGATCCTGCTGGCATTTACCGGTGCGTTTATCAGCCTGATATTTATCGCCAGTGATTTAAACCGCCAATCCGATCGCCAGCAATCTTTGCTGCTGGACAAAGCACTGCAGACGCGGCAGGCGGTCATGCAGTTTCACCTCTCTGATAACGCCGAGTGGGGCGAGGCGTACCAGAATCTGCATCGTACGCTGAATCGCAGCTGGGCATGGGATAATCAGAATCTTGGCGCCTCGCTGTTTGATACCTTTGCCTATGAGGGGGTATTTGTTATCTCACCGCAGGATGAAACGCGCTACAGCGTAATCCGTGGGCAGCCGGAAGAGAGAACGCTCTCTCTCTGGCTGGGCGCCGATCCCCTGCCCCGGATTAAAACGCAGCTGCAGGCGAGCGCGGGTAAAGCGATCAGCGACTACGTGCTGGCAAAGGGGCAGCTCACACTCTACAGCGCGGCGTGGATCACCCCAGGAGGCGACCGCAGCGTAACGGCGCTGCCTGGTCCGCCTTCGCTGATGATTTTCACCGATCGCCTGACGCCACAGAAGCTGCTTAAGCTGGGTCATGAGTATGGTATTCAGAACCTCCATCTGGATACCTCGCCTGCCGGCCAGCCAGCCTCTCCCGCTCTGCTGCTCTCCGTGGGTGACAAGCGCGTTGCGCTGGTCTGGCGCAGCGCAAATCCTGGCGGCGCGCTGCTGACCGGATTGCTACCTCTGCTGGTGCTGATTATGCTGCTCTCACTGTTTACCGCGCTGATGCTCATGCGCAGCGCGCTGCGTAAAGCGCAGCTTAATGATGAGAGCGCCTGGCTACTGGGACAGAGCCAGCTCGCCCTGAGCGCCAGCGAACGACGCTTCCGTGACATCGCCGAAACCACTACGGACTGGATCTGGGAAATGGACAGCCAGCTGCGCTTTGTCTGGATTTCAGGGCGGTTTCCGGTCGTCACCGGTTTCAGCAGTCAGGAGTGGATACAGCGTACGCTGGCGGATTTTCTGCTGGATTACGCGAAATATCGCAGCCGTCTGACGCTGTTTCAGCAATCCGGTGGTCAGTTGACGCTGACCGGTTGCCGCTACCGCTCCGCGCAGGGGCACGTGCGCTACTGTAACCTGACGCTGAAAGAGGTGATGCTGACCCAGGGCGTCAGCGGTTTCCGCGGCAGCGCTACGGATATCACGCTCGAGTATGAGGCGCAGGCGCGGGCGCACTACCTCTCCCATTTTGATGAGCTGACCGGGCTGGCTAACCGGGTGCAGATGCAGGAGTTTCTGACGGGCAAACTCAGCCTGCCGTCCGATCCGCAACATCGCCTGGCGATTATCATGATCGATCTGGATAAATTTAAGCCGGTCAACGATATCTACGGTCACACCGCAGGCGACAAAGTTCTGCATGAGGTATCGGACCGTATCCGCGCCTGTCTCGGCAGTCACGGACTGGCGGCACGCCTGGGGGGCGATGAGTTTGTGGCGATCCTGCCTGAAATGAACAGCCGCGATCGTATTATCGCGCTGTGTCAGCAGCTGATAGCACGTATCAACGATGCGTTTGAGGTGTGTGACAACACGCTGCACATTGGCGCCAGTCTCGGCATTGCGCTGGCGCCGCAGGACGCCGATAACGCCAGCGATCTGCTGCGTTATGCCGATATCGCGCTGTATAAGGCGAAAAACAGCGGACGCAATCAGTGGGTCTTTTTCGATCGCGATATGGAAGAGAAGATTGTGCAGCGCCGCGAGCTGGAGCATGAGCTGCGCGATGCGATTAACAGCGAGCAGCTGGCGCTGGTTTACCAGGCGCGCTATGAGCTGGCAGCCGGACAGGTTACGGCAGTTGAGGCGCTGGTACGCTGGCAGCATCCGCGGCTGGGTCTGCTGATGCCCGATCAGTTCATCCCACTGGCGGAAGAGACCGGCCTGATTGGCGCGCTGAGCGACTGGGTGCTGCTGCGCGCCTGCAGCGATATTGTTAAGTTTGAGCCGGCGCTCTCTGTGTCAGTTAATATCTCAGCGACGGAACTCCAGAATGATGCGCTGCCGTCACGTATTGCCCAGGTGCTGCAGCTCAGCGGCCTGCCCAATCACCGGCTGGAGATAGAAGTGACGGAAAACGCGCTGCTGAGCGATCCGGAGAAAACGCTGGCGACGATGCAGGCGGTTAAAGCGCTCGGCGTAAAATTCCTGATTGACGATTTCGGCACCGGTTACGCCTCGCTCTGCTATCTGCGCGCGTTTCCGTTTGATGGCCTCAAGATCGATAAATCGTTTATTTTCCCGCTGGGTGAATCCCCGCAGGCGCGTCAGGTAGTAGAAAATATGATTGGGCTGGGTAAAGCCTATTCACTGTCGGTTACGGCTGAAGGGGTGGAAACTCCCGGACATATGGCGCAGCTGCAGGCGCTCTCCTGCGACGCGGTACAGGGTTACTATATCGGACGTCCGGGTCCGCTGGCGCAGATTGCGATGGTGCTGCCGGAAGATAGTCCGATGCGGAAAAATGCGGCGGTCCCTCGCCAGCGACATTTATAGCGGTTTATGCGCCGTCTCTTTCGCTTTCCACAGGGCAAGCAGCGTGATCAGCAGCGCCAGCGACACGTAAAGTGATACCCAGAGCGTGCTGCCCGACTCACGGTAAAGCGAGGTGATGATCAGCGGCGCGAAGCCGCCGCCGATGATACCGGCCAGCGTATAGGCGAGCGAAGAGCCGGCGTAGCGGACGTGGCCGGGAAACTGTTCGGTCACGAAAGCCGCCTGCGGACCATACATAATCGCATGGATCAGTAACCCGACGATTACCGCCAGCACAATCAGTACCGGCTGCGAGCTGTCGAGCAGAACAAAAAAGACAAAGCTCCAGATCACGCCCAGCAGTGCGCCAGCGATATAGACCGGGCGACGCCCCAGCCGATCGGATAAAGCACCAAACATCGGCACCGTAATCGCATTGCCGATGGCGCCGAGCATAGTCGCCAGCAGCGCTACCGGACGCGGCAGCTCCAGCACCGTGGTGACGTAGGTCAGCGTAAAGACCACCACCAGCGCATACAGCACGTCAGATCCGATGCGTGAACCACCGGCAATCAGCAGCGCGCGCGGATGATGGGTAAACACCTCTTTAAGCGGAGCCTGCGTGGTTTTATCTGCCTGTTTCATCGCCTTAAAGGTGGGTGTCTCATCTACGCCGCGGCGCAGCCACAGCCCAAACATCACCAGCAGCAGGCTGAGCAGGAAGGGTATACGCCAGCCCCATGCCTGAAACGCCTCGCCGCTCAGTGACAGGGTCACAAGCGTAATAAAGCCGGTGCCGATAAGCGTACCGCACGACGGCCCTACCTGCGCAAACGAGGCGTTACGCCCGCGCTTGCTGGCGTCACCATGCTCCATCGAGAGCAGTACCGCACCGGCCCATTCCCCGCCCAGCGCTATGCCCTGAATAAACCGTAGCGCAACCAGCAGCACCGGACTCCAGATCCCCCAGCTGGCGTAGCCGGGCAGCATACCCATCAGCGCGGTCGTGACGCCCATGATCACCAGCGTGGTGACCAGCACCGCTTTGCGTCCGGCCACGTCGCCAAGATGCCCAAAGATAAAGCCGCCTACCGGACGGGAGACATAGCCAACGGCATACGTGGAGAACGCCAGAATGGTGCCGACCAGCGGATCGAAGCTGGGGAAAAACACATGATTAAACACCAGCGCCGCCATGATGTTGTAGACGGTAAAATCGTACCACTCCAGCGCCGTACCGATAGAGCTGGCGGCTGCCAGCCGCCGGGTTTTGCTGGCGCCCGTAGCGGCAGCGTGTGCGACGTCAGGCTGCGAGACCTGTGACAGTGCAGAGTCATTATTACTCATAGGAGATCTCCTGTCGGGTAAGCTGCCAGCTCAGCGCGTAGCGCTCTGCATCAGCATGGAAAGTGTGCGCGGCCATATCAGCCAGCGTGACAGAGGCGGTTTCATCAGCGCAGTGCAGCAGCAGCATGGCGTGCATCGGACGATCGGCATCGGTTTCGCGCGGCAACGGCGTGCTGAGTGACACATCCGGCGTCAGCAGGCAGGAGGAGATATAGCCCGGCACCTGCGGCAGCTGCTGCTGCCACGCCTGCAGCGCCGTGCCTTCAGCGTCTGCGGGCAGGGTCAGAATAGCGAGATGCGCGCCCTGACCCCGGCCATGCCGGTGTGTCACTGCGCAAACCCGTCGCTTCGGATTAATCATCCGGTTGAGATTAGTGACTGACCATTCCGTCTGGCGCGTAAAGGCGGCGTGGTAGGCGGCGCTGGTAAAAGTCTCCAGCGATGCAGTTTCATAAAGCCCCAGATAGCGGCGCGCTGCCGCTACGGCACGATAACGCGTACCGCTGAGAAAGCCTTCGATGGCGACGCGCTCTTCAACATGCTCATGGTCATACCATTGGTTAAAATCAGCATCATCTTCGGGTGCCACGCTGGTGGCGACAAACAGCATACCGTGGGGATTATTCATGATGTAAACCTCGTTGCAGGGCAGATTCGGCAGCAGCGGCCCAGCTAAGCAGCGCTGCATCCTGGTTGTGAACTGACGCCAGCATCAGGCCGGCAGGCGCCTCGCCGGGCGTATGGCAGGGCAGTGAAATGGCGCAGCCATCCAGCATGTTGATGACGCTGGTGTTGCGCAGCATCAGCAGGTTGACTTCGCGGTAGCGCTCTTCATCATCCAGTTCGGCAATGGTGGGTGCGATCAGCGGCACGGTGGGCATCAGCAGCGCGTCAAAGGGCAACAGGAAATCGCTGACCTGCTGCTGCCACGTCCGGCGCAGCTGATACAGCTGCTCCGCATCCTGCGCCGTCAGCGCGCTGCCGCGCCGGATCCGCAGCAGCACCTGCGGATCGTACTCTGCCGGGGCTCTCTCCACCCACGCCTGGTGCCACTGCCAGGCTTCATACGCGGTGATACCGCCGCGCGCGTTGAGGGTATCGAGCTCGTTCAGCAGAGGCATCGGCTGCTCTGTCAGCGTCGCACCCGCCTCGCGCAGTATCCTGAGCGCGCGCTGCCAGGCAGCGCTGACGCCCTCATCCAGACCGTCGAGCACGCGGGTTTGAGGAATAAGAAAATGTGCGTCAGCCAGACTGCGCGGCCCGAGCGTCAGCGGTGCATCGGCGATAACGCTGTCCAGCAGCCAGCAGCTCCGCACGTCATGAGCAATCGTCCCGATACTGTCGAGCGACGGTGCCAGCGGCAGCGTGCCCCGCTGGTCAATACGGCTGGCGCTGGGCTTAAAGCCGGTCAGACCGCAGAGTGCGGCCGGAATACGTACTGAGCCGCCGGTATCCGTGCCTGCGGAGCCAGCTGACATACCGTCCGCAACCGCGACCGCCGCACCGGATGATGAACCGCCCGGAATGCGTTTTTCCTGCCGCCGCCACGGGTTAGCTGGCGTGCCGTAATGCGGATTAATGCCCAGCCCGGAAAAGGCAAATTCCGTCATAGTGGTTTTGCCCACGATCACAGCGCCCGCCTGCAGCAGGCGCTGCACAATAGTGGCGTCAGCCGTCGCGCGCGGGAGGCCGGGCAGCCGCGATCCGGCGAGCGTGGGGGAGCCTGCAACGTCAAACAGATCTTTAATACTGACCGGCACGCCATCGAGCGGTGAGCGTGCTGCACCGCGCGCCCGGCGCGCATCGGCAGCGATCGCCTGCTGCTGCGCCTGCTCCGCCCATACCTGAGTAAACGCGCGCGCGCCCTCGCCCTGCTCCGCCTGAATCGCCGCCAGCGCCTGTGCCGTCAGCGCCACCGATGTGGTTTCGCCCGCCTGCAGCTGCTGGCTTGCCTGCCATAAGGTTGTCATAAGGCGCGTCTCCATCAGGCAATAACCGGCAGAGTGGACAGCGAATAGCTGTGTTCCAGCGTGCGGTTCAGCACCGGGTCGTGCAGCGCCATGCGAAACGCCGCGGCGGGACGAATACCGCCAATAGCCGATAATGTGCCGCAGGAGATCGCAAATCCCTCCTCTTCAGCCGTTTTACCTGAGAAGCGCGCAATCAGCTCCAGCGGAGAGAGGAGTGCATCAAGCGTGCCGGACTGGTAGGTGACCCAGTCGCCGTTTTCCATTATCCAGGCACGCAGCTCCAGCCGATCCCAGTGCGCGGCAACCTCCGCCATGCGCCACGCCTGCTGCGCGACTGGCTTCACACATACCTGTTTTGAAAGCGCCACGCTGAAGGTTTCCAGATGGCGATCGGTGTGGTCAGAGATAAGCGAAACCCAGCACTCTCCCTGGTGAAAAAAGACAAACGGCTCAGCCTCACCTGACGTCTGCTCTCCTACCACTTCCACATTCTCATGCTGGCTCAGCAGCGTCGGCGTGGCGCGATAGAACAGCGGTACTGCACCAGGAGCGGGCACGCCCAGCGCCTCCAGTTCACGGATATGGTGCAATACGGCCTCACGATCGCGGCCGGCCCAGCCCGCAATGACCAGCCGGTTGATGGTAACGTCCAGCGCCAGAGGCGGGTTATCCTGCGTGGTGAAACGTAGCTGCATGGTTTTTCTCCCGGCTTGAAATGCCTGTGAAATTTCACTGTGATTTCAAAGTAGCCA
>JAAIGE0101064688.1_pt1 | contig 29246 bp, 26 predicted proteins | sample 6487951 | NCBI WGS metagenome assembly JAAIGE01 (sample SAMN13974128, study PRJNA590717) | phyllosphere metagenome | biome: tomato field; feature: multiple bacterial spot infested tomato fields; material: tomato leaves; isolation source: leaves from tomato fields | host: Solanum lycopersicum ...
CAGGCGAGGAAAGCCAAGGATGCCGATGCATCCGCCGGCGCTTGAGGACCAAACAAAAAGTGTCGCGGGATGGAGCAGCCCGGTAGCTCGTCAGGCTCATAACCTGAAGGTCGTAGGTTCAAATCCTACTCCCGCAACCAAGACGTAGGACACAACACGCCGCCCTTCGGGGCGGCGTTGTCGTTTGTAGCGGAAGCCGCCCGATACGCCACCTGCGCAAACGACATGCGCCTCAGGACCGCTCGCTATCTTGAACGTTGTGAAAACAAACACATCGCCTCCGATGAAAGCTGTGGCATCGGCTCTTATAGACAACATCTTAATGCCTGCGCCTATTCCGCCGCCAGTAGGGCTTCCGCGCTTTGCAGGTTAACGGAAACGAGACGGCTGATGCCGCGTTCGACCATCGTCACGCCGAAGAGGCGGTGCATTCGTGCCATGCTGACGGCGTTGTGCGTGACGATCAGATAGCGTGTATTGGTCTGCGCGACCATCGCGTCTAACAGATCGCAAAAGCGTTCGACATTGGCATCGTCGAGCGGAGCGTCCACTTCGTCGAGAACGCAGATCGGCGCGGGATTGGTGAGAAAAAGGCCGAAGATGAGCGCCACCGCAGTCAGTGCCTGCTCTCCACCAGACAGCAGCGTCAGCGCGGCGAGCTTCTTGCCCGGTGGCTGCGCCATGATCTCCAGCCCCGCCTCAAGCGGGTCGTCACTATCGATCAGTTCGAGATGGGCTTGGCCGCCGTTGAACAAGGTCGTGAACAGCCGTCGGAAATGGCTGTCCACCGCCTCAAAGGCTGCCAACAGCCGTTGACGACCTTCACGGTTGAGGCTGCCGATCGATCCCCGCAGGCGACTGATGGCCTGGGTCAGTTCTCCGCTCTCCGCGCGGCTTGTCGTTTGCGCTATTTCCAGTTCTTCCAGTTCCTGCTGCGCGACAAGGTTCACCGCGCCGATCCGCTCCCGCTCGGTAGCGAGGCGGTCATGCTCGGCCTGTTCGGTTTGCGCGATGCGGATGTCGGCACTGGCAAAACCCAAGCGCTCGGGCAGCAATGGCGGCGGGCATTCGAACCTTTCGCCCGAAAGACGGTTCGCCTCTATCCGACGTTCGTCAGCGGCCTCGGCGCGAGCCGCTGCCGTGGCGCGAGCCTCCCGTGCGCCCGAGAACGCCTCCGCCGCCTGAGCGGACTTTGCTTCGGCCAACCGCAAAGTAGCATCGGCCTCCTTCTCGGCGTGAAGTGCGCGCTCTGCCTCGTCGGCAAGGGTTATCACCTTCTGCTCAAGATCGGCGATCGCAGTAGCCAACAGTTCAGGTTGCTCGCCCAATCGCAACTGTTCAGCTGCGGTTTCTTCGCGGCGAGCAACCATCGCCGCGATCCGCTTTGCTGCCTCTCCGGCACGCGCGCGCCAGCTTCGGATTTCGGACTCCGCTGCGGCCTGTCTGTCACGGTCGATGGACAGGGCGCGATCGGCAAGTGTCTGTTCCGCCTGAAGCTGACTTACGGCAAGACGCGCCTTATCACTTGCGTCCGACAGTCCTTTCACCGCAGCGCCCGTATCTGCGCCATCGGGAACGAGATGCCGTGCCGCCTCGGCTTTGTCATATTCCGCTTGCGCGACTTCGTGGTCACGGATTGCCTCGCCCAAGCGCTCCGCAATGGCCTCCCGCCGTGCCGCCTGCCTCTCCAGCGCTGTTGCCGTCTCGTCCGCCGTGCGCTGGGCGTTGCGTTGCCGCTGCTCTGCCTGTGTCAGGGCTGAGCGGCTGGCGATGAGCGTATCGCTCGCGGATCGTTCGTGCGTCTTGGCGGCGTCTTGCAGTGACTCTGCGGCCGTGACCTCCGCCTCCACGGCCGGACGGGCAAGTGCGATCTCTTCCAGCCGGTTGAGCCGGATCAGCCGCTCCGCTGCCGCCGTCCCGCCTTCGAATGCGACATAACCATCCCACCGTCGCAGATGTCCGTTGCGCGTAACGAGGCGCTGGCCGACGCCCAGCGCCTGTCCACCATCCGTGTCCGCCACGCCGATCTGCGCCAAGCGTCGCGCCAGCTCCGGCGGCGCGCTTACATGATCGGCAAGCGGCGTCATCCCGGCGGGAAGAGGAATATCGTCGGGCAGAATATCCGCGCCCGCCCAGTGTCGCGCGTCTTCCGATCCGATCGAGGCTTCCAGATCATCACCCAATGCGGCGGCCAGCGCACGCTCGTACCCCGGCTTCGCGGTGATTCTGTCAAGCGCACGCTTACGACTGGCGCTCGTTTCCGTCGCGCGTTTCAGAGCGCTCGCTTCGCTATCGAGCGCGGCGAGCGTCGCCTTGGCCGAGGCCAACTGCGTTTCCGCAGATGCGCGAGCTTCTGCCGCCTGGCGCTGTTCCATTTCAGCTGCGGTGATAGCGGCCTCGGCGGCATCCCGGTCTAAACCGGCCTCGCGCTGCGCAACGAGCGCAGTCTGACGCTGTAATTCTAGCGGAGCCGCATCAGGCAAGGCTGCGGCTTCGCCCTTCAACCTTGCGACCTCGCGCGCCGCACGATCGAGCCGCGTGCGCGCGGCGACTAAAGCGGCCTCGGCGACACGCAATTCAGCCATCTCACCCGCTTGTCTCGCCATCGCCCGCGCCAGTTCAAGCTCCGCGTCGCGCGCGGCGTCTTCGGCGGCGGATAGCCGTGCCTTGAACTCGGGACGATGCGTTTCCGTTTCCGCGATCCGTGTCCGCAGGTTCGCGATTTCTTCCCCAAGCCTGGCGATCGCATCGGCGGCATCATTGGCGAGCGTACCTTCGCGGGCGCGATCCTCCTCTAGGCGATCCGCCTGTTGCGCCAGATCATGCAGCCGCCGGATCACGCCGTCGCGTTCGGTGCGCAAGGCGGCAAGCCGGTGCCCCGCTTCGGTCGCGGCGTCGCGCGCCTGCTGGGATGCGGTGCGGCGCTCGGCCAAGGTTGTGACGGCGGCCTGCGCATGGGCAGTTGCGGCGAGTTGTGCTTCCTGCGCAGCGGCGACAGCAGCGTCCGCCTGCTTAGCCTCCCCGCGAGCCATTTGCGCCGCAGCGTCTGCCTCGCGCCACCGGGCAAACAGCGTGCGTCCTTCCGCGATGCGGATCTGTCCGGACAGCCGGGTGTAGCGCTCTGCCGCCTTCGCCTGCCGTCGCAGATGACCGGCGCGTGTATCCATATCGATCAGGATTTCGTCCAGGCGCGCAAGATTGGCTTCGGCGGCGCGCAGCTTTTGTTCGGCATCCTTACGACGGACATGCAGCCCGGCAATGCCCGCTGCTTCCTCCAGCATGGCGCGGCGTTCCTGCGGTCGCGCAGCGATCACGGCGGCGATGCGGCCTTGACTGACGAGCGCCGGACTGTGCGGCCCGGTCGCGGCATCGGCAAAGATCAGCGAGACATCCTTGGCCCGCACATCCTTGCCATTGGCGCGATAGGCGCTGCCTGCCCCGCGCTCGATTCGGCGCGTGACTTCCATTTCGCCGTCGGTGCCGACCTCCACGGTCGAGAATAGCTCACCCTGTTCCTGCACGGTCAGCAGGGAGACTTCGGCGAAGTCGCGTTGCGGGCGGGTGGCGGTTCCCGCGAAGATCACGTCTTCCATGCCTGCGCCGCGCATCGACCGGGCGCTCGATTCGCCCATGACCCAACGGATGGCCTCCAGCAAATTGGACTTGCCGCAGCCATTGGGACCGACGATGCCCGTCAGGCCGGGTTCGATCCGCAATTCGGTCGGATCGACGAAGCTCTTGAAGCCGGCGAGTTTGAGCCGCTTTATCTGCATGGAATATCACCGGGGCAGCGAACCGCCCCGGCCTTGTCGCGCTTGCGCGCCGATGCCCGCCCCCCGGCCGTCAATCAGATCCCCGCTGCCTTGAGCTTGGGTTGCAGTGTGGCCCATGTGGCGGTTTCGGGTACAACCACGCCATTCAGCAGGAAGGTCGGCGTTCCTTCGATCTTATACTGCTGGTTGGCCGCTTCGACGCCCTTCGCCAGTTTCTCCGCCGATGCCGTATCAGCCAGACACTGCTTGGCCTGCGCCTCCGACACGCCGCGCTGCTTGGCGAAATCGACAAGGCCGACCGCGCTCGCCAACTGGCCGAACCGCTGCGCCGGCGGCACGTTCATCAGCGCCTGATAGCGCGCATCACCCAGAGCCTGCGCCTTTTCGAACATGGCGGCCTGGTTGGTGAAGAATTGTTCGGACAGCGGATAATAGACGTCCTTGCCGCCGCAGCGGGCAAGCAACGCGGTCGCGATATCCATCGGATCACGGACATAGACGCGGAATTCATAGCTCATCTTGCCGGTGTCGACGATCTTCTTGATCTCCTCCGACGCTTCGGCGGAAAAGTCGCGGCAGTGCGAGCAGGTGAAGGAGCCATATTCGACGAGCTTCAGCTTCGCATCGGGATTGCCCATGACGAACGAGCCTTCGGGCGAAGGATTGACCGTTTCCGACCAGCTTGTGCCAGCGGGCGCAGCGACGGCGGCGATCGGCTCACCGGTGGGTGCGGCAGCGTTCTGTTCGCTCTTGCCACAGGCGGCAAGGCTCAGGGACAGGGTAAGGATGGCAAGGCCGGGCAGGGATTTCACGGCGGTCATGGCTCCGTTGATGTGCAATTGAGGCTTATCTAGATCAGCGGGACGGCGCGGGCAATGCGGCCTTGACCGCGTCCCAACTCGACCCGTCTACCTTGGCACCGTTGACGGTGAAACCGGGGGTGCCGTTGATCTTCACCTTGCTCCACGCCTCATCGGTCATGGCCAATATCTGCTTCATCGCCTTGGGATCGGCGACGCAGGCATCCAACTGGGCATTGGTGAAGCCGCGCTTGTTCATCAGGGTGTAGAGGCCGGTATTTTGGCCGATGTCTTTCAGTGCTGCGATCTGATCGCTGGGTTTGGCTGCACCCTGGTCGTAGGATTCGAGCTGCTCCATCCAGGCGCTTTGATTGGCGAACAGCGCCTCGTGATTGCCGTTAAACTTCGCCGCTCCGCCGCAGCGGGCGATGAGGGCTGCGGCAAGGTCATATTTGTCGCGCACGGCGTTGCGCACCTCGACGCTCACCTGTCCGCCCTTCACATATTGGTTGCGCAGCGGTGCGCTCGCCTCCCCCACGAAATGCGCGCAATGCGGGCAGGTATAGCTGACATATTCGACCAGCTTGGTCTTCGCCGCCGGATTGCCGGTCAGGTGTCCGCCGATCGGGGTGATCGTGACGCGGCTGATCCAGTTCGTTGGCGCTGCGGCGATCACGGCGGCGGGGGCGGCGACGAGGGCGAGGGAAAGCAAGAGTTTTTTCATCGGGCTTAGTCCATATGACGGCTGCGCTGAACGCGGGCCGAACGGGTCAACTGATCTTGGGAAGGCCGCTGCTGCCGGGAATTCCCTTCGCCAGCGATTCTAGGACGGCGCGCAATTCGGGATCTCCAATGTCGCGCAGAGAGTCGCCCAAGTCCACCGGCACCGGACGCAGGTTACGCGGAGGCGGGCGGCGCTCGGGGCTGGACGGCATGATGTCGCCCTGCCGCATCGCGACCCTGGCAACGGCAGCATAGCCAAAGAAGCGATTCACCCGTTCCACGATGTCGGGCAGGACGTGCTGCACCATCGGCGCGTGCCCGCTCATCACCGTCAGCTGCAATGTGCCGCCTGCTTTTTTGCCCACCGGGAAGCGGATCGATTCGGGCATTGTGATGGCGGCGTAATGCGAACCCACGATCTCGGCCCAGCGCGTGACGATGCTTGATTGCACGAAGCCGAATTTGCGAAAGGCGGCCCGGCCGATGTCCGGCATCAGGTCGGCGATCTGCCGCGGAGCGCCGATCCGGGGCCGTTCCTCGACGGGCTTGGCGCGACTCTTGGGCGCTGGCGATGCGGGGCGTTCCGTCATGACCTTCTCCATGGCATAGGGCCGCCATGCGCGTCGAGGGTAGAGAAACAAAAATCGCGGGCGACCTGCTTGCTCATTACGACATCCACGCGCGTCGACTGCCGTGGCGTGCGCCGCCGGGTAGCAACGCGACAGACCCTTATGCGGTCTGGTTGTCCGAGGTGATGTTGCAACAGACGACCGTGGCAGCCGTCATCCCCTACCATGCCAAATTTCTCGCCCGATGGCCCACCGTCGAGGCGTTGGCGGCTGCGGATGACGCAGACCTTATGGCGGCGTGGGCGGGGCTTGGCTATTATGCGCGGGCACGTAACCTGCTTGCCTGCGCCCGCGTGGTGGTGTGCGATCATGGAGGACGCTTCCCAGATACGGAGGACGGGCTTCGAGCGCTTCCGGGCCTCGGCGCCTATACCGCCGCCGCCGTCGCGGCCATCGCCTTTGGACGCCGGGCGGTCGTCGTGGACGCCAATGTCGAGCGGGTGGTCGCGCGCCTCTTCGCGATCGACACGCCGCTCCCCGCCGCCCGTGCCGCGATCCGCGCCGCCGCCGATCGCATCACCCCCGACGTCCGCTCGGGGGATTTTGCACAGGCGATGATGGATCTGGGGGCAACCATCTGTACGCCGCGCAATCCGGCTTGCGGCATTTGCCCGCTGCGCAACGATTGCGCCGCTTTCTCGACCGCCGACCCGGCCCGTTTTCCGATCAAGGCGGCGAAGAAAGCCAAGCCCCATCGCACCGGCCATGCCTGGTGGATGGAGCGGAATGGCCATGTCTGGCTGATCCGCCGCCCCGGCAAGGGACTGCTGGGCGGCATGAGAGCACTGCCGAGTTCCGCATGGAGCGATGCGCCTGACGCGACCCCTCCCATGGTGGCGGATTGGGCGACGCTTGCCGAACCGGTCGCCCATGTCTTCACGCATTTCTCTCTGGCGCTCGCCGTCCACCATGCCCATGTGGAGAAGCCGCCGCCGGGTGAAGGTGAATGGTGGCCGATCGTCAGGCTAACCAATGCCGGGCTGCCGACGCTCTTTGCGCGTGCGGCGAAAGCGGTGATGGAGGATGAAGAGGCGGATGCACGGAACTAAGCCACCCAGTACGGCGCTCCCCGGTTTCGTCGGCGGCACGCTTGATCGCGCCGATCCCATCCGCTCCGATCCCGACCGGCTGGCGACGACCTTCGCCGATCCTGCCGCGAAGCTCTTGCTGCTCGACGGACTGGAACCGATGGAAGCCGACGGTCATCTCGTGCTTCAGCCGATAGACGCAGAGGCGCTGGTCGAGGATCACGCTTTGCTCGGCATCGATCCTGCGGGCTGTCCGATCTTCGTTCGGCTGGTGACAGACCTTGGCCCCAACCTAGTTCCCACGCCGCGCAGTCGCGCCATCGCCGGGCTGATCCCGGCCGATGAGGTCGCGCTCTATGGCACCGCGCGCAGCCTCGTCCATTGGCACGCGCGTCATCCCTTTTGTTCGGTGTGCGGCGCGCGCACGGTGAATGCCAAGGCGGGCTGGTCGCGCCGTTGCGAGAGCTGTGGGACGGATCATTTCCCGCGCACCGATCCCGTGGTCATCATGCTCGCCGAGCATCACGGGCGTATTCTGCTGGGCCGCCAGCATCGCTGGGATCCGGGCCGCTATTCGGCGCTCGCGGGCTTCGTCGAACCCGGCGAGACGATTGAGGAAGCGGTCGCGCGCGAACTGTTCGAGGAAGCGGGCGTCCGCGTGCGCGACGTGCGCTATGTGATGAGCCAGCCCTGGCCGTTTCCCTCCTCACTGATGATCGCCTGTGTCGCTCGAGCCGATGACGATGCGTTGACCATCGACGAAACCGAGATCGAACATGCCTTCTGGTGCGATGCGGAGGGCGTCCGCGCCGCGCTTGCGGGCGAAGAGGGCGCGCCCTTTTCCGCCCCGCCACGCATGGCCGTTGCCTGGCATCTGCTCGACTACTGGCTGGCAGGCGTTGCCGCTGATGGATCGAACGCCTAAGGCCATGACCGACTTTTCGACGCAATCAAGGATCACCGCCTCTCCATGCTCAGCCTAGAAGAAGCCCAGTCGCGCGCGGAAGACCTCGTCAAGGCGGCGCGCAATGCGGGCGCTGACGCCGCTGACGCCATCTATGCCTGCAACGCGTCGACCAATGTGTCGGTTCGGCTGGGTGCGCTGGAGGATGTCGAGCGATCGGAGGGCGAGGAGATCGGCCTGCGCGTGTTCGTCGGCCAGCGTTCGGCGAGCATTTCGGCGTCGGACATGAATCCCGCCACGCTTGCGACCCTTGTCGATCGCGCGATTGCCATGGCGCGCGAGGCGCCCGAAGATCCCTACGCCGGTCTGGCGCCGGAGGATCGCCTGCTGCGCAAGCGTCCGCATCTGCTCGATCTGGTGGACGAAGGCGAGCCGGAGCCGACCGCGCTGCGTGAACGCGCGACCATCGCGGAGGATGCGGCGCGGAGCGTGCCGGGCATCACCAACAGCGAAGGCGGCGGCGCGGCGAGTGGGCGCAGCCAGGTGGCGCTCGCGACCAGCCATGGCTTTGCCGGTGCCTATGCGGGAACCACCCATTCGACATGGGCGAGCGTGCTTGCTGGCACGGGCGCGACGATGCAGCGCGACCATGCCAGCCACTCGGTCCGCCATATGGAGGATCTGGACGATGCCGAGGCGGTCGGCATTCGCGCAGGCCAGCGTGCCGTCGCCCGGCTTAATCCGGTCAAGGTCGAGAGCGGGGTCATGCCGGTGATCTTCGATCCGCGCATCGGCTCCAGCCTGGTCGGGCATCTGATTGGCGGGATCGTCGGCCCGGCCATTGCGCGGCGGTCGAGCTTTCTTCTCGATGCGCTGGGCGAGCAGTTGTTCGACGCTGCCGTCACCATCATCGACGATCCGTTGCTGGAACGTGGGCTGCGATCGCGTCCTTTCGATGGCGAGGGTCTGCCGGTCGAACGGCGTGCATTGATCGACAAGGGCGTGCTGACCGGCTGGCTGCTCGACAGCGCGTCGGCCCGGCAGCTTGGCCTTCAACCCACCGGCCATGCAAGCCGGGGCGGGGCAGGTGCGCCGGGCGCTGGCATCACCAATGTGCATATGGAGCCGGGCACCCTGTCGGCGGGCGACCTGATGGCGGACGTCAAGCGCGGCATCTACATCACCGAACTGATCGGCATGGGCGTCAATCCGGTAACCGGCGATTACAGCCGGGGCGCAGCGGGCTTCCTGATCGAAAATGGCGCGGTAGGCAGTGCCGTGTCGGAGATCACGATCGCGGGCAATTTGAAGGATATGTTCCGCGCGCTGACGCCTGCCAGCGATCTTGCCTTCCGCTATGCGATGAACGTGCCCACGCTGCGCGTCGACGGGATGACCGTTGCCGGAGGCTGATCCTCTTCTGAAGCCTGTGCTGACTGCGGTGTCCGATGCCGCGGCTCACGCGATGCGGCTCTTCGCCAATGGCGATACGCGGGTGCGGCAGTGGGAAAAGGTGCCGGGCCACCCGGTGTGCGAAGCCGATCTCGACGTCGATTCCATGCTGCGCCAGCGTCTCGCCGAGATCGATCCCGCGGCGGGATGGCTGTCTGAGGAAACCGCCGATACCGTCCATCGCCTCGGCGTATCGCGCGTCTGGGTGGTCGATCCGATCGATGGCACGCGCGATTATTTGCGCGGAAGGCCCGGCTGGGCGGTGTCGGTCGCACTGGTCGAGGATGGCGCGGTGCGGTTGGGGGTGCTGGCGGCACCGGCGCGGCAGGAATTGTGGGTCGCCTGTGCGGGGCAGGGTGCTACACGCAATGACGTTCCGCTCCGCGTGGGATTGCGGACTAAGCTGCCCGGCGCGAGGGTTCCCGCCGACAGCCTGCCCAAGCAGGACCGCGATCTGGTCGCGGTGGACAAGCCCAACAGCATCGCGCTGCGCATGGCGATGGTGGCTGCGGACGAGGCGGACCTCGTCGCGACCGTCCGATGGGGCAATGAGTGGGACATCGCCGCTGCTGCGCTCATCTGTCAGGAAGCAGGTGCGATCGTGACCGATGCGCTGGGCGGCACGTTGCGCTTCAATCGCCCGCAGCCCACGGCCTTTGGCTTGCTGTGCGCCGCGCCCGGTATTCACGGGCAGGCGGCAGAGCGGCTGGAACCGCGCGCCAAGGAAATCCTCGACCGGAAATAGCGCGCAAAGGCATATTGCGTGCCTGCCTTGCCCCGCTATGTTGCGGCTTCGGCCGGACGCTCGCGCCCGACCCGTCTTTTCCAAGAAGGCTGCTGCATGATCCTTTCGCCTCTTTCCCGCCGACTGCCCCTGCTGGTCGGCCTGTCCGCACTTGCCCTGACGACGGTGACGCAGGCGGTTGCGCAGACCGCCCCTGCCGCCGCCGCGCCCGCTCCGCTCTCCAGCCTCGTTTCGGCGGTCAACATCCCCTATGAGACGTTCACGCTGCCCAATGGCCTCCGCGTCATCGTCCACACCGATCGCAAGGCGCCCGTGGTCGCTGTTTCGGTCTGGTATCATGTCGGGTCGCGCTTTGAACCGGCGGGCAAGTCCGGCTTCGCGCATCTCTTCGAACATCTGATGTTCTACGGGTCAGAAAATGCGGACGGGCCGTTTTTCGGGCGGCTGGAGGATATCGGCGCGACCGACTGGAACGGCACGACCTGGTTCGACCGCACCAACTATTTCGAAACGGTGCCGACCGGCGCGCTCGACCGGGCGCTATTCTTGGAATCCGACCGGATGGGCCATCTGCTGGGTGCGGTGACTCAGCAGAAGCTCGATACCCAGCGCGGCGTCGTCCAGAACGAAAAGCGCATGGGCGAGAATGAGCCTTATGGCCTCGTCGAATATGCACAACTCGCCGCGCTGCTGCCGGAGGGGCATCCCTATCGGCACAGCACGATCGGATCGATGGCGGACCTCAATGCCGCCAGCCTCGCCGACGTGCAGACATGGTTCAAAACGCATTATGGCCCTAACAATGCCGTGCTGGTTCTGGCAGGCGATATCGATGTGAAGACGGCGCGGGTGAAGGTCGAGAAGTGGTTCGGCAACATCCCGACCGGCCCAGCGCCCAAGGATGTTGGGGCGACCATCCCGACCTTGCCGGGCGATGTCGAAAAGACGATGCACGACAATGTCGCCGCGACCCGCCTCTATCGCAACTGGGTGGTGCCGGGCGTCGATGGAAAGGATCTGCCCGCGCTCGACATTGCGCTCTCGGTCTTCGGCGGGCTTGGCTCGTCACGCCTCTACAACACGCTGGTCCGGGACGAAAAGGTGGCGGTCGGCGTCAAGGCCAGCATCCAGCCGTTCGAGAAGATCAGCCTCGCCGAAATCACGGTCGACGTGAAGCCGGGGCAGGATGCGGCGGCGGTGGGCAAGCGGCTCGACGCGCTGCTCGCCGACTATCTCGCCAAGGGGCCGAATGCGGACGAGGTGCTGCGCGCCGCGACGCAGCAGGTGGCGGGCACCATATCCGGCCTCGAACAAGTGGGCGGCTTCAACGGCAAGGCGGTGACGCTGGCCGAGGGGCAGGTCTATTCCAACGATCCGGCCAAATATAAGGCTGACCTTGCCGCCTATGCCTCGGCAACGCCCGCTGAGGTGGCGCAGGCCGCGCGCAAATGGCTGGGGCGTCCCGTCTTCCGTCTGACCGTCGCGCCGGGGCAGCGCTCCGCAGAAGACAATGCGCTCGCTGGTAATGCGGCGACGCATCATCCCGCCTATTTCCGCGATCCCGCCGCGCCCGCACCCAAGGCCGGAACCCCGCCTCCGCCGACGAAGATCGCCGAACCGCCGATTGAGCCGGTCGCCGATCTCGATTTCCCGACGGTGGAACATGCGACCTTGAAGAACGGCATTCCTGTCGTCTTCGCCCGGCGGACGACGGTGCCGACGGTGCGGGTTTCCGTGTCATTCGATGCGGGCAACGCAGCGGACGACAAGGCCAAGCTCGGCACGGCGGCGCTCACCACCGCACTGCTGGACGAGGGCACGAAGAACCGCAGCGCTCTTGTCATCGCGCAGGAGCAGGAGAGGCTGGGCGCGGGGATCAGCGCGGCGAACAGCATGGATCGCACCAATGTCGGCCTGTTCGCGCTCAAGTCCAATCTCGACGCGTCGCTCGATCTGCTGGCCGACGTGATCCGCAATCCGGCTTTCGCGCCTACCGATGTCGAGCGGTTGCGCGGGCAGATGCTGACCCGCATCGCGTCGGAAAAGACCGCGCCGATGCCGATCGCGCAGCGGCTGCTGCCGCCGCTGCTCTATGGCAAGGCACATCCCTATGGCATCCCCTTCACCGGCTCGGGGACGGAGAGCGGGGTGAAGGCGGTGACGCGCGCCGACCTCAGCGCCTTCCATGATCGCTGGCTGCGGCCGGACAACGCAAAGATTTTCGTCGCCGGAGACATCAGCCTCGCCGAACTGATGCCGCTGCTCGAAAAGCGGTTCGGCGACTGGAAGGCGCCATCTTCGGCGAAGGGGACCAAGACGTATCGCATGGACCGGATGGCGCGTCCGGCGCGGATCATCCTGGTGGACAAGCCGCAGAGCCCGCAGTCGATGATCCTGGCGGGCGTGCTGACCGGGAAGAAGGGCACCGACAATCCGGTGACTCTGTCGACCGCGAACGAGATATTGGGCGGCAGCACCACGTCACGCCTGACGATGGATTTGCGTGAGACAAAGGGCTGGGCCTATGGCGCGGGCACGGCGCTGCCCGGCGTCAAGGACACGATCCCGCTGCTGGTCTATGCCCCGGTACAGAGCGACAAGACCGGCGAGGCGATCATCGCGGCGCGTCAGGATATCAAGGAGTTCCTGACGACGAAGGGCGCGACCACAGCGGAGCGCAACCAGACGATCAACAGCCAGATACTCTCGCTGCCCGGCAGCTTCGAAACGTCGGCTGATCTGCTGGGGGCGATGATGCGCAACGACCTGATCGGGCGGCCCGATGATTATTACGAGACGCTGCCCAAGACATATCGCGCGATGACGCCCGCCGATCTGGACAAGGCGGCGCGGGAAGCGATTAACGCCGATGGGCTGATCTGGGTGGTGGTCGGCGACGCGAAACTGGTGCGGCCACAGCTTGACGCGGTCGGCTTGCCGGTGGAAATGGGCACATTGGCAGATTGACGCCAACGTAAAGGAGACGAAGCATGGCAAATGTCGATGGCGCCTATGATTGCGTGGCGAAGACGCCGATGGGCGATCAGAAGGGCGTGCTGACCGTGGTCAGCAGCGGCGACCGGTTCAATGGCACCTTCGCCGGGGCGCTGGGCTCGCTCGACGTTAACGACGGCAAGGTCGATGGCGATACGCTGAGCTGGAAGATGGACATGACGATGCCGATGCCCATGACGTTGGAATGCGAGGCGACGGTGTCGGGCGATACGATCACCGGCACGATGCAGCTTGGCGCATTTGGCGCATCGGCATTCTCCGGGACACGGCGCGCCTGACCTGTTTTGTCGCGGCCTGACATAGGGTTAGGCCGCGACAAAAGTGACAGTGAAATAGACAATTCGCAACGATCTTGATTTTTAGCCATTAGTTAGCTACCTAATAGTTATGTCTAGACTGGAAACCCGGCGCGCGCTTGCGCACCATATGGCACCGGTCGCGCGCAACTGGCGGTCGCTGGCGGATTCTACGCTGGCGGAACTGGGCGTATCGAACAGCGCAGGATGGTGCCTGATCCACATCGACCGGATGGACGGCGACGTGCGGCAGGCAGCACTGGCGGAATCGCTCGATATCAGCCAGCCCTCGCTCGTCCGCACGCTTGACCAGTTGCAGTCGGCGGGATTGCTGACGCGCGAACCCGATCCCGATGACAAGAGATCCAACCACATCGTGCTGACGGCGGACGGTCGCGACCTCACTCAGCGGATCGAAGCGAAACTCGGCGCGTTGCGCGACGAACTGCTCGACGGCGTGCCGGATGAAGCGGTCGAGATCGCGGTCAATCTCATGCAACTGCTCGGCGCCCGGATCGCAGAGCGCCGGAGCGCGCCATGACCGAGAGGGTCAGCGAGCGCTTCGGCCTTCCCGCCGCGCTCTTTTCCCTCAAATGTTTTCTCGCTGCGATGCTGGCGCTCTATATCGCGCTCCGCATCGGGCTGGAGCGCCCCTATTGGGCGTTCCTCACCAGCTATATCGTCGCGCAGCCGCTGGCCGGTGCAGTCATATCCAAGGCCGTTTTCCGCACGATCGGCACATTGGTGGGCGCGGCGGCGGCGGTGTTCATGGTGCCGCCGCTGGTCAACGCGCCTGCGCTGCTGACGCTGGCGATCGCAAGCTGGCTGGCGCTGTGCGTCTATGTCTCGCTGCTCGACCGGACGCCCCGATCCTATATGTTCGTGCTGGCGGGCTATACCGCTTGCCTCATCGTCTTTCCCGACGTCGACACGCCCGAGACGATCTTCACCGTCGCGGTGCTGCGCGTGCAGGAGATCACGCTGGGCATCCTGTGCGGCAGTCTGGTGCATGGCATAGTGCTACCCGGATCGGTGTCCGGACTGCTCATCAGCCGCGTCGACACGATGCTGCGCGATGCGGAACGGTGGTCGCGGGACGCGATCGCGACCGAGCCGGTCGAAGGTCTTGCCGCCGAACGTCGCCGACTGGCGCAGGACGTCACCGAACTGCATCAGCTTTCTATCCATCTGCCGTTCGATTTTTCGCGCCTCGCGCCGCGTGTCCGCACGGTGCGGGCGTTGCAGGATCAATTGTCGTTGCTGCTGCCGCTGGGCGCTGCGGTCGAGGATCGACTGGTGCAACTGACGGCCGCGCGCGGTGGCACCGTGCCGGACGCCGTCGAAACCTTAGTCGCCGATGTGCGTGACTGGCTCGACAATCCCGGAGCCGACCGCGTCCAGCGGACCGCCGCCGCGCAGGCGCTGATCGATCGATGTCACGCGCTGGAACCCGAAGCGGTGACCGACATGGATTGGGCCGATATGCTGCGCATGAGCCTGTTCGCACGGCTCGCCACCCTGATCGCCGCGCATCGCGACGCGCGCGACCTGTACAACCAGATGCTGACGCATAGCCGCCGCCCGGTGACGGCGCGGGTCGCCGAATTGCTGGAGGGCAGGCGCGACCGCGAATTGCATCGCGATTATGGCGGGGCGGCGCGCGGCGCGTTCGGCGCATTCGTGACGATCGTGCTGGGATGCACGCTCTGGATATGGAGCGGGTGGCGCGACGGCGGCACGGCGGTGATGCTGGCAGGCGTCTTCCTCGCGCTCTTTTCATCCTCCGACAATCTGGTCGCGCCATTGAAGGGCTTCATGATCGGCACGACGCTCGCCGCGATCATCGGCGCGGTTTATGGCTATGCGATCATGCCCCGGCTCGATGGCTTTGCGATGCTGGCGGCGGCTTATGCGCCGGTGCTGCTGGTGCTGGGCGCGATGATGGCGAATCCGCGCACGATGGGGATCGCGCTGCCGACGTTGCTGGGCCTTGGCAGTCCGGTGCTGCTGGCGGATCGCTACGTCAACGCGTTCGGTTCCTTTGCGAACGGCAATATCGCGCAGATCGTGGGCATCTGGTTCGCGATCGTCATGGCGACCTTGCTCCAGTCGGCGGGTGTCGAGCGGGCGATCCGGCGCACGATCCGCGCCGGGTGGATCGACATTGCCGAACGCGCGATCGTGACCAGGCCGCCCGATGTGCGGGGCTGGATCAACCGGATGCTGGATCGCATCGCCCTGCTCGCTCCGCGCCTCGCCATCAGTGGAAAGGATAGCGGCCAGCCGCTCTACGACGCGCTGCGCGACCTGCGCACCGGGGTGGCGATCGGCGAACTGCGCCAGTTGCGCTCCGATCTGCCGCGGGACGAAGGCCAGCCGCTGACCCAGGTGCTGGGCGGGGTGAGCCGCCATTATCGCAGGCTCGTCCCCGATCAGCCGATCGTCGCCGACGACACGCTGTTGTCCGACATCGACGGCGCGATCGCCGACCTGTCGGCGCATCGTGCGCCGTCGGTGCGGCGGGACGCCATGCTCGCGCTGGTCAGCCTGCGCCGCAATCTCTTCCCCGACGCCCAGGGATATAGGAGCGCCGCTGCATGATCGGAGAAACCAGTCTGGACGGCGTCTATGTGCCGACGCTGCTGCTGCTGGCGCTGGCCGCGCTGATCCTCACCTATCTGGCGACGCGCCTGATCGGCTGGTTCGGCCTGTATCGCTTCGTCGCCTATCGCGCGATCGTCGACCTTAGCCTGTTCGTGCTGTTGCTGGGCGCGCTCGCCATTTTGATCCCCCAAGCCGGAATCCGTTTATGAACCGCCTGCCCACAGCGCTACTCCGTAGCCTTGCCACCATCCTCATAGTCGTCGCGGCGGTGCTGGTCGCGATCTGGATGTGGAACCATTATGAGCGCAGCCCCTGGACGCGCGACGGGCGGGTACGGGCCGACGTGGTGCGGGTGACCCCCGACATCAGCGGCCTCGTCACCAGCGTGGCGGTGCGCGACAACCAGCGGGTGAAGGCGGGTGACCTGCTGTTCGTCATCGACACGCCGCGCTATTCGACCGCGCTCGAAGAAGCGGACGCTGCGATTTCCAGCGCGAAGGCGACACTGGCACAGGCCCGGCGGGAGGCGCGGCGCGATCTGGCGCTGGGCGACCTGGTCGCAGCCGAAACGCACGAGCAGAATGTCGCGCGGGTGGCGACGGCGGAGGCGGCGCTGGCGCAGGCGTCGAGTTCGCGCGATGCGGCGGCGCTCAACCTCAAGCGCACCAAGATCCTCGCGTCGGTCAACGGCGTCGTCACCAACCTCGACCTGCATCCCGGCGACTATGTCGGCGCAGGGCAGCAGGCGATGGCGCTGATCGACCATGACTCGCTGCGGGTCGAGGGCTATTTTGAGGAGACCAAGCTCGGCCTGATCTGCATCGGCGCGCCGGTGCGCGTACGCTTGATGGGCGAGGCGCAGGACGTGACCGGCCATGTCGAGAGCATCGCCTTCGGCATCAACGACGACAGCCGCAGCAATTCTGGCAATCTTCTCCCCTCGGTCGAGCCGACCTTCTCCTGGGTGCGGCTGGCGCAGCGCATCCCGGTGCGGGTCAGAATCGACAAGGCGCCGGCTGGCATCCGCCTCATCAGCGGGCGGACCGCGACGGTCACGGTGGAGCCTGCGCGCAAGGATGCCAAGCCCGGAGAATGCCGCCATGCGTAACGGAATTGGGGCGTCCTTGATGGCGCTGGCGTTGGCGGCCTGCTCGACGGCGGGGCCGGACTATCGGCCGCCCGAGCACGGCGTGGCGAACCAGCCTGCGGCGCAGGGGACGTTTCATTCGGGTGCCGATGCGCGTTTCTCTCAGGCGGAACTGCCCGATCATTGGTGGCGGCTTTATGCCGATTCGCGGTTGGACGGGTTGGTGGAGCAGGCACTCGCCGCGAACGCGGACTTGCGCCAGGCGGATGCGAACCTGACCCGCGCGCAGGCGGTATTGCAGGAGGCACAGGCCGGGCGGCAAATCTCGACCAGCATCAGCGGTGGTGAGACGTTGGCGCGGCCTTCGGGCGTCCCGCAGCATCTGCCCGGCTCCATCAGCTATGATTTCGGGCTGTCGGCGGCCTATCCGCTGGACCTGAACGGCCGCATCCGTCGCGCGATCGAGGCGAGCGCGGCGGATGTGGAAGCGGTGCAGGCTGCGCGCGATTATGTGCGCACCAGCGTCGCGGCGGCGACGGCGCGTGCCTATGCGCAGGTGTGCGCGGCGAACTATCAACTGACCGTCAACCGGCGCGTGGTGGCGTTGCAGCGTGATACGCTCGACGCGACGCGGCGGCTCGCGCGCGGGGGGCGTGGCACGGCGTTCGATGTGTCGCGCGCGCAGGCGGCGGTGGATGCGAGCGCGGCGGCGCTCCCGGCGTTCGAGGCGGCGCGGCAGAACGGGCTGTATCTGCTCGCGACGCTACTCGGACGGCCGCCCGCCGATTATCCGCGCGAGGTGGAAAGTTGCGCGGCGTTACCGACGCTGGGCGCTCCTTTGCCGATTGGGGACGGCGCAGCGCTGATCCGGCGGCGGCCCGACATTCGGCAGGCGGAGCGGGGCATCGCGGGCGATACCGCGCGGCTGGGTGTCGTAATGGCGGACCTCTATCCGCAAGTCAGCATCGGCGGGTCGATCGGCCTTTCGGGGCCACTCAAGGATTTCGGGTCGGGCGATGCGTTCGGTTTCAGCCTGGGGCCGCTGCTTAGCTGGTCCTTCCCCAATCGTCCCGTGGTGCGCGCCCGGATCGCACAGGCCGATGCGCAGGTGCAAGCCGATCTCGCCGGGTTCGATGCCACGGTGCTGGAGGCTTTGCGCCAAACCGAAAGTGCGCTCGAAACCTATCGACGAGACGCGGAAAGGGCGGCGGCGCTCGACCGGGCGCGGGACAGCGCGGCGACGTCGGCGGCACAGGCTGGCACGCTGTTCCGCTTCGGGCGGGGGGACTTCCTCTCGCTGCTCGATGCGCAGCGCAGTCTCGCCAGTGCGGAGGTGACGGCGGCGACGGCGCGGACGCAACTGGTGCAGGATCAGATCGCGATCTTCCTCGCGCTCGGCGGCGGCTGGAGCTAGTTAGCCGATCCCGTCGACCAGGCGGCGGGGCACGCGCAGGAGCGAGCCGTGGCGCGCGCCGGTCGGCATGGAGAGGCGGTGCGAGATGTCCTGCCACTCGACGCCGTCGCGCGTCATCGCCGCGCCCCAGCGACCTTCACGATAGATGTCGTAATAGCAGATGAGGGCATCGCCCACCTGCGCCGTCATCGGTCCTTCGACCCAAGATGCGGTGAAGGGCGGCGAGAGCGGGGCGAAGGGGCCGGTCGGACTTTGCGCCACGGCGGTCTGGAGCCATTTACGCGGCGGGTCGACCGTCTCGTCCTTGACGATCAGGAGAAGCCGGCCGTCGGGCAGGCGGGCGAAGGTGCCGTCGATGACGCTGAAGCCCGGATCATAGAGCGGCTGCGGCGGCGTGAACTGGCGGAAGTCGCGCGTCGTCGTGCGCCAGAGGCGGTGATTGTAACCGCTTTCCGAACTGCCCTTGGTCTCGGTAAAGCGGCCCTCCACCGTGCTAGACCAGAAGATCATCCAGTGGCGGTCCTTTGCGTTCCAAACCGCTTCGGGCGCCCAGCAGTTGCGGGTGCCGGGGACCGACGCCATCACCGGCAGAGCGCGCTGGCCGGACCAGCGGACAAGATCGCGGCTCACCGCATGGCCGATCGTCACGCCATCCCAGGCGGTCGTCCAGAGCAGATGGTAAAGGCCGTTCGCGCGGAAGAGGAACGGGTCACGCAGCAGATTCTTCTCGCCGACCTTTGGCACGAGCAGATCGCGGCCCTTGGCCAGATCGCGGAAGCTGTAGCCATCGTCGCTGGTCGCGAGCCGCAGGCCCGCCGCTTCGCCTGCCTTGCCGGTGGCAAAATAAGCGAAGATCAGCGGGTCGGTGCTCGTGGCGGCAAGTGTGCGGGGGGCGAACGCCAGCGCACCGATCCCGGCCCCGATCCCGACGACGACCTCCCGCCGGTTCATCGATAGTCCTTCGCCATTTGGGGGTAGAGCTTGAGCAGATCGTTGGCGACATAATCGCCACCTTCGCCGATCGGACCAGTGGGCGCGGGTTTGGTAGCCGGGGCCGCGCCGAGCAGGCCGCCCGGCGCTTCGGCCGCGTTGATCCCTTGCGAAAGCAGGTCGGGCTTGGGTCCGCCACCGGCGTTTCTGCCGTCGCGATCGAACAGCGCCTCCTGATGGCGGATCGGTTCCCAGATGAAGCTGCCCCAGCCATGCTTGCCGGGAAGGTCATAGACCAGATCGTTGAGATAACGCTTGCGGCTCGAATATTCGGCGACGAGCAGTCCCTTGTCCGGATAGCGTCCGACGAAATTCTTGAAGCTGCCCGCCCAGTCGCCCTGTTCGCGCTGCTGGTAGCAGGACAGGCCGATGACGTCGAAATCGACCTTGCGAGCGATAAGCGCGTCGGTCCATTCGCGCAGGATCGGCCAGTGGCGACCCAGGTGATTGTGCAGCTGGATGAGGACGCCCGGTTGAGCCCGCCGCGCGCCCGCGACCCCGGCACGCAGAAGTGCGGCAAAGGCGTCGAAGCCCCCGACCTCGCCGACCTTGGCATGATTGGCATCGGTGACGGGGTTGCCGGTCGGGGTCGCCAGCTTTACCCGGCCATAGGGCCAAAGCATCCCGAAGATGATTTCGTTGCCGATGACCGCCATATCGACCGGCGCGCCGCCCGCGCGCATGGCGACCAGCGTGTCGTGGGTGTGTGCCTCCACCGCCTTGGCAAGCTGGGCCAAGTCATAATTTGCCCAGGCGGCGGGCACGCCCTGATGCTCCGGGTCGGCCCAGGTGTCGCTGTAATGGAAGGAGAGGGCGAGGCCCATGCCGGCTTCCTTCACGCGACGACCGAGCTTGACCGTCTGGTCAAGGCCCGCCCACGCCTTGTCCGGCTCACGCTTCGAATAGCCCTTGGCCGGATCGACGAAGATGCGCAGGCGGATATAGTTGAACCCGGCGTCGCGCAGGATGGCGATCGGGTCCTTCTGAACGCCGTCCACAAAGTAGCGCGCGCCCGCCGCTTCGTCTTCCGGCACCCAGCTGATGTCCGCGCCCAGCATATAGGGGCCGGGGCGTGCGCCGGTCTTGCGCGCCGCTGCCGATGCGGGAAGCGCCATGCCGAGCGAACCGAGCGTGGCGGCGGTCAGGGCGGCGCGTCTGTCGATAGCGGACATGGTCTTTCCTCTCCTGTGCGTCGGGGATTGATCCCTCTTGGGAGTCTTCTCAGGTTTAACGGGCGAGCCAGCCACCATCGACGGCGAGCGTGTGGCCGTGGATATAGTTGGCGGCTGACGAACTGAGGAACACGGCCGCGCCGCCGATGTCGTATGGATCGCCCCAGCGGCCTGCGGGGATGCGTTCCTGGATCTGGCGGTTGCGGGTTTCGTCGGCTTGCAACGCGGCGGTGTTGTTGGTGGCGATGTAGCCGGGCGCGATCGCGTTGACGTTGACGCCCTTTGCTGCCCATTCGTTGGCGAGCAGCTTGGTGAGACCCGCGACGCCGCTCTTGGACGCGGTGTAGCTCGGCACACGGATGCCGCCCTGGAAGGACAGCAGAGAGGCGATGTTGACGATCTTGCCTGCACCCTGTGCCAGCATGTGGCGCCCTGCGGCCTGACAGAGGAAGAAGGTGGTCTTCAAATTGGTGTCGATCACCGCGTCCCAATCGGCTTCGGTGAAGTCGACGCTGTCGGCGCGGCGGATGATCCCGGCATTGTTGATGAGGATGTGGAGACCGCCGAGCTTTTCGATCGTCTCGTCCACTACGCGCTGAACCGGTTCGATGCTGGAGAGGTCCGCCGAAACGATCTCGGCGCGGCGGCCGAGCGCGCGGACCTTCTCCACGGTGTCCTCCGCTGGCGTGCGGCCGACGGCGGCGATATCAGCCCCGGCTTGCGCGAGCGAAATGGCGATCGCTTGGCCAATTCCAGTGTTGGCGCCGGTGACGATGGCGATCTGGCCGGTAAGGTCGAAGGGGGTCTGCATTATCTCATCTCCTTCGTCGTTCCCGCGCTGTCAGGAACCCATCGCCGATGCGCCGCGTCGAGACAGCGCCGGGAGATGGATTTCCGCTTCCGCGGGGACGACGAACTTGCAGGGGTCAGCGAAGCTGGCAGATATCCAGCACTTTCATGTCGGTATAGTCGAGATTTTCGCCGCCCATCGCCCAGATGAAGGCATAGCTCTTGGTGCCCGATCCCATGTGGACCGACCAGGGCGGGGAGATGACCGCTTCCTCATTTTCGATGACGATGTGACGCATCGCGTCCGGCTCGCCCATATAATGGAAAACGCGGTCGCCACCTTCGAGGTCGAAATAGAGATAGATTTCGCTGCGGCGATCGTGAAGATGCGGGGGCATGGTGTTCCACACGCTGCCGGTTTCGAGGACGGTCAGGCCCATCAGCAACTGCGCGCTTTCGCACACGCCGGGGATCACCAACTGATAGATAGTGCGCTGGTTCGAGTTGGCGAGGTCGCCGCGCGCCAGCGGATTGGCCTCTGCAAGGGTGATCTTCTTGATCGGCAGCGCCTTATGCGCGGGCAGCGAGGCGATGTAGAAGCGCGCCTCGGCACCTTCAAATACAACGTCCTTCGACCCCATGGGGACGTAGAGACATTCCTTGTTGCCGATTTCGTAGCGTTCGCCATCGACGGTGATCGCGCCGGGGCCGCCGATGTTGACGATGCCCGCCTCGCGCCGCTCCAGGAAGGGATGACCCGCCGCCGAAGCAGGCTGCGTCTGGTCGGGGAGCTTCAGGCTGCCGCCCGCCGGTACCGCGCCGCCTATCACGAAGCGCTCGTTATGGCTGTAGTTCAGCACGACCTCGCCCGAAACGAACATGCCACCGACAAGGTAACGATCGCGCAGGCTGTCATTGTCCACGCACTCCATCATCTCGGGATGCGTCGCATGATAGGTCTTGTCGAACACGGGATTCTCCTTATCGAAACTTTGCCATGCTTATAGACGGAGATAGGCGGAAAGTAAGCCTTTATTCCCGTATTGTGGAATGAAGTCCTATCATGCGGTTGTCATTCGCGAAGCAGGATGACGTGTAGGAAGCGCGGACCATGCGCGCCGCGGACATAGGTACCTTCGATATCGGTGGTGCCCGACACGCCCGTCACCCAGTAATGGGCACGTGGCTGCGGCCCGGGGACCGGCGCGTCCTCCAGATAAGGGAAGATATCCGCGCTCCGCAGCAGCACGATGTGGTGCAGCGCCAGAAAGTTGGGGAGCATCGGCGCGGCGGGCGAAGTTTCAAACACCAGCGATCCCGTCTCCGCGATGCCGCGCCGGGCGATGGCAAGGGCAGCGGGTTCGTCTGGCGCGGCATGATTGTGCAGGGTGAAGCCGCTCCAGTCGCAGTCGCAAAGGCGCGAGTCGGGCGGCAGGCAGAGCGTCAGCGCCTCACCCTGATCGGTGAGATAGCGGGCGACGGCGGCGGGGAGATCGGCGATCCGGTCGATGACGTCATGACTGGCGTTGACGCTGGGGAGGGCGAGCCGGGCGAGGAACTCGGCCTCCAGCGCGTCGGCATCCACCGGCGGATGTTCGGGCTGTCCGAGCAGGGCGGCGGCTCGCGTACGGAGGTCGGCGGGTGCGCTGGTCTTCAGGCGCGCAAGGATGGCGTCGCGTGCACTCATTTGCGCTGCGCCTTCTTGTACTGGGCCATGAAGGTTTGGGCAGCGGGCTTGGGCATGGCGCGATGGCGGGTCCAGCCCTTGCCGAGCGGCAGGCTGTCGATCCAGCCGCCTTTCCCAAGCAGACGCATCGCGCGCACGGCGATGCCGGTGCCAAAGCGATAGAGCGCCGGGCGGCGCGCGACGAAGGCCCAGACACCAAGGCCCGCCCGCATCGATGTCGGCTCCAGCCCCTCGCGCCAGCTTTTTTCGCGCCATCCGCGCAGCAGCGTCGGCAACGGGATCTTGACCGGGCATACTTCCTGGCATTTGCCGTTCAGGGTGCAGGCATGGGCGAGGTCGCGGCTCTTGGGCAGGCCATCCAGCGTCGGTGTCAGCACCGAACCCATCGGGCCGGGATAGGTGCCGCCATAGGCATGACCGCCGATCTGGCGAAAGACGACACAATGGTTCATGCACGCGCCACAGCGGATGCAGCGCAGCATCTCCGCCAGCCCCTGCTCACGCATTCTGGTGCGGCCATTGTCGACGAGGACGATGTGCATCTCCTCAGGGCCGTCGTGGTCGTGCGCGCGCTTGGGACCGGTGTAGAAGGTCGTATATTGGGTGAGCGCCGCGCCGGTCGCAGAGCGCGCCAGCATCCGCAGCATGTGGACGGCGTGCGGCATCGACGGAACGATCTTTTCGATCCCGGCCGTAACGATATGGACGCGCGGCGGGACCAATGAGAGTTCGGCATTGCCTTCGTTGGTGACGGTGCAGACCGCGCCTGTATCCGCGATCAGGAAGTTCGCCCCCGATATGCCGACATCCGCGCCGAGCATCCCGACGCGCAACTCGCGCCGCGCGCTTTCGGCCATGGCGGCGATGCTTTCCTCTTCATGCGGGGTGCGATGCTTCGCTTTGAACAGCGCCGACACCTGTTCCCGCGTCTTGTGCATCGCGGGCCAGATGATGTGCGACGGGCGCTCGTCGGCCAGTTGGATGATATGTTCGGCTAGGTCGGTTTCGACGCGGTCGATTCCGGCTTCGGCGAGCGCGTGGGGCAGGCCGATTTCTTCGCCCAGCATGGATTTGGAGCGCGCGACGCTCTTCGCGCCCGCCGCCTTGCAGATGTCGATGACGATGCGACAGGCTTCGTCGGCGGTCTGCGCCCAATGAACTTTCGCCCCGGCGGCAATGGCGTTGGCCTCAAACTCTTCGAGATAGGCACCGAGATTGGCGACGACATGATCCTTGATTGCGGCGGCGCGGGTGCGCGCGGCCTCGAAGTCAGGGAAGGCGGAGACAGCGACGGCGCGCTTCGCCTCAGCAGTGCCGGCGGTGCGTTCGACCGCGATCTTGAGCGTCCGGTCGGCAAGCGCGGCATCGGCGCGGCTTTTGAAGTCGGTGGCTGAAAAGGCGCTCATGCCTCTTCCCCGATGGCGGGGCCGTCGCCCATGCCCGCGATCAGCTCGATCGCGTGGAAAGCGCGCACCTTGCTCCCCTGCCGCTCCAACTTGCCCGCCATGTTCATGAGGCAGCCAAGGTCACCCGCCAGCAAGAGGTCCGCCCCGGTGGCGTCGATCGCGTCAGCCTTCTCGCCGACGATCGCGTTGGAGATGGCGGGATATTTGACGCAGAAGGTGCCGCCGAAGCCGCAGCACGTCTCCTCGCCCGCCAGCGGCGCGAGCGTCAGGCCATCGACGCTTTTCAGCAGGCGGCGCGGTTGCGCCTTGATACCGAGTTCGCGCAGCCCCGAGCAACTGTCATGATAGGTGGCGGTGGCGTCGAGGGCTACGCCCTCGGGTCGCCAGCCGCACACTTCATCGAGATAGGCCATGATCTCGAATGTCCTGGTCGCGACCGCCTGCGCGCGCGGGAGCCAGACGGGATCATGTTCGAAGATTTCGGGATAGTGGCAGCGAATCGTGCCCGCGCAACTGCCCGAAGGGACGACGATCGCTTCATAGGGTTCGAGCGCTTCGATCGTCTGCTTCGCCAGCACGGCGGCATGGTCGCGGTCGCCGCTGTTGAGCGCGGGCTGGCCGCAGCAGGTCTGCCCCTCCGGCACGACGACGTCGCAGCCCGCAGCCTCCAGCGCGCGGATCGCGGCGAAGCCGATGCGCGGACGCATCAGGTCGACGAGGCAAGTGACGAAAAGGGCGACGGATCGGGTCACAAGCCGTGGCGCTTGGCGAAGGACAGGAACAGGTCTGGCCAGGGTGCTGGCGCGGCGGGCGGGGCGACGAGGCCGAAGCCGTGACCGCCGTTTTCGAACAAATGACATTCGGTGGCAACGCCCCTGGCCCTAAGGGCTGCGAGCATGGCCAGGCTGTTTTCGGGCGGCACCGCATTATCGTCCAGCGCGTGGGCGAGGAAGACCGGCGGCGTATCGGCGCTCACATCCTGATCGAGCGAATAGGCGCGCATCCGTTCCGGCGAGGGGTTCGCACCCAGCAATTGCGTGCGTGATCCGGCATGGACGAACGGCCCCTCCATCTGGATGACGGGGTAGATATAGGCCGCGAGTGCCGCCTTTATTGGCTCGCGGTCGCTGGCGTCCACCGGCTGGTAGGTGACGGCGGGCGTGCGGCTGGTGAGCCATGCGGCAAGATGGCCGCCTGCGGAAAATCCGATCACGCCGACGCGGTTTGCGTCATAGCCGTTCCTGGGTGCGAGCGCGCGGACGAGGCGCAGGGCGCGCTGCGCATCCTGCAATGGCGCTTCGGCACCTGCGGTCCAGCCATCGGCAGGCAGTCGATAGAGCAGCGAGTAGCAGGCAAAGCCTGCCTGCGCCAAACGCCGCGCGATGTTATAGCCTTCATGACCGATCGCCACGCGCATGTAACCGCCGCCCGGCACCAGCAGGATCGCCGCGCCATTGGGCTTGGCGCCGACTGCCTGCGGACGCAGCAGCGTCAGCGTCGGCGTCACGACATGGGCGAATACACCGTCGTCGGTGCCGCTGTCGGGGCGGCGCAGCGTTTCGACTTCCTCGACCGTCACCTTCTGCCCGCCCGGCGCCTTGCCCGGCCAGATCGGAAAGCGCTCAAACCCCTGGGGCAAAGGAAAATGACCCTTGGCAGGCGGGGTCTGCGGGCTGCCCTGCGCGAAAGCGGCAGGCGCGAAGGCGGAGGCCGCGACGGTGCCAGCGATGAGCGTGCGGCGGTCGATCATTGGCAGTCTGTCCTTCCAAGAGGCGTGGTGCGGGTCAAAGACGGGCGGTTCGGCGCAATCCGGGCGGAAACGGGCAGGTTCAGCGCCTTAAGACCCTCCGCAACGAGATAGGCCATCTGTCGTGCGCCAAGTTCGCTGAAATGCGTGTCGTCGTCGATGCCCTTGGGAAAGCCGAGGGCATTGTCGTCGGGCGTGTAGTGGAGATAATAGGCTTTGGAACGTGCAGGTCCGGCGCTGTCCAGCAAGGCGCGCGATTTCGCCTCCAGATCGATCAGCGGTGTATGTGTCGCCGCCGCGAGTTCACGCATGACACCCGACCAGAGCGGATAGTCCGCTTTTGCATGACCATCCGGCCCGAAGTTGCGCCGCGCGACCGGCGTCACGAGCACTGGCACGCCGCCCGCCGTTCGGACGTCCCAGATGAAACGCAGCAGATTGTCGCGATAGTCGGTCTGTGCAGGTGCCCAGCGTTCGGGCTTCAGGCGATAGGCATCGTTATGGCCGAACTGTATCAGCACCGTATCGCCCGGCTGGATGTCGGCACGCAGCCGATCCCAACGACCTTCCGACAGGAAGGTGCGTGTCGATCGCCCGCCCATCGCATGGTTCAGCACCCGCATGTCCGGACCGATCGCACAGCGCAGCATCGTGCCCCAGCCGGTCTGGGGGTAACGATCCGCCTTGTAATCGGACAGGGTGGAATCGCCCGCCAGCAGGATCGTGTCGCCGGGGCGAGCGGCGAGGGCAGGGGCGGACAGGAGCATTATGCCGCAAGAGATGGCGATGGTCCGAAAAATGCTCATGCTGCCTCTCCTATACTGCAATTGTCATTCCCGCGCAGGCAGGAATCCATCTCATAACGTACCGCAAGAGGCTCTGGCATGAGATGGATCCTCGCTTTCGCGGGATGACGCGTGCGTTGGTCCCTACTGCAAATTCACATACATGCCGCCGTCCACCAGCAGCGCCGCGCCGGTGACATAGGCCGCCATGTCCGATGCCAGGAACACGATCGGTCCCGCCAGATCCTCCGGCTGGCCGAGGCGTCCGAGCGGCGTGCGCGCTTCCATATACTGGCGCTTCTCGACGTCGGCGAGATCATCCTTGTTGATCTCGGTCAGGATGGTGCCGGGCAGCACGCTGTTGCAGCGGATGCCATGCTTGCCGAGCGCGATCGCAGTCGATTGCATTAGCGAATGCACGCCCGCCTTGGTCGGGGTGTAGTGCGTCTGATATTCGCCGCCGACCAGCGCCGAGATGGAGGAAACGGCGACGATCGATCCGCCATGACCCTGTTTCACCATCTGCTGCGCGGCGGCCTGCACCATGAAGTAAGCGCCGTGCAGGTTCACCTTGAACGTGCGCTCGACCACATCGACCGGCATGTCGAGAAAGCCATGAAAGGGACAGATACCCGCATTGCTGACCATCACGTCGACCTTGCCGAAGGCGTCCACGGCTTTTGCGACGAAGTCCTGCGCCGTCTGCGGATCGGCGACGTCACCCTTCACTGCGATGGCGCGCTGGCCAATCGCTTCGATCGCTTCGACGCAGCTTTGCGCGGGGCCGTCGCTATGGGCATAGTTTATGACGACGTCCGCGCCATGCTGAGCGGCGCCGATGGCGGCGGCGCGGCCGATGCCGGTCGATGCGCCGGTGACGAGGACGGTCTTGCCTTCAAGCAGCTTCATGGGTGGGTTCCTTGGAAGGGGGTTTAGCGCCGCGCAGGGCGGCGGGGTGGTTTGGCATTCTGTGTCCAGCCGAGATCGGCGCTGATGCGGCGCGCGGCGGCGCGGACGTCGTCGGAAAGCGCGGCCATGCGATCGTCATCCATATATTGCGCCGCGCTCGACAGGCTGATCGCGGCGACGATCGCACCCGACGCGTCCCGTATGGGGGCAGACACGCAGCGTATCTGGTCCTCATTTTCTTCAAGGTCGAAGGCGCGACCTTCCGCCGCGTATCCGCGCATCCGTTCCAGCCAGACGGCATAGTCGATCGGATGGGTGCCCGCCGCCTGATCCTCATCGAACAGGCGGCGCCAGATGGTTTCGGTGTCGTCCAGCAGCAGCGCCTTGCCAAGCCCGGTGGAGGTCAGCGCGTGCCGATCGCCGATACGGCTCGACACCTCGACCCGGCGGCGGCCGGGGATTTTGTCGAGATAGAGCGCCTGATCGCCGTCGAGCCTGCCCAGATGCACCACATCCTCGCTCGCGGCGGCCAGCGCTTCGATATGCGGGCGGGCGATCTGCACGACGTCCGCCTGCGCCTGCGCGATGAAGCCCAATTGCAGCAGCTTGGGGCCAAGCTGATACCCCTCGCGCGGCAGGAAGGTCAGGAATCCGCGCTCCACCATCGCATTGGCGAGCCGGTGCGTGGTCGACCGGGTGAGACTCATGCGTTCGGACAGGTCGGCCAGCTTTACCGGGCCGTCGATCACCTGATCGAGCAGGTCGAGTCCGCGCTGGAGCGTCTGCGAACCCGAAGCCTTCGCCGCCTCCACTTTCGGCTTTTCCTCTGGATCGCCCAATTCCGGGTTTGACGTCTTCTGTCTCATCTAATAACACTCTATCCCACAAAATGAGAAACGCAAGCGTGAAGCTGAGGATCGACCTGATTCCTGAACCATGGCTTCACCTTTGCGGATTCGCCCTGCTCGATATTTTGAGGGAGTGAACGCGTGCCGATCGTGAATTTGCCGAAGATCAAATATGTCCGCGCCTTCACGGTGCGCGGCGGCGGTGCCGACTATCATGACCAGGGCGAAGGGCACTGGATCGACGATCACATCGCGACGCCGATGTCGCGCTATCCCGAATATCGCCAGTCGCGCCAGAGCTTCGGCATCAACGTGCTGGGCACGTTGGTGGTGGAGATCGAGGCGGAGGACGGCACCGTCGGTTTCGCGGTGACGACCGGCGGCGAACCGGCGGCCTATATCGTCGAAAAGCACCTCGCCCGCTTCCTGGAGGGCCGTTCGCC
>JAAIGE0100945766.1_pt1 | contig 29225 bp, 27 predicted proteins | sample 6487951 | NCBI WGS metagenome assembly JAAIGE01 (sample SAMN13974128, study PRJNA590717) | phyllosphere metagenome | biome: tomato field; feature: multiple bacterial spot infested tomato fields; material: tomato leaves; isolation source: leaves from tomato fields | host: Solanum lycopersicum ...
GACCATGGCGCAGCTTCGAAGCAGTCGAATATGCCACGCTCGAATGGGTCGACTGGTTCAACCATCGTCGGCTGCTGGAGCCCACCGGCAACATCCCTCCTGCCGAAGCCGAAGAACAATATTATGCTGCCGCGGCCAACATCGATATGGCAGCGTAACTCACAACCCAATGCCTCCGGCAAATCCGGCGCGGTTCACCGACTATCCTTCCTTTCCAAAAACTAGCAAGTCTGCCGCTTACGCAACGAGGAGCGTTGACGCATTGCTGAACAACGCTCAACATACCGTGGCAGGAGGTTAAACAGGAGTCGCCGCCACTTGTCCGGCATGAATCGATCAGATTTCGCTGACCTTACTTATTTCCTCGCCATCGCTCGCCACCGCAGCTTCCGGCGGGCCGGGCTCGAGGTCGGTGTCAGTGCTTCAGCTTTGAGTCACGCCCTGAAGGGCCTAGAGGCTCGACTTGGGGTGCGCCTGCTCAACCGGACGAACCGCAGCGTAACGCTGACCTCGGCAGGGGAGGAACTGCGCGATGCGATCGAACAGCCGTTCAGTGCGATCGGCGAGGCGGTCGACGATCTTAACCGCTACCGTGATGCGCCGGCAGGCCGCATCCGGATCAATACGATCACGCACGCCATCCCCGCTCTTCTTGGGCCAGTATTGCCGGTCTTTGCAGAACGCTATCCCGATATCGAGGTCGAACTGTCGGCGTCCAACCGCCTAGTCGACGTCGTCGGCGCAGGCTTCGATGCCGGCATCCGGTTTGGCGGGACCGTGCCAGAGGACATGATTGCGCAGCGCGTCTCGGCCGATCTGCGCTGGGTGGTTGCCGCGTCGCCTGACTATCTTGCCCGGCATGGCACCCCCCGGACACCCGACGACCTAAATGGCCACAGCTGCCTCGGCGTGCGGCTGGGAAACGACCGTGTCTACGATTGGGAGTTCATGGGTGCTGACGGGGTGGAGTTCACCGTCCCGACGCCCGGTCGCTTCCTGGTCGATGATTCCAACGCCGTCGTCGCGCTGGCCGAAAGGGGTGTTGGGCTGGGTTACGGTGAGGATTCAATGTTTGCGAGCGGGTGTGCCCGTGGCACGCTGCAACTCGTACTGGAGGATTGGGCGACGACCAGTGCGGGCTATCACATTTATTATTCGAGCCGACGCCAAGTGCCGGTCGGATTGCGCCTGCTGATCGACTTGATCCGTGAAATAAAACCGCTGGGCTACTGAATCCAAAAAAATTGGGTGAAAGGCGCACTCCAGCGTCTTCGAGCGTTCCGTTCCATGAGCGTTATTCATCGCAGCATGAAAAGGACGTGTGGCTATTGATTCCGAATAACGGGTTGTAAGCTCAAATTCATTATTGTCTTTGAGGAACTGCCGATGTCGAACCGTCCTTCCTTTGAGGTCTCGCGTCGTGGAGTGCTGGGGGGAAGCGCGGCTTCCGCCGTGCTTGTCACCGCCCCTGGCGCGCTCGCCGAAGCCAAGGTCCAGCCTGCCGCGCCTGAGCCGGTCATGGCCGTGTCGTTCGAGGTGAATGGCCAGCGGCGCGACCTGTCGCTCGATCCGCGCACGACCTTGCTCGATGCGCTGCGCGAGCATCTGCACCTGACCGGCACCAAGAAGGGCTGCGACCACGGCCAGTGCGGCGCATGCACCGTCATCGTGAACGGCCAGCGGATCAATTCCTGTCTAAGCCTCGCGGTCATGCATCAGGGCGACAAGGTCACAACGATTGAGGGGCTGGGCACGCCTGACAGGCTGCATCCCATGCAGGCAGCGTTCGTGAAGCATGACGGCTATCAATGCGGCTATTGCACGCCGGGGCAAATCTGCTCGGCGGTCGCCGTGCTCGACGAGATCAAGCGCGGTATCCCCAGTCATGTCCAGGCTGACCTCACTGCCCGTCCTCGCGCCACTGGCGAGGAGATGCGCGAGCGGATGAGCGGCAATATCTGCCGCTGCGGCGCCTATTCCAACATCGCAGAAGCGATGGCCGAAGTCGCGGGAGAGAAGGCATGAGGTCATTCACATACGAGCGCGCGAAGGACGCCGTGTCGGCGGCGCGTGCGGTGTCGCGGCATCAGGGTGCGCGGTTCATTGCAGGCGGCACCAACCTGCTCGACCTGATGAAGATTGAGGTCGAAACGCCAGAGCATCTTGTAGACGTTCAGGATCTGGGGTTCGACGCGATCGAGAGGACGGCGGACGGCGGTCTGCGTATCGGCGCTCTGGTCAGCAATACTGCACTTGCCGCAGACGAACGTATCCGCCGTGACTATGGTGTGCTGTCCCGCGCGATCCTTGCTGGCGCGTCGGGGCAACTGCGAAACAAGGCTTCCACCGCTGGCAACCTGCTGCAGCGCACCCGCTGCCCCTATTTCTACGACACCAACATGGCGTGCAACAAGCGCAAGCCGGGATCGGGCTGCGCGGGGATCGGCGGCTATTCGCGCCAGCTGGGCGTGATCGGGGTCAGCAAGGATTGCATCGCGACCTTCCCCGGAGACATGGCGGTTGCGATGCGCGTGCTGGACGCAGTGATCGAGACGGTCGACGCAAACGGCGCTACACGTGCGATTCCAATCGCCGATTTCCACCGGCTTTGGGGGGACCGCCCCGATCTGGATACGGTGTTGAAGCCCAGTGAGCTCATCACCGCTGTGACGTTGCCACGGCCGCTTGGCGGCCAGCACTTCTATGAAAAGGTTCGCGATCGTGCATCCTACGCCTTCGCGCTCGTCTCGGTCGCGGCCGTGATCCAGCGCGACGGCACCGGGCGGGTGGCATTCGGCGGCGTTGCACCCAAGCCGTGGCGGGTCGAGGCGGCCGACGCGCTGCTGCCGAAAGGCGCGGAGGCGGTCACCACCCGCGCGTTCCGTGGCGCGACACCGACGAAAGACAATGCGTTCAAGCTGCCGCTGGCGACGCGCGCGCTGGCATCCATTCTCGCCGACGCGAAAGCCTGATCCTATGAAGTTCGACACCCCCGCCGGCCCAAACCCGATCGATCGCATGACCGTGGTCGGACGCCCGCGCCCTCGCATCGATGGTCCGCGCAAGACGACGGGCATCGCTTCTTACGCCTATGAGCATCATCGCGAGGCACCGGACGCCGCCTATGGCCATATCGTCGGCGCGGCCATCGCGAAGGGGCGTATCATGCGTATCGACGTCGCGGCGGCGAAGGCCGCGCCGGGTGTCATCGCGGTCGTCACCGCGGCGGATGCTGGCCCGCTCGGGAAGGGCAAATACAACACGGTGAAGTTGCTCGGCGGGCCGGAGGTCGATCATTACCATCAGGCGATCGCCATCGTCGTCGCGGAGACTTTGGAGCAGGCGCGCGCTGCGGCCGGGATGGTGCTGGTCGAATATGCCCGGACCGAGGGCAGCTACGATTTAGAAGATGCCTTGAAGACAGCGAAGCTGACCGGCGGTGGTGATGACGGCAAGAAGCCGGAAGCAGACCGGGTGGGAGATTTTGACTCGGCCTTCGCCGCCGCGCCGGTCACGCTCGACGCCGAATACGCCACGCCCGACCACAGCCACGCGATGATGGAGCCGTTCGCCAGCATCGCGTCATGGCAGGGCGACGAACTGTCGGTCTGGACATCGAACCAGATGATCGACTGGGGGCGCAGCGACCTCGCAAAGACGCTGAACATGCCCAAAGAGAAGATCCGCTTCATGTCGCCCTATATCGGCGGCGGGTTCGGCGGAAAGCTGTTCCTGCGCACCGACGCGGTGATGGCGGCCCTGGCCGCGCGTGCGGCCAAGCGGCCGGTCAAGGTCGCATTGCCGCGGCCTTTCATCGCCAACAACACCACGCACCGCCCGGCGACCCGCCAGCGAATCCGGATCGGGGCGCAGGCCGATGGCACGATCACCGCCATCGCGCACGAAAGCTGGTCGGGCGACCAGCCGGGCGGCGGCCCTGAAACGGCCGTCAACCAGACGAAGCTGCTTTATGCCGGTGCCAACCGACTGACAGCGATGCGCCTTGCTGTCCTGGACTTGCCGGAAGGCAACGCGATGCGCGCGCCCGGCGAGGCGCCGGGGATGATGGCCCTGGAAATCGCGATGGACGAGATGGCGGAGAAGCTGGGGATGGATCCCATCGCCTTCCGCGTGAAGAACGACACGCAGGTCGATCCAGCGAACCCCGCGCGGCGCTTCTCGCAGCGCCAGCTGGTCCGCTGCCTGACCGAAGGTGCCGAGCGCTTCGGCTGGTCGCGCCGCCAGAGGACGCCGGGCGGCACGCGCGACGGCCGCTGGCTTGTCGGGATGGGCGTGGCGGCAGCGTTCCGCAACCACATGAACATGTCATCGGGCGCGCGGGTGCGGCTGGGTACGGACGGCGTGGTGACGGTCGAGACCGACATGACCGACATCGGCACCGGCAGCTACACGATCATCGCCCAGACCGCGGCCGAGATGATGGGCGTGCCCACCGATGCTGTGGTGGTACGTCTGGGCGACTCGGCCTTTCCCGTTTCCGCCGGGTCTGGTGGCCAGTTCGGCGCGGCCAACGCGACAGCCGGCGTGTACGCCGCGTGCGTCAAGCTGCGCGAGCAGGTCGCCGCACGGCTGGGGTTCAATGTCACCGACGCAACCTTCGTCGGTGGACGCGTGTCGGGCGGCGGCCGCAGCCGTACGCTTCGCGATGCGGCATCAGCGGGCGAGCTGGTCGGAGAAGACCGGATCGAATTCGCCGAGCTGGAGAAAAAGTGGCAGCTTTCCACCTTCGGCGCGCATTTCGTCGAGGTCGGCGTCCACGCCTACACCGGCGTCGTCCGCGTGCGCCGGATGCTCGCGGTCGCGGCGGCGGGACGGATCATCAACCCCGTATCGGCGCGCAGCCAGATGATCGGCGCGATGACGATGGGGCTGGGATCGGCGCTGATGGAGGAATTGGCGGTCGACCGGCGCTTCGGCTTCTTCGTCAACCATGACCTTGCCGGGTATGAAGTACCGGTCCACGCCGACGTCCCGCATCAGGAGGTGATCTTCCTCGACGAAGCGGACGACAAGGCCAATCCTATGAAGGCCAAGGGCATCGGCGAACTGGGCCTCTGCGGGTTAGGCGCGGCGATCGCCAATGCCGTCTACAATGCGACCGGGGTGCGCGTGCGCGACTATCCGCTGACGCTCGAAAAGCATCTCGATCGGTTGCCGGTGATGACATAAAATGAAGAGGCCACGCTTCCGACCGGGCATCGCGGCATTGCTGGCTCTCGTGGCTGCAACTCCTGGCATGGCGCAGATCGCGCTGCACTACGATGCCCAAACCCGCGGCCCGGTGCCGATCCCGTCACCGGAACGCGGATTGCAGACCGTGGTGGCCGAACCGTGGCTGCAGATCACGCCAGCAGACTCGCATCTCGAAGGCCCCTCCTTCGAACGCGACGGCGATCTTCTCGTCACCGATGTTGGCGCTGGGCGGATTGTCCGCATCTCCCCCGACCGGCGGGTGTCGACCGTCCTGCTGCAGCCGGGCGAGGGGATGGGTGGGCTTGCCGTGCACCGCGACGGACGCATCTTCATCGCCGCCACGGGGGACATGAGCGCCGGATCGATTGGCATGATCGGCCCCGGCGATCGGGCGATGCGCACGGTCGTGCCGCGATCTGCGGGCTATGTGCCCAACGATCTGGTCTTCGATGCGCGAGGCGGATTCTACTTCACCGATTTCCGGGGCACGACCACCGAGTCGACCGGCGGCGTCTATTACGTCGCGCCCGACATGAAGACGGTGACGCCGGTCCTACGTCATATCGCCAAGGCCAACGGGCTTGCGCTCAGCCCCGATGGCAAGCGGCTATGGGTAGGGGAATTTGCCGCCGGTCGACTGCTGCGGATCGATCTGGCCGACGCGACCACGCCGACGCCGCTGGGCGCGACGGTCGCCTATCATTTTATCGGCCCCGCACCCGATTCGATGCGCAGCGACAGCCAGGGCAACCTGTACGTCGCGCTCTATGGACAAGGCCGGGTCTTGGCTTTCAGCCCGGACGGCATCCCGATCGGCCAGATCCTGCTGCCCGGGCGCGAGGCGGGACGCAACCTGCTGACCACCAGTCTCGCGCTGAAGCCAGGAAGCGACGACCTTTTCATCGTCACCAACAACGGTGCGCGCGGGGGCGGTGCCGGCATCTTCCACGCGCGCGGGTTCGCCGCCGCGTTGCCCCTCTATTCGCATCAGGTGACGCCATGAAATTCGACACGCCCGCCGGCATCAACCCGATCGATCGCGAGACGGTGATCGGCCGACCCCATCCCCGGATCGAGGGGCATCTCAAGACCACCGGCACCGCCGTCTACGCCGCCGAGCATCACGATGCCAACCTGATCGGTGCCGACCTCGCCTATGGCGTCATTTTGGGTGCGGGCATCGCCAAGGGCCGGGTCACGGCGATCGATACCGCCGCCGCCCACGCCGCGCCGGGGGTGCGCGCGGTGGTGACGCACGAGAATGCCAGGCCGCTCGGCGTCGGCAAGTTCTACGTCCAGAAGATGCTGGCCGCGCCCGAGGTGGACCATTATCACCAGCCGGTCGCGGTCGTCGTCGCCGACACGTTCGAGCAGGCGCGCGCCGCCGCCGCGCTGGTCCGGGTCGATTACGACCGCGCCGAGGGCCGCTTCGACCTCGCCGCGCAGAAGGACGATGCGCCCGTGCCCGCGGCCGAGGCGTTCGGCGGCCCGCCCGAGGTGACCGTTGGCGATTTCGAGGGCGCGTTCGCCGCCGCGCCGGTGACGGTCGACGCGACCTATACCACCCCCGATCAGGCTCACGCGATGATGGAGCCGCACGCCACCATCGCGCGCTGGGACGGGGACAAGCTGACCTGCTGGACCGCGATCCAGCAGATGAACTGGGGCCGGCGCGACCTGGCGCTGATCCTGGGCATCCCGCCCGGCAACATTCGCCTCCATTCGCGATTCATCGGCGGCGGTTTTGGCGGCAAGGGGACGGCGCAGTGCGACCTCGCGCTCGCAGCACTGGCCGCGCGGATCGCCGGCCGTCCGGTCAAGATTGCGCTGCAACGCCCGATCATGTTCAACACCACGATCCATCGTCCTGCGACGATCCAGCGCATCCGTCTGGGCGCGACGCGCGACGGGCGGCTGACCGCGATCGCGCACGAGGGCTGGTCGGGCAATCTGCGCGGCGGGCGGACCGAGCCGACGACGCTGGGCACCCGCGCGCTCTATGCCGCCCCCAACCGGCTGATGCGTCGCCATCTCGCGGTCCTCGACCTCGCCGAAGGTAATGCGATGCGCGCGCCGGGTGAGGCGTCCGGCATGATGGCGCTCGAAGTCGCGATGGACGAGCTAGCCGAAAAACTGGGCATGGACCCGGTCGAGTTGCGCATCGTCAACGACACGCTGGTCGATCCCGAAAAGCCGGAACGCCGCTTCTCCACCCGCGCCTTCGTTGAATGCCTGCGCACCGGCGCCGACCGCTTCGGCTGGGCGGACCGGCCGAAGCGGCCGGCCAGCCGCCGCGAGGGACGCTGGCTGGTCGGCATGGGCGTGGCGGGCGCGATCCGCGCCGCGCTCATCAGCAAGGCGGGCGCGCACGTTCGACTGGGCCGCGACGGCGTGGTGACGGTCGAGACCGACATGACCGACATCGGCACCGGCAGCTATACGATCATCGCCCAGACCGCCGCCGAGATGATGGGCGTGCCGCTCGACCGGGTGGTGGCGAAGCTGGGCGATTCGACCTTTCCCGAAACGCCTGGCTCCGGCGGGCAGCAGGGCGCGGCGTCGTCGACCGCCGGGGTCTATGCCGCCTGCGTCAAGCTGCGCGAGGCGGTGGCGCAGAGGCTCGGCTTCAACGCGACCGACGTGGAGTTTGCCGATGGTGAGGTCCGTTCGGGCGGACAATCCTTCCCACTGGCGCAGGCCGCGCGCGACGGCGATGTCGAGGCGGAGGACAGCATGGACTATGGCGACCTCGCCGAGCGCTATTCGATGCAGACGTTCGGCGCGCATTTCGCGGAGGTCGCGGTCGACGCGCATACCGGCGAGGTCCGCGTCCGCCGGATGCTGGCGGTGTGCGCGGCGGGGCGGATCCTCAATCCCGTGACCGCGCGCAGCCAGGTGATCGGCGGTATGACGATGGGAATCGGCTCCGCGCTGATGGAGGAAATGGCGGTCGACACGCGCTTCGGCGCGTTTATCAACCACGATCTCGCGGGGTATGAGGTTCCCGTCCATGCTGACGTGCCGGCGCTGGACGTCGTCTTCATCGACGAGCTCGACCCGATGATTACGCCGCTCAAGGCGAAAGGGGTGGGTGAGCTGGGACTGTCGGGTGCGGCGGCGGCGATCGCCAATGCGGTCTACAACGCGACGGGCGTGCGCGTACGCGAATATCCTGTCACGCTCGACAAGCATCTCGCGGGCTTACCGCCGATCGCATGACGGAAATGATGAGCATCGCTCATCGCTCCGTCAATGGTCGGCCGGCTACTCCGGTATAAGAGGGGCGCCTATTTCCTCGGCATCGCGGCGCGAGACGGTGCCGCCGGCAAGGAAATGGAAATGACAATCAATGCCCTTGGTGCGGCCGCCGCCGCAGACGGCCGCGACACCGTGCCGGAAACGCAAAGCGCCAGACAGCGCGGCGGCTGGCCTGCGGTTCTGGCGCTCACGCTGTGCGTATCGACGCTGATCGCATCCGAATTCATGCCGATGAGCCTGTTGACGCCATTGGCGGCGGACCTGGCGGTGACCGAAGGACAGGCCGGGCAGGCGATCGCCGTCTCGGGCATCTTCGCGGTCCTCACCAGCCTGTTCATCGCAGCGGCCACCCGCAACCTCGACCGCCGCCTGCTGCTGATGGGGCTGACCGCGACGATGCTCACGTCGGGCGTGATCGTCGCGTTCGCACCGTCCTATCCCGTGTTCATGGTCGGCCGGGCGCTGATTGGCGTGGTGGTCGGCGGTTTCTGGTCGATGTCGGCGGCCAGCGTCATGCGGCTTGTGCCGGAGCGCGACGTGACGCGGGCGCTCGCCCTGCTCAACGGCGGTAATGCGCTGGCGACAACGGTCGCCGCCCCGCTCGGCAGCTTTCTCGGCCAGTTTATCGGCTGGCGCGGGGCGTTCTTCTGCGTAGTGCCGCTCGCCGCGATCACGCTCGCCTGGCAATATCTGACCCTGCCGCCCATGCCCTCCCGCCAGCGCGCCGACAGCCTTGCTACCCTGCGGCTGCTCGCGCTCGGACGCGTCACGCTGGGAATGGTGGCGCTGGGCGCCTTCTTCGGCGCGCAGTTCACGCTGTTCACCTACCTGCGGCCATACCTCGAAACCGTGACGGGCGTCGGCGTGAACACGCTGTCGGCGATCCTGCTGGTCATGGGCGTCGCGGGACTTGCCGGGACCTGGGCGATCGGCCGGCTTGTCGTCAATCGCCTTTATCCGGTTCTGATCGGAATGCCTGTCGTAATGGCGATCCTGGGCGCGGGGCTGATCGCGTTCGGTTCGTCCGCCGTGACGGTCGCGCTGCTGCTTGCCGTCTGGGGCTTCGTCGGGACCGCCGCGCCGGTTGGCTGGTGGACGTGGCTGAGCCGGACCCTGCCCGAGGACACCGAGGCGGGCGGCGGGCTGCTTGTCGCCGTCGTCCAGCTGGCGCTGACGGTCGGCGCCGCCATCGGCGGGCTGATGTTCGACCGGGTCGGATACCATGCGACCTTCGGCCTCAGCGTCGCGCTGTTCGCGATGTCCGCGCTCTTCGCGGTGCTGACCCGGCGCGCCACCGAAGCGCGCGGGGACGCGAACCCCGCAGCGCATCTGCAAACCGCCTGAAGAACGAGGAGGCAATCACATGTCCCAGCAAAACCAGCAATTCAGCCGCCGCGCGATGATGCAATTTGCCGGTGCCGGAACCGCGCTGCTGATGGCCGGCGCCGCTTCCATCCCCGCTAACGCCGGCCAGAAGAAGGAGAACGCCATGTCGATGACCAAGGAATGGGATAAAGTCTTTCCAAAAAGCGACCGTGTCGATACGCACAAGGTCCGCTTCACCAACCGCTACGGCATCGAACTCGTCGGCGACCTGTATCTGCCCAAGGATGCGGCAGGCCAACGCCTGCCGGCGCTCGCGGTGTGCGGTCCGTTCGGCGCGGTGAAGGAACAGTCGTCGGGGCTCTACGCCCAGACCATGGCCGAGCGCGGCTTCGCGGCGCTGGCGTTCGATGCATCCTACACCGGCGAGAGCGGCGGCAACCCGCGCAACATCGCCTCGCCCGACATCAATACCGAGGATTTCAGCGCGGCGGTCGATTTCCTCGGCCTCCAGTCGAATATCGACCGGGAGCGGATCGGCATCATCGGCATCTGCGGCTTTGGCGGCATGGCGCTGAGCGCAGCGGCGATCGACAAGCGCGTCAAGGCGGTCGTCGCCAGCACGATGTACGACATGAGCCGCGTGATGTCGAAGGGCTATAACGACAGCGGCACATCCGACCAGCGCGCGCAGACGCTCGAGCAGTTGAGCCGGCAGCGCTGGGAAGACGCGGAGAACGGCAAGCCCGCTTACAACCCGCCGCACAACGTGTTGAAGGGCGGCGAGGCTCAGTTCCTGGTCGACTATCACGACTACTACATGACGCCGCGCGGCTATCACAAGCGGGCGGTCAATTCGGGCAATGCGTGGAGCCAGACGACCCCGCTCGCCTTCATGAACTTCCCGCTGCTGACCAACATCGCCGAGATCGCGCCACGACCCGTACTGATCGTCCACGGCGAGAAGGCGCATTCGCGCTACTTCGGCGAGACTGCCTTTGCCGCCGCGGCTGAGCCGAAGGAACTGCTGATCGTTCCGGGCGCCAGCCATGTCGACCTCTACGACCGGATGGACAAAATCCCGTTCGACCGGATGACCGACTTCTTGCGAAAAGGGCTAACCGCGGCCTGATCCGCGCTTTCGAAAGGATCGACCATGAAAGTCTCCATCGTCTACGAAAGCGCCTATGGCCACACCGCCGGGATGGCCGAGGCCGTGGCGGCGGGCGTCCGCTCGGTCTCGGGTGCCCAAGCTGCGCTGGTGAAGATCGGCGACGACGGCGCCGCGCCGCTCGACGATCTCAACGCCAGCGATGCGATCATCTTCGGCTCGCCGACCTACAACGGATCGCTCGGCTGGCGGCTGAAGCGCTTCTTCGAGAGCACGACCGCGCCCGTCTGGACGAAGCAGAAATGGCGCGGCAAGGTCGCCGCCGGCTTCTCCAATTCGGGCACGCCGGCCGGCGACAAGCTCGGTACTTTGATCTCGCTCGCGCTGTTCGCGGCACAGCACGGAATGATCTGGGTCAACCTCGATCTGCTGCCAAACAGCGGCGAAGAGGGTGACCTGAACCGCCTCGGCGGCTGGCTCGGCGCCCTGGCGCATTCGGAGGACGCTTCGCCCGACGTCACCCCACCGCCGGGTGATCTCAAGACCGCCGAGCACCTCGGTCGCCGCGTCGCGGAAGTGGCACTGAAGCTTGGCGACGGCGTGGCCAGGTGAAGGACGCTGCGGCGATCCTCCGCTTCCTGCTCGACGCGGCGACACGCGGCGAGCGGACCGCGCTGGTCACGCTGACCGACACGACGGCCAGCGCAAGCCGATCCCCTGGCGAGCATATGGCGGTCGCAGGTGATGGATCGTTCGCCGGGTCTTTCTCCGGCGGCTGCATCGAAGCGGCGATCGTCGCCGAGGCGATCGACATGATCGCGTCGTCCACGCTGCAGCGGGTGCGCTATGGCGCCGGTTCGCCCTACATCGACATCCGCTTGCCGTGCGGCGGTGCGATCGACCTGCTGATCGCCCCCGCGCCTGACCCGGCGGCTGTGCGGACGGCGTTGACCCTGATCGAACGGCGAGAGCCCGTGGCGATCGACATCGCGTCGGCCGGCATGGTCGCCGCGCGGCGGGCGATGCCCGACGAGCGGACGGGGTGGATCGCGGACGCGTTCGTCGCCCGACACGACCCGCGCTTGCGGCTGGTCATCATGGGGCATGGTGCCGAGCCTGCTGCCCTAATCCGGATCGCTGGCGCCTATGGAGCGGAAACCGAGCTGTGGAGTCCCGAGCCGGCGCTGGTCGCCGACGTCGCTGCGGGAGGTGGCGCGGCTTCGCTGCTGCGGATCCAGGGCGCGCAAATCGACATCGCCCTAGATGCCTGGACGGCGGTCGTTATGCTGTTTCACGATCACGACTGGGAAGCGGACCTACTGGTGCAGATGCTCGCCCGGTTGCCGGCCTACATCGGGGCCATGGGCAGTCGGGCGACCCACGCTACGCGCTGCCGGCAGTTGGCGGCGCTCGGCGTCGATCGGGCCGCGATCGACCGCATCCGCGCGCCGATTGGCCTGATCCCGGGTGCGCGCGATCCAGACACGCTCGCCATCTCGATCATGGCGCAGATTGTTGACGATTTGCGGGGCGCAGCATGACCACGCCACCGGCCCGAAAGACGCGATCACCGCCCGGCCGGAAATGTTCCCGCTGGCGATGATGAGAATGGCTCATCAAGGTGTTGTGCTGGAGGCGGGTAGTTTCGCGCTCCCGCACGACCACATTGTTCTGCAGGAAGGCCCGGCGCCGTGTCGGTCACATCTGCGAGGTATCCGATGACCATGAAGCCCATCACCGCCTGTATGGCGCTACTTCTGCCCATCGGAGCCGTCCACGCCCAGCAAGGAGATAAGATCATGACCGTCACGCGCAAGGCCGACATGAAGACCGTCGAGGGCCCAGCCGAGAATTTCACCGGCAAGGCGACCATCACCGGACAGTTCCAGCGCGAGGCACCTTCGCGCGTCTCAGGCGCGATCGTTCATTTCGAACCCGGCGCCCGGACGGCGTGGCATACCCATCCTGCGGGTCAGACGCTGATCGTCACCGAGGGTGTAGGCTGGACGCAGATCGCCGGTGGCCCGAAGCTGGAGTTCCACGCCGGCGACATCGTCGCCTGCCCGCCGGACAAGCGTCACTGGCACGGCGCGACCGACACGCAGGCGATGACCCACGTTGCGATCCAGGAAGCGGTCAACGGCACGCCGGTGACGTGGCTGGAGAAGGTGAGCGACGAAGACTATCTCGCGCCGCTTGGCAAGGAGTGATCCATGCCACACGTCATCGTTAAGCTGTGGCCAGGCAAGACCGATGCGCAGAAGCAGGCACTGTCAGATGCCATCGTCGGAGCCGTGACCGACATCCTCGACTGTGGTGATGAGGCAGTGTCGGTCGGCTTTGAGGAAATCGCGTCGGACGAATGGCAGTCGCGGGTGTACGAGCCCGACATCCGGAATCGCTGGGACACGCTGGTCAAGCAGCCGGGCTACGGCCCCGGTCCCGCACGTTGATAGCAAGAAAAGGAGCAGATCATGATCCTCGACGAGACAATGACCCTGTCCAACGGGGTCGCCATTCCCAGCCTCGGGCTCGGCACCTGGAACATCCCTGACGACGATGCGGCGCGCGCGGTGCGTGACGCCATCGCGATCGGCTATCGCCACATCGACACCGCGCAGGCGTACGGGAACGAAGCAGGTGTCGGCGAGGGCGTTCGCACCGGCGGTGTCGCACGCGACGCGATCTTCGTCACGACGAAGCTCGCCGCAGAGAGCAAGGATCACGACGATGCCACTGCGCGCATCGATGCGTCCCTCAAGACGCTCGGTCTCGACCATATCGACTTGATGCTGATCCACAGCCCGCAGCCCTGGGCCGAATTCCGCGAAGGCGACCGCTATTTCGCGGGTAATCTCGAGGCTTGGCGTGCATTGGAGGATGCGTATCGCGCGGGCAAGCTGCGCGCCATCGGCGTCTCCAACTTCGAGCGGGCCGACCTGCGGAACCTGATCGACCATGGCAGCATCGTACCGATGGTGAACCAGGTCCTCGCGCATGTCGGCAACACGCCGTTCGACCTGATCGACTATTCCCGGTCGCAGGACATTCTCGTCCAGGCCTATTCGCCGGTCGCGCACGGAGCGGTGCTGAACGATGCCGTGCTCATCGAGATGGCCGGGCGCTACGGCGTCAGCGTCGCGCAGCTGTGCATCCGCTACTGCCTGCAGCTGGGGCTGTCTCCGCTGCCCAAGACCGCAAATCCCGCGCACATGCGCGAGAACGCCGCCGTCGATTTCACCATCGATGATGCGGACATGGCGACGCTGCGGCAGACGCGCGACGCCGATTACGGCGAGGCAAGCATGTTCCCGGTGTTCGGGAAGAAGCGTCAGGCCGACGCGACGGTGGAGGACTGAACCATGAACCCGACCTATGATTATGTCGGCCAGGTCGCCTTTGTCACCGGTGCCGCGTCGGGGATGGGCCTCGCCACCGCCCGTGCCTTCGCGGCGGCCGGTGCGGCGGTCGCGCTCGTCGACGCCAACGCCGAAGCGGTATCGAAAGCAGCCGCGTCGCTCGAAGGGTCCGGCGGGAGGGTGCTCGCCATCACCTGCGACGTGTCGGACGAAGACCAGGTAAAGGCGGCCGTTGATCGCACCGTTGCGGAGCTCGGCCGACTGGACATGGCTTTCAACGGCGCCGGCATCCAGGCCGACTCGGCCGAACTCGCGGACATCACGATGGCCGACTACGACCGGATGCTGGCCATCAACCTGCGCGGCGTGTTCGCCTGCATGAAGTACCAGCTGGTGCAGATGAAGCGGCAGGGGGGCGGCGCGATCGTCAACTGCTCCTCGATGGGCGGATTCGTCGGCGTGCCGGGACGTGCCGCCTATCACGCCGCCAAGCATGGCATCCACGGCGCAAGCAAGAGCGCGGCGCTGGATTATGCCGCGCACGGCATCCGCATCAACGTCGTCGCGCCCGGCATCATCGATACGCCCATGCTGGACGATGTGAAGCAGGCGGAGCCGGGCGTCATCGAAGACATGATGCGCGACGTGCCGATCAAGCGGCTGGGCCAAGCGGACGAAGTGGCGGCTGCGGTACTTTGGCTGTGCAGTCCCGGCGCCAGCTTTGTCATCGGCCACATGCTCGCGGTTGATGGCGGCTATGTGGCGCGTTGATCGGACCAGAGATACGATGAGCGGCGCGGCCTAGCCGGCCCCTGCCGATCGGTGCCGCCGCATGGCCATGCGGCGCCGCCTACGGCGGCGGTTTTTTGCACCGAGGCGGCGACAGTCTGGGACCTGATCGTCAGCAAGCTAGGCTTGCCGCTGCTATCTTGCGTTTCTCTGTGCTGGCCTGATTGGCAGCTACGGTCCGGACCGGTCGTTCGCCGAAGCAAATATGAACGACCTCTGTGTGAAGGGTTTCGGGCGCTTGCGTACGAAAGCCTCCAGTGCAGGAACCCGCGGGCCCCATGCGCTGGTTTATGGGTAAAGCGGCTTAGGGGTGGCTTGGACGGGTAAGCGATAACGATTCGGAAGTATCGGTTCTGGCCGGATCAACGTGACTTTGTGCGGCATCAGAGTGGCGGTTTTGCTGGTCGGTTTGCCCTGCGCTGGGCCCGATTCCGGAATGGGCATACACTGGGTCGTCGGCCAGGCCGCCATGGGCGTGACCGTCGTGCAGTCTGAGCCATGCCGGATCATGGCGCATTCCCCCGGATTGGCGATGCCGATGATGGTGGCGCGCGGGGCTGGCACCAGCGGGCGAAGGCTTCGATGATGGTCATGTGCCCGCCCATATGTTCACTCAGGCAGGCTGATCTACCAATCATTCCAAAACTTAATAGCTGCATCAAGATATGCTTTGAAGCTCTTAACTACGCCAAGTAGAAGGCGTTTCTGGATGGATAAGCATATGCAGTTTACTGTCAAAATCAGCCAGTGATTGATCGGTATCTTTGATCTAATTCAAAAATCTGTTATAGTTTTGAGATTCAAGCATTTGACTTGACGGCTTGGCACATTGTGTAGAAGCCTTTTCAAGGTAACCCGCGTTTATCAACGCATTTGCGCACGTTTTCTGAATGCAGACGCAATGTTTGAACCATATATCGGTGCTTTGGTGCTTCGTGCTGCTGCTTCGGACAGTTGACGATCTTTGTGCCGTCAGAAGCCTATAAGAAAATTCTATCAAAACAGTGTGACCGGATCCATATGTGCAACCTCGTTCCGATCACAAAAGCCTCACAAATCAGGTGGACTGAAAATAAAATTTTGCAATTTAACTGACGAAGCAATATCAACATATTTTAGCTTTATTCTTTGGCATCGAAGCGGGCCGGAACAGCAAAGCAAAACATAGTAGCGTGCCGAAGCTCGCGGCTGCGGGAAGCAGCCAAATCGTTTGCCAGTCATGACGTGTCTGCGATATAGTGGAGGCCGCGTAGACAATGTTCGCAACGAGCGAGCCCAGGATCGCGCCTACCCCCATCAAGACCGTGGTGAACAGCGCTTGCGCTCGCGACCGCGCCTCTGCGCTGAAGGTTTCGTTGACATAGACCTGTCCCGCGACCTGAACAAAATCATTGGCTGCGCCATGAAGCAGCACGCCTGCCACCAGCATCCACAATATGGCGTCGCCCTGGTTCCAGGCGGCAGCAAACATCAGATACCGCAGCACCCAGCTTCCTATGCCTAAAAGAAATACACCCTTGATGCCGAATTTGGCCAGCAGAAGAGGAAGCAACAGTAGAAAAGCGAGTTCGGAAACCTGACCCAGAGATTGTATCGCTGTCGCTTCCAGCCGTACTGCTCCGATGGTTATTGCCGCTCCCGCCTCGAGCAGAAAATTGTTACAGTAAGCATAGTAGAAAGCCATCGGGATCATGATCAACAAGGTCGCCCCGATGAGCACCCAGAAAGCGCGATTCGCCTGCTTTGCGATGACATCAAGGCCCAGCAGGCCGCCATGACGATCCCCGGCAGCAGTTCGATGCGGCGGTGTGTGGGGCAGGGTCAGCGAATATATGGCGAGAAGAACGCCTATTCCGGCGGCTATCAATAATGGCAGGCGGGTCTCGGCGGCTCCGGGAATGGCGCCGACGACGAAGCCGCTGGCGATCCAGCCTATGGTGCCTACGGCCCGGATACGGGGAAACTGAGCCGCCGGATCAGCGAGCCAGCGAAAGCACAGCGCGTTCGCCAACGGGATCGTGGGAATGAAGACGAGGAAATGGAGAAATACCAGAAAAAGGAACCAGTTCGCCCCTGCCGGAGCAAAGCCGATGGAGATTAAAGTGACTGCGGAAAGGAGAAACAAAAGACCAAGCAATTTTTCTGTCGCAAGGAATCGATCAGCCAGCGCGCCGATCGCAAAGGCCGACAGGATCGTGGCGATCCCCTGACTGCCATACGCAAGCCCAATCACCTGATCGTAGCCGAGACCTTTGCTCATGAAACTGCCGAAGGAAACGAACCACGATCCCATCATGAAATATTGCAGGAACATGAGGCACGCCAGACGGCCATGCAAAATGGGCATCTGCCCTCTCCTTAAACTTAGTTATAGCTAGGTTTAAGGAGAGGGCAAGGCGAAGTCAATTGCCGCCCGTGTCCCGCTCGCCATCGACCGCTGATGGCGGCAGCGCGGCCAACAGCAACTGGTTGAAGGCATCGATTGCGGCGAGCATGTCGACATCGGGATCAAGCAGCCATTGCAGTTGCAGTCCGTCCAGTATCGCCAGGATCATGCTGCCGAACGCCTCTGCGTCGATATCGGGTTTCAGTGCCCGATCATGTTGCAGGTTTTTGATGTGGCGGGCCATGGTCGATCGGGCGCGCGCATATCGCATCTCGAAATATTCATGGCCGGGATGATCCTTGGCGATGCTTTCCGCGAGCAGCACCATGGTAAGCTTCACCTCTTCCCGCTGCTCGAGGTTTTCCCGGACGACGGTTTCCAAATTGGCGGTCAGCGCCTCACCGGAAAGATGCTCTCCCGCTCGTAACTTGTCGTGATCGCGTGAGTAGCGTCTATTGAGAAGGGCCATCAAAAGGCCGTCCTTCGACCCGAAATGATGCAGAAGTCCAGGATCGGATATCTGCACTTCATGGGCGATCGCTGCGGTCGATGTCCCGCGATAGCCATAAGCGCCGAAATGACGCTCCGCCATATCGAGTATCGCCTGACGGCTTTGCTCTCCGCGCGCATTGGGGCGGGGACGGCGGCGCTTGACCGCTGATTCGGCTTTATCTGTCATGTGCGCCTCTCTCAGAAATCCTGTCACCGAAGCAGCATAATTGAGCGCGATCCGCAAGCGCACCCGCTTGACACAAGTCTATTACCTAGTTAGTACTCGGTAAGAAAACAAAAAGGGAGGATGCGGATATGAAGGTAGGTATCAAGTGGAAGAGTGCTGTTTGCGTGATGGCGCTGGCCACGCCCGGCATGGCGCTTGCGCAGGAAGCTAAAAATCAGCCGGCGCTCGACGGTGACATCGTCGTCACGGCGCAGAGGCGGTCGGAAAGTTTGCAGAAGGTGCCCTTGTCGGTCTTGGTCGCCAGCGGAGAACTTCTTCGGGATCGAAATTTTTCAGATCCGGCGCAGTTGCCTTTTCTGGTGCCCAGTCTTCAGCTGACCAATTTTCTGGGTTCGCCAGGTGCCACCAATTTCTCGATACGCGGGATCGGCACCGCCAGCTTTTCGCATCTCGTTGAACCAACGGTTGCGACGGTGATCGATGGGATCGTGATGACGCGACCGGAAATGGGCGTCGCTGAATTTTCCGATTTGGCGCGCGTCGAAGTGCTGAATGGGCCGCAGGGCATGTTGTTCGGCAAGAACGCTTCGGCTGGCCTCGTCAACATCGTGACTAACCGTCCGCGCATCGGCGCGTTCGAAGGTCGGGCGGACCTCAGCTATGAAAATATCGACGCGGCCAGCCATGTTGGCTTCTACAAGGCAAGTTCGACCGTCAATATTCCGCTGACCAGAATCTCGGCCGCGCGAATTACGGGCTATTTCTCGGATCAGGGCTCTTTGCTCGGCAATACGCAGCCTAATGGTTTTTCCGATTTCGGACGGCAGCAATTCGGGTTTCGGGCAAAGTTGCTGATTGATCCAGGCGAAGGTTTGTCGGTCTATGTCACTGGCGATTACAGCAAATCGAACGGCATCGGCACCGGCGCGATTGTGCCGAGATCGGAAGGTCCGGCTCTCGCCGCGCTTCATGCTGCCGCCGGGGTCGTCCCGTCGCCGACCAATGCATTTCTCTCGACAAATGCGCCGACGGACCTTCGTTATGAAATCGCAGGCGGCCAGGCGGAAATCTCCTACCTGTTCGATAGCGGAGTCTCTTTGACCAACATCGTCGGCTATCGTTCCTATATCAGCCACACGACGTTGGATCTCGACCTGCTTCAAGTCGATTTGCTGGACAGTGTCGCACCGACCCAACGCTTCGAACAATTCACCAATGAGCTCCGTGTTGCGTCTCCTTCCGGCGGTAAATTCGATTATCAGGCCGGCTTGTTCTATTTCAAAGGCTTCGACAGTCGCCGGGATCGCATTCGCGGCCAGCTGAACATGACCATGCCGCCGCCAGATGGTTCGTCCACTTGGCTGGGGCTGAACGCGCAGGACGATCTGCATCCGACCAGCTACGCCGCCTATGCCCAGGGAATCTACCGTTTCACCGACAAGCTGAGCCTGACGGCGGGTGGTCGCCTGACCCATGACAAACTGCGGTTCCGGGGCGGCTATAATCAGGACGATATCTTCATCACGATCGCCGGTGGGCCCGGTGCGCGTTCCTACCGCGAAAGCCAGAGCAAGACCAATTTCTCCTGGCGCGGCAGCCTTCAATATGCCTTCACGCCCGCGATCAACGGCTACGTAACGGTCGCACGTGGCTACAAGGGGCCGGGCTATAATCTCAGCTGGGCAGGCACGCCGGGTGCACAGGCGGTCGGTCCGGAAACCGCCATGAACTATGAAGCGGGCCTCAAGACGCGCCTTGGCGGTCTGCTGTTCAACGTGAGCGCCTATTGGGAGAATTTCTCCGATTTCCAGGTGCAATCGTTCCAGGCATCGGGCGTACCGGGCGTCGGCAGCTTCATCATCCAAAATGCGGGCAAGCTGCGGGCGCGGGGCGTTGAGGCGAGCGCATCGCTGCAATTGTCGCCGCAATTGACGCTGAGCGCCAACGGCGCGTTCAATGACGCCGTTTACAAACGCTTCCAGGGTGCTCCCTGTTATGTCGGCCAGACAGCGGCGCAAGGTTGCGTGAACGGCGCGGTGGATGCTTCGGGCAATCGTCTGGCCAATGCACCGCGCTGGTCGGGCAACGTCGGCGTCGATCTTCGTCAACCGGTCGGTGGCGACCTGACCTTGCTCGTCCACGGCGACGTCTATGGGCGCACCGCAGTCAACTTCGCTCCGAACGGCAATCCGTTCACCCGGCAGGGGGGGTATGCCGTCGCCAACGCATCTTTAGGCGTCAGCGGCGCTGACGATGCATGGACGCTTCGCGCCTTCTGCCACAATTGTTTCGACAAAAGGTTCGTGACGACGATCGACTCAACAGTCGTCGGCGGCCCTGGCGACTATGCTCAGGGGTTCGCGGTGGACTCGTTCCGCTCGATCGGCCTCGCCCTCAACTTGAAATATTGAAGGACGATCATGCGTTTTCCCGACGACTTTTCCTGGGGGGTGTCAACCGCCGCGTACCAGATCGAGGGTGCCGTCGCCGAGGGCGGGCGCGGCCTGTCGATCTGGGACCGGTTCAGCCATGCCGCCGGGCGGGTGCTTCATGGCGATACCGGCGATGTGGCTTGCGACCATTATCACCGGCTGGACGAAGATATCGATCTGCTTTCGCAGCTCGGCGTACAGGTCTATCGCTTCTCGTTGGCTTGGCCGCGTATCCAGCCTGACGGGCGTGGAGATGCCAACGCGGAAGGTATCGCGTTCTATAATCGGTTGATCGACGGGCTCGTCGCCAAGGGCATCCGGCCCGTCCCGACGCTGTACCACTGGGATTTGCCGCAGGCTTTGCAAGATGAGGGTGGATGGGCATCACGCGCGATAGTTGAGCGGTTCACGGCATATGCGGATATATGTTTTGCGGCTTTTGGCGACCGGGTCGATTTATGGACCACCATCAATGAACCTTGGGTCGCGACCTATTTCGGCTATCGCATCGGCATTCACGCGCCGGGCATCAACGACCCTGCTCAGGCGGCTGCGGCCCATCATCACATGCTTCTCGCCCACGCCGCAGCGGTGGAGCGTTTTCGCGCCGTCGGGTACGATGGCTCGATCGGCATCGCCCTCAATCTCATGCCGGTTTATCCGACGTCTGATCATCCGGCGGATGTGGCGGCGGCGGACCTGGGCGACGCGCAACTCAATCGCGCCTTCATACAGCCGCTGTTCCACGGCGGTTATCCTGAAAGGCTGACAGCCATCGAAGGCTTTTGGGACGACGGTGCAGGCATCGTCCGGCCCGGGGACCTTGACCGGATGCTTGGCAAAACCGATTTTCTTTCAGTCAACTTTTATCACCCCCGTCATGTCTGCGCGCCCGATCGTGTGACAGAGGCGAGGGCGGCAGGGTATGACGGCGGGCACGAAGCGCCGATGTCCTTCGGCCTCCCGATGGTCGACGTACAACCGGTCGGCGCCAGCAAGACGCTGATGGGCTGGATTATCGAGCCGAAGGGTTTCACTGATCTGCTGATACGCCTTGGCGAGGATGTGGGCGACGTCCCTCTCTACATCAGCGAAAATGGTGCCGCCTATCCCGACTATCCCGACCAAAGCGGATCGGTGCGGGATTTGGAGCGCATCGCATATCTGCATAGCCATATCGACGCCTGCGCAAAGGCGATTGCGGCGGGCGTTAATCTGCGCGGCTACTGGCTCTGGAGCTTCATGGACAACTTCGAATGGTCGTGCGGCTATTCCCAGCGGTTCGGCATCGTTTACGTCGATTATCCAACGCAAAACCGGACACCGAAGGCGAGTTTCGACTGGTATCGTGCTCTGATCGCATCGCACGAACTGCCCGAAACCCGGAATTGATTGAAATTTCAAAAGAAGGAATAGTGATGAGCCTGACCAAAGACACCGCCGCCACATTGGCCCAAGGCCTTATCGACGGGCTTGCCACCGGTTCGCCGGACAAGGTGCGGTCGCTGTTTTCCGGCCCGGCCGACATCGATGATCCCTTCGCGGGGCGGCAGATCGATGGCGGGTTCGAGCATCTGGTGCGCAACTGGGGTCCGGCGCATCTGGCCCGCATCAAGTCCGTTGAAATGGAACATTGCACCATCGCCAAGGGCGGCCGGTTCGTCGGTGCCGAATTCCATCTGGAACTGGACAAGGGGGGAAGCGACCAGCGACTGGACATAGTCGTGGTGCTCGACACCGAAGGCGATCAGATCGCCCGATCGCGCCTCTATTATCGTCGCGCACGCATCGACGGCGTTCAGCATGTGCGCAATCGCATCCTGGACGATGTCCTTGTGATGGAAGAGGGCGCGCCGATCCTGGAACCTTATCAGGCCGCCCTTCACAGCGCCGATACGGAAGGAATGCTGGCCACGTTCGACGAGAACGGAATATTCAACGGCCATGGCGAAGCGCTGGATCTGCGCGAAGGCCTTGGCATGGGAATTTATCCGGATCGGGGATCGATGCGCAAGGCGTTGGACCAGATGTTTACGCTGGTGGGCGAAGCGATCGGCCAGCCGCTGGGTTCGATCAAGCTGGAAAAGATGAACGGCTTTACCGATGACCGCAATTACGTGCTGGAATTCAACATTATAGATCCCAATCATCCGACCAATCGCGTTCATGCCGGGGTCGCGGTGTACGAAGTTGGAGACAACGGACTTATCAAGGAAGCCAGGATTTTCGACGAGGCGTGGTGAACAACCACGCCTTCGGGCCGAACGGAAGGACATTCATATGCCTGAAGCAGCAACCAACGAATTCTGGCGTGACCTGAAGCCGATCGCCAACGCCTTCAAACCCGGCGTTCCGCCGGAAGTCTATATGAAGGATCCGGCAAACGACGATGAGCGGTACTTCATTCCACTCAGTGAAACCGTGTTATCCCGGCCGCTCTGGATCTCGTCACAGCGCAACATGTGGGCGGACATCTTGTGGGCGAAACAGGCGGGTCTGGTGAACCGGCATTACCATCCGCATCATATCTTCGCCTACACGATCCAGGGAAAATGGGGCTATCTCGAGCATGATTGGACCGCGACGAAAGGCGATTTCGTTTACGAAACGCCTGGCGAGGGGCATACTTTGGTCGCCTATGAGTCCGATGAGCAGATGAAGGCGTTTTTCGTCGTGTCCGGCCCCTTGATCTGGCTGGATGAGGACGGGAACGGCACCAGCCATTTTGATGTGCATGATTATATCGCGCTCGCGCGGGATCATTACGCGAAAAACGGGATAGGATCGGGCTATGTCGACACCCTATTCCGCTGACGGCGGACCGATAGCGGCATTCCGATCCGATCTTTTCGCCGGTCAGCATGTGCTGGTGACTGGGGGCACGTCCGGGATCGGCGCGGCTACGGTTGGGCTATTTCACGCCCTGGGTGCCGAAGTCGTGGCGATGGGGCTGAATGCCGATGCGGCCCCAACGCAGTTCGAAAGCCGCTATGAGGCCATCGAACTGGATGTGACCGACAGCCCGGCCCTGGAAAAGATCGTCGCTACCCAACGCAGGATCGATCACCTCATTCTGTGCGCTGGCATCTCGCTCAATGCCAAAGAGCTAACGCTCGTGGGCTTCCGCCGCGTACTGGAGGTCAATCTCACCCATGTCATGGCTGCGGCGACGGCAGCCGCCCCTTTGCTCGCGGAGCAAAGGGGGTCAATCGTGACGATCGCATCGATGTATGCGCATTTCGGGGCAGCAGAACGACCTGGCTATGCCGCCAGCAAAGGGGGGCTGGTGCAGTTGACGAAGTCGCTTGCTCAGCTGATGGCGCCGGATGGCGTTCGCGTGAATGCCATTGCGCCGGGGTGGATCGAAACGCCATTGGCGCGCAATTTGGATGCGGAAACGAAAAGCCGCATCATGACGCGCATTCCGGCTCAACGCTGGGGCGCAAGCGATGAAGTGGCTGCGGCAATCGCTTTTTTATGTTCGCCTGCCGCAGCATATATGACTGGCTCTATTTTGCCGGTGGATGGCGGCTATCTAACGGTCTGAATATACCTAATGTTATTTTGGCAAAAGTGTAATTGCCGCCATTTCTACCATGCCTGCCTATGCGCAATCGGACGATGAAAGGTCCTTGCACATTGATTACTTGCGTCTCTTGTTCCCGGCATGTTCGATCCATGGCTTCAAAAGCCATTCCTTCGAAATGGACGACGTCACGAGCCGCCGTGCCATCATTGGGCGAAATCCGGATGATTCACAGAAGATCGAGATGATCGAGTCGGCTTGGAATTCCAAGCCCCGCTTCAGCGACGCCGTCAGCTACGATTTGCTCGGGCAGAGGGGAAGAACTTCCCGCTAATCGATGCCTGATGCAGCGTCCGCGTTCCATATTCGCAGTGGCGAGAAGTTGCACGCGTTCCGAGAGGACGGCAATTTATTATAATTCGCCGTGACCGCGGCGCCGGCCACAGGAAGTTTCCATGTCAACCAAACGATCGCCGTTCGATATTCTGCTGAGTTTATGCTCGCACAGGCTCGACGATCCCGTGAACTTCGCTCGAACTGCAGCCTCCGCTTTTGTAAACAGTATTTCCGTGGGCCATGTTTGCGTTAATATTGGTTGGCTTCATGCTGGCATGGTCAGCACGTGCGTATGGCTTTCCTGCAGGAAGCCGTACAGGAGATGTTGCGGTCATCGGGCATTGAGCGAGCTAGGGCGTGAACTCATAAATTGGGTTGAGTTGTCGGCCTTGGCGTGATTCAGGCCGCCTTCGGAAACGGAGGGCGTATGACGCGGCGGCGATATGAACTGACGGACAAGGAATGGCTCATCATCGAGCCGTTGCTACCCAATAAGCCGCGTGGAGTGCCCCGCGTCGATGACCGCCGGGTGTTGAACGGGATACTCTGGCGTTTCCGTTCTGATGCGCCGTGGGCAGAGGTTCCGGAGCGTTATGGCCCATCGACAACCTGCTACAACCGGTTCATCCGCTGGCGAAAGGCCGGAGTGTGGGACCGATTGTTGGCGGCGGTTTCCGCCGGTTTTAACGGCGAGTTGGTGATGATCGATTCTACTTGCATGCGCGTCCACCAGCACGGTGCGACGGGCAAAAAGGGGGATCCAGCGATCATGGCATGGGACGTTCCCGGGGCGGCCTTACGACCAAACTCCATGCTCTTGTCGACGCTGATGGACGTCCTGTCGGCCTGCGACTGACGGGTGGGCAGGTCCATGATGCGTGCGAAGCTGAAGCGCTGATCGAGGCCATTCCCGAGGGCGCTACCTTGCTCGGCGACAAAGGCTATGACAGCACCGCCATTCGCAAGGCGGCGGCGGCCCGAAACATCTGGGCCAACATTCCCAATCGTTCCAACCGCAAGCAGCGCTTCGGCTTCTCATCATGGCTCTACCGCCAGCGTAATCTCGACGAGCGCTTCTTCAATAGGATCAAGCAGTTCTGGGGCATCGCCACGCGATATCACAAGCACGCTGCAAACTACCTCGCCGCCATCAAACTCATTTGCGCTCGTCTCTGGTGCAACGCGTAATGAGTCTACGCCCTAGAGTGCTGCATTCATCGGCCAGAATGCCACCACCGTCAGGATGAGCAGGAGGAGGATTCCGACCGACGGCAGGCACAGCATCCACCGAAAGTGCCAAGGGGTACGCCAACCTGCGACGAGCGCGCCGAAACCAGCTATCACCATAGCAGCCGAAAACGGAATGAAGAACACCCCGGTGTCGACCGGCCACGCCTTACCATATGGCATCATCAGTAACGACGCCGGCGGGTGCGCACTCCAGGCGCTGGCGAGCACCAGCAAATCGAACAGCTTTGCGCCGAGCAGTGGTCCGCCCACAAGTACGGCGAGCCAAAGGAAAGCTCGTGTGATCCTTTGCCGGTCGGCCATGTGCCACCCCCTATCCTTGTCTGCTTTAGGAATGATCTCCCAAAACCGCCCACGCGGCAAGCCATGCAGCGCTCATACTGACCTGATTGCGGCTTCCCATAGTCGACCGGGCTGCCGCATCATGCCTAATCCTAAGGCTTCACGGCACCCGATTTCGCGCAAATTGGGGAACGGGAAGAGGTACGATCCACGGCAGCCGACGCGTAACCCAATTCTCATATTGTGGAATGAGACCGGAGGCATCGTCGAAGCTCGCGACGGGAAGCTCGATCTCATCGGCGGTAAGATTCGCGGACCGGGATCCACATGTTGGGCAGTAAAGGCGGCGGTAGCTGGGGCTGCTTTCCCAGACCGCATGCGGCCCGGAAAGAGCGACGGCGGACCGCGGAAAGACGGCAAAGGCGAGATAGGGCGCGCCATGTGCCTTTTGACAAACAAAACAGTGACAAAGACCCACGCGTGATGCCTCATCGCGCGCGACGAACCGCAATGCGCCACAAGCGCAGCAGCCCGACCGTTCCATGGTTGCTGTGGTCATGCGCGAACAACACGCAGCAACGGGGAAAGACCCAGGCCAATCAGGTCGAAACCTAGCAGAGCGGGGAAAGCGATGCGCTTTTGCCTACGAAGCTCGCCACCCTAGCTGACCGCCGAAATAGGAAGCTGGGGCTGCCCCTACCATGCAGCGGCCCATATGCCGTGCGGTTTCCAGGTCGAACGAGCGCACTAAGTAAGACCGCTATCTCTGGAAAGCCCAGAACCAGAATGAGAAAAGCTGGTCGACATAACGGGTCCACAGGGAAAAAAAGGGCGTTGGTTTCCCAACGCCCTGTAAATTCGTTCGGTCGGTACCCGATCTCCAGTAATTTCGTCCTTATGACGTGGCCACTGGCGGCGCTGCCCGATCCTACATCCTCTTGCGAGAGTGCTTCATATTTAGGGACCGCAAGGCGTAAGTGCGGTCGGTATAAGTATTTGATAGCCCTCGCCCCCTGAAAAGTCAAGGTTCAGCTCAAGGGGCTCATGAGCGTTAGCCCCATCATAGCCGCAAGGCCATAGGGCTGCAACGCCCTGGCTGCCGCCCTCAGGCTCGCTCCGGAGCCCAATATGTCATCGACGAACAGGATGTTCGCCCCCGCAAGTTCGGCGGCAGCCACCTCATTGGCGACGAGCGGCGTGAAATAGGGCCGGATAGGCAGCTTCACATGCTTCATCTCGAATATGTGATCGGGGTTGGCCTTCTGCAACTGGTTCAGCTGCGCCTTGTAATCCCGCCGCCAACGCGCTTCCACTTCGGCCACGGGAGTAGCGAGTGCAAGCGCCTGGCCATGCGTCGCCTTCTCGAAACAATGGCGGATCGGACAACCGCCACGGGCACGCGATGCCCGCTTGGCAAAGATGGCGGCGACGGCGGCAGGATGACGGGAGAATATTTTTGGCCGGCTATCCAGGCATCAACGGTGTCTGACCATTGCTGCATCATATGGCGGCGCTGCTGCTCATATTCAGCCTTGTTGTAGACGCCGCGTGATGAGCGGCCGTCCTCGTGGGCCAAGCACTTCTCGATCCAGTCGCTGTTGAACCCCATTTCGTTGAGCAGGGTAGAGCCGGTACGGCGCAGGTCATGGACCGTGAACGGTTCAAGCGGTAGCCCGTCTTTGCTCGCTTGTTCGACAACGGAATAGGTTACGCGATTGAAGGTCGCTCGCGACATGGGCGCATCGGCATCATATCTGGATGGCAGTAGATATTTCGAATTCCCGGCGCAGGTTTTCAGGGCGATCAGGATGTCCATCATCTGCGTCGATAGATAGACATTATGCGCCTTTGATCGCTTCATCCGCTCCTTCGGGATCGACCACACGGCGTTTTCGAAATCGACCTCGTCCCACACAGCGTCTTGCAGTTCGCTTTTGCGGACCATCGAGAGCAGATAGAATTTCATGCCTAGCCGTATTGTCGGAAGCGTGGGCACCTTTTCGATCACCTTGAACAGTACGCGAATCTCGCTCGGGGACAGGGCGCGATCCTTCGGCTTGAACGTTGCGATCGATGCTGGCCCAACCTCTTCAGCCGGGTTCTTGATCTTCTCACCATGCAATATCGCGAAACCGTAGATCTGTTTTACGATGTCCCGCACGTGGATCGCCGTCGCCGGTGCGCCCCGGTCGACTATCTTGAGGCAGTGCGTCCGCAGATCGCCAGGTGTGATCTCCGACAAGAGCCTGTTTCTCCAATAGGGCAGCAAGTCGCGTTCCCAGACCGACCGGCGCATCGCGCGCGTGCTGTCAGCCATAGGGGCCATCTTGAGCCAGCGCTCGCCAAACTCGCCAAAGCTCTTCGCTTCCTTGATCCGACGCTTCTCCCGTTTCTTCTCAATCGATGGGGAAATGCCGTCTGCCACCATCCGCTTGGCGTCGATGCACTTCTCCCTGGCCCGCGCCAGCGAGAGGCCCGATGGGCTGTACCGTCCGAGGGTGACAGTCTTACGCCGGCCGTGGAGGCGATAGTCCAAGCGGAAGGATATGGCCCCACCTGAGCTGACGAGAACGTACATGCCGTCACGGTCAGTGACCTTGTATGGTTTCTCTTTTGGTTTCAAATGCTTGAGTGCTGCATCGGTCGACATTCCCGGGCCTCCGTTGAAGTTTTACCGTCAGCCGCAAAACGCACTTCTCCAGCCAGAAAAGCATAGGCTTTTCCGCTGCTTAGGTCGAAAAAAATACCGTCAGGGGCTGATGTGTCCCTGACGGTATCGATGATTTTCGGATGAGACAAGACCACGGCATACCGTCAGTCGGGGCGGCCTTTGCGAAGGCTTGCCACCGATTGTCTTCGAACCTAGTCGGGGAATAATTATTTTTTATCAGGTACTTAGGTCGTAGAATAGCGTAGGTTTGAGCGCCTCTAGACGGCTCCGAATTATTCCCACTCGATCGTGCCCGGCGGCTTTGACGTATAGTCGTACACGACGCGGTTGATGCCCTTCACCTCGTTGATGATGCGGGTTGCGACGCGGCTGAGGAACGCGGCGTCGAAGGGGTAGATGTCGGCGGTCATGCCGTCGGTCGACGTCACCGCGCGCAGGGCGCAGACGTTGTCGTAGGTGCGCCCGTCGCCCATCACGCCCACCGTCTTGACGGGGAGCAGCACCGCGAAAGCCTGCCAGATCGCGTCGTAGAGCCCGGCGTTGCGGATTTCCTCGAGATAGATCGCGTCGGCCTTGCGCAGGATGTCGCAACGCTCGCGGGTGACTTCGCC
>JAAIGE0100879754.1_pt1 | contig 29010 bp, 27 predicted proteins | sample 6487951 | NCBI WGS metagenome assembly JAAIGE01 (sample SAMN13974128, study PRJNA590717) | phyllosphere metagenome | biome: tomato field; feature: multiple bacterial spot infested tomato fields; material: tomato leaves; isolation source: leaves from tomato fields | host: Solanum lycopersicum ...
CGATGCCCACAATCGACAGCGCCACGTGATGTGAGACGCTGGCCCGCGCTTCTGCGGCCAGAAGGTTTCGCGTAACGGTGCTGAAGAAGTTCACGGCCTTCTTGGTGGAAAGCGTGGTCGTGTTGAGGACGTCGACAACGACATCCACTCCGACAAGCGCTTGATCTAGGCCCGAGCCGTCTATGACGTCAACACCGTTCTTGCGCGAGAGAACAACGACCTCGTGGCCGCGCTGCTGCGCCGAGCTGACGGCGTGACGGCCAACAGTGCCGGTTCCACCTGCGATTGCAATCTTCATGGATCTCCCTTCGTGGTGAGGCGATCGAGGTGTGCCTCGAAGTAGTGACGACGCAGACACCACAGGTGTGAGGTGTGCTCGCCCCACAGGAGGGCGATGTGCACGATCAGGCGACAAGCATGTGCTCTCCGTTGTTGGATGAGGGCGCGGGAGGGAGGACGACATCAGTGGTACGCGAGTCGGCTTCACTATGCAGCAGTCGATTGAGGACGAGGTGCCCGTAGCGTCGACGCGACAACCACGCGATCACGTGCCGAAGGGCGATCTGGCGACGGTTTCTCGGCACGAAGAGATCCTGCTGGGTGACGCCGATCTGCTGATAGTTCTCGATCGTCGGGCGCATCGTTTCTTCCCAGCGAGAGAGGGCTTGGTCGACATCGTCCGGGTGCCGCTCTAGAGCAGATCCCAGGACATCGGCCCCGATCAGCCCCGCGGACACGCCCATCCCCGCAAACAGAGTCACGCACCACGCGGCATCGCCGAGCAGAACCACTCTTCCGCGGTGCCAGCTCGGCATGTGTACTTGCTCGACCGTGTCCCACAGAGGTGAAGGCGCGTGTTCCGCTGCTTCGAGCACATCGCTGAGGGTCTCGCCGAGTGGGCTGTCGCCGAACACCTCGCGTAGCCGTTCAGCGGGCATCTTGGCGCGTTCTGCCATGGGGTCGTCCGTGCGATAGCTCAGCATCATGGTCGGGTCGTGGTCGGAGAACCCGAACCCCCACAGGGCACGATCCGGTTCCACGAGGGTGAGGCTCTGACCCGTCCGCATCCCGCGAGGCTGACCCTCGTATTGGAAGGCGTAGATCATGTACCCGAACGATTGCAGGAAATCCTCGTCGGGCCCGAACGCCAGCCGTCGCACGGACGACCTCACGCCGTCAGCTCCTACCACTAGGTCGAACCTCTCGGTTCGCTCCGTACCGAACGCGAGGTCACGGAGAGTGACGTCGACCCCATCTCGACCAGCGTCCAGAGACACCGGAACGGTCGAGTACCTGATCTCAACGTTGGGAGGAAGCGCATCGAAAGCCGCGTCTTCCACATCGCTGCGCAACAGCATCCACGGCGAGCCTGGAAGGTCCTTGAGCCCAAGCGCACGCTGGGACCGCATCTTCCGATCTGTGAGAAAAGTGCGTCCCTGCGGATTGCGGTCATGGAGGAACGGAAGGATGCCGAGTCGTTCGGCTGCGTACCGTCCCGCTTCGAAGAGACAGATGAAGTACCCGCCACGCCTACGACCCGCGGAGCGTTCGATGAGGACTGGCTCCCAACCGGCGGCGGCCAAGCGCCCCGCAGTAGCAAGTCCCGTCACCCCCATTCCCACCACGAGGGCGCGACGTTGGGGACTTTGACTAGATGCTGAGCCACTGACTGTTTCGGTCATATGGTCAGTTTACTCTCCTCTTGGCCTCCTAGGCGATCTTGCTGAGTACGAGATCCGTGCCTTCTTTGAGGTAGCGGATGATCGTTTCACTAGCCGCTGTCACCTCATCGGTAGCCGCACGCTTCTCCCCCAGAACGGCCGCCATACTTCTTCCGAAGACCTCCGGTGTATCAACCCGCGGGTCACCATCGGCCTCAAGTTCGTGACTGAAGAGAAATCCTCGGAACACGGCCAGCACAGCGTAGGCCTGGTCTTCCACTGTCCAGTCGTCGCTCGCGAGGGAGCCTGCGCGCCATGATGGCAGGACGGCCATCATCAACTTCTCCGGGCCGAGCGCATCCGTGATGGCTTTCGACCGTGGGTCGGCAGCCAGAACCCCGAGAAGCTCTTCGTCTTCCAACAGGACGGCACGAACGAAGGGCCGTCCCGGCACAGTTCTCAGCAACTCCGGGAAGAGACGAGACGGGCGCGCGAGATCAGGATCAGCGCTGAACTTCCGAGTGAACTCCTCAGCTAAAGCCAAGAAGTCGCGAGCGATCAATCCGAAGATCAGGTCCGTCCGACTCGCCCAGTAGAGGTAGACCGTACCTTTGCCGACTTTCGCGCGCTGGGCGACTTCTGCGATCGTTACGGCACGTTCGCCTCGACGGAGCAGGAGATCGCTGGCGGCCGCAAGGATGCGCGCCGCAGTGTCGGAGCTGTGCTCGGGTAGGCCTGGCATCAATGCATTCCTTTTCACTCGCTTTGACGGCGCTCGCGCCGCTGTAAGTCCATCCTGATCGCAACGAGCCGAGTCCGGAGTGAGCCACTCGCCGATGCGGGCCCACCCGTCGGCCACACTTATCCGCGCGACGTAGTCCAGACCGACTCGGCCAAGAAGTCCAGCATTCTTGCTCGTTGGGTCACCAGATCCGGGGAGTCCGTGGTCAAGATGATGCCCCCCGTCGACAACAGCAACTCCTCCGCCGTGAGCTTCGGTGTCGCATCGTCTCGCGCGTCAAGGATCATCGCCACAGCCGCGATGTTCTGCTCGCGGCTGTGTGCGCGGGTGCCACTTGCGAAGGCATTGGATCCTCCGGACGCGATCAGGTTGCTCTTCACTCCGAGGTACGCGGCAAACAGGTCCATCCAGCGTCTCAGGGCTTGTCGCGGTTCCATCTGCAGGAGCAATTGGGGGACGGCATCGGTCAGTGAGCGGATCTCGTCCGCGTAAGCGGCATCGATGAGATCTTCTCGCGTCGGGAAATGACGGTAGACCGTGCCGACCCCCACGCCAGCTTCCTTGGCGATATCTGTGAAGCTCGCGTCGCCGCCACGCTGCGCGAACACTCGGAGTGCGGCATCGAGCACACGGGCTCGGTTCGCACGCGCGTCCGCCCGAATTGGTCGGCTGGTCGAGCTCATGCGTCTGCTTTCGTCTGGGCAAGGGCGTAGCCCGTTTATAGCACCGCTCGCCCGCGACTCACTGATCGACGAGACCGAGACCCATCAGGGAATCCGCTGTTGCGACGATGGTCTCTCGCACCGGACGCGGCACCCACCCGAGAACCTGCTTCGCCCTGGCGTTGCTGATCAACGGAATCGTTGCGGCATCCGATCCGTCGCTGCTCATGATGTCTTCGACATCGGGGACGCGACATGCGCGCTCACCGAGCGACTCCTTGAGCATCCTTGCGACGTCCATGAAGCTCACGGACGGTCCATCGGCGACAGCGAGGAATCGCTCGCCGGAGGCAGCGGGGTGGGTCAACGCCGCCAGATGCAGCGCAGCTGTGTCACGCACATCCACCACACCGAAGTGCTGCCTCGGCACGCTCTTCATGGCACCATCGAGCATCGCCTTGACGAACCCTACGGACGTCGAGAGCTTCGGCCCGAGCGCAGGCCCGAAGATTCCGACCGGATTGATCACGACGAGTTCAAACCCGGGGTTCGACATAGCGAAGTCCCATGCCGCCCGTTCCGCAACAACCTTCGACTTGATGTAGGGCTGGAGATCCCCCTCGGGATCAGTCCAATCAGCTTCCGTGTAAGACGCAGACTCCTTCGGTGAGTATCCGACCGCCGCGTAGGACGAAGTCATGACTGTCCGCTCTACACCAGCATCCCGCGCAGCTCGAAGGACACGAAGCGCCCCGTCTCGTGCTGGAGCGATGACTTCATCCTCATGAGCAGGCGCGGACGCAGGGAAGGGTGACGCGGCGTGCAGCACGAATCTGGCCCCTTCCATCGCGCTAGCCCACCCCGCGTCTGCATCAAGCTCCGCGAGGACGATCTCCAAGTTCTCGAGCGAGGCCTGGCCTGCGCGTGTCAGATCCTCACGCACTTCACTGCCGCGCCGATCCTCACGAACAGTCGCGCGCACTCGGTATCCAGCTTCTAGCGCTTGGGCCACAAGGTGGCTTCCCAGATACCCGTTCGCACCGGTGATCACAACGATGTCGCGCGGGGACTGGCGGTCGTTCTCGTACATGCTGCTTCTTCCTGTCAGTGTCCGCGTCGTGCGGACATGAACTGGAAACGCCAGTTATCCGGAATCTATTCCGGATAACTGGCGTTCGTCTCACAGCGATGTCGAGGACGGATAGCGAGTCTTGCCGCTCCGATGGTCTCCGAGCGGCACGAGGGAGTCGAGATCGTCAGCGCCGAGAGCCGTTCCCTCTACCGTCATGACCGGGCGTTCATCCGTCGCCAGCGAAAGCGACGAGCGCAGGAGCTCGTCGAGAGTGAAAACCTCCGGACCGGCCAGATCGACGGTGCCGTTGAGCGGTGCGCCCTGGACGATCTCAGCCAGCAACTCGACCACGTCGTCCACATCAACCGGCTGAAGCTTCATCCGCGGCGCTTTGACCGCTCCGTCGACGGTGAGCCAGTCGGCGATCGTCGGCACGAAGTCATGGAATTGAGTTGCGCGGACGATCGAGAACGGGATGTCGCCATCGCGAACAGCGTCTTCCTGAGAGACCTTGCCCGCGTAGTATCCGTTCGCGAGCGCGCGGTCCGCGCCCACGACGGAGAGCAGCACGTGGTGGCGTACGCGGGTGGAGTGCTCGGCGGCGAGGACACGTTCTGTGGTTCCACGGAAGAACGCAATCGCTGCCGCGGCATCCATCTCCATCGTGTTGAGCACGTCGACGACGGCCTCGACCTCCTCCATCGCCTCGCCCAGGCCTCGACCGGTGAGAGCGTCGACACCGTTCTGGCGTGAGGCGGCCGTGACTTCGTGTCCGAGTTCGCGGAGGCGCGCAGCAAGACGTGTGCCGACATGTCCGTTGCCGCCGATGATCAGGATCTTCATTGCATGTCCCCTTCGCGGCCGACACCTGTCGGCTCATCATCATGACGACGCGAGGCCCGGTTTTGTGAGGTCGTTCTCGCGCTCACCACGCAGTGAGCTTCGCGGGATTGACCTGTAGCCAGACGTCGGTCACCAAGCCGCCTCTGACGTTGATGTTCATCACGCCTCTGAGACCTGCCGGATCTCTCATCACGAGAGCGATGCCGTCGCCGGTCCTCTGCTGATCCATGACGAGCGTCGGCCGCTTCTGCAGCATCCCGATCATGAAACGGGCCACGTTCGACGCCCCGAGAACCGGACGGCGGGCGGAGTTCACAACGCCTCCGCCATCTGCCCGGAGGGTGACAGACGGGTCCAGCATCGCCATCAATGGCGCCAGGTCGCCGTCCGCGCACGCTGCCGCGAACGCCACGACGACATCATCGTGCTCGCGGGTGCGACCGGGCACGACATCGTGCTCGCGCGCACGTCGACGTGCTGAGGTGGCTAGTTGCCGGACGGCAGGAGTGCTGCGACCGACGATGGTGGCGATCTCGTCGAAGGGCACGGCGAACACGTCGTGCAGCACGAAGGCGACCCGCTCCGCAGGGGTCATACTCTCCATGACGATCAACAGCGCCGTGCTGAGTTCTTCGTCGAGAGACACCTGGTCCAGCGGATCCGGCCTCGCGCTCGATGCCGCAAGCGTGTGGCCCGAGAACAGGTCGGAGGGAACAGGCTCCGGCAGCCACTCGCCGACGTACTTCTCCCGCCGAACGCGGGCGGAACCGAGGACGTCGAGACAGACTCGACTCATGACCCGTGTCAGCCATCCCTGCTTGTTGGCGACCGCGGCTCGTTCCTCATCAGTCATCCGATACCAGCGGATGTATGTCTCCTGAACTGCATCTTCGGCCTCGGCGATCGTTCCGAGCATGCGGTAGCCGATCGCTACGAGTCGGCGTCGCTCCGCGAAGACACCGAGCAGACTCCCGTCCTGCTCATCCGGCTCGGACATGCGATGAGGATCGCCGCTGGTCGTCACTCGTCCACCTTCCCACCGGTGAGGAAGGCGCGGCGAGGGTGTTTCACAGACGCGAGGGAGGTGATGTCGCGACCCGCGAAGACGGCACTGATCCAGATGAGAAGCACGCGGAACTTCCGCTCCCAGGTCGGAACCGCCAGCACGTGATAACCGCGATGCATCACCCATGCCGGAAATCCGGTGATGACGATCTTCTTGTACTGGAAGATTCCCCGTCCCAGCCCGAGGGTGGCGACGACGCCGAGGTTGTGATGGACGTAGTCAGCCGGTTCTTGCCCTCTGAGCGTCGCGATGAGGTTCTTGGCGAGGCGTTTGCCCTGACGCACAGCGTGCTGGGCGTTCGGGACAGCGAGCGCTCCTGCTCTCGACGCCACCAGATCGGGCACAGCCGCATCATCCCCGGCCGCCCAGGCGTCCGTCACGACGACACCGCCGGCGTCCTCGACGCGGAGGTCGGCTCGAACGCGTACGAGACCGCGCTCGGTGAGAGGCAGATCGGTGTGAGTCGCGACGACCGGGTTCGCTGCATTGCCCGCGACCCAGACGATGAGTCCGCTGTCGTACTCCTCGCCGGGGGAGAGCACGACGTGCCCACCCACCGCAGACTGCAGTTGAGCGTTCAAGTGGATCCGGCCACCGCGCTTCTCCAGGTGACGCACTACCCAGCGCCCGGGGCCTGCGGTCACCTCAGGGAGAATCCGGCCCTGTGCTTCGACGAGATGGAAGGAGATATCGGTGGGGGCGAGCTCAGGGTAAGACTTCAAGAGAGCCGTTGCCAAAGACAGCGTCTCCCCGAAGCCTTCGACGCCGGAGAAGCCGCCGCCGACGAACGTGACGGTGAGGAGTCTGCTGCGTTCTGGTCCCGGCGGCAGAACAGATGCTCGATCGAAGGCCGTCATGATGTGGTCGCGGATTGCGACCGCCTCTTCGATCTGCTTCAACCCGATCGCCTCCTCGAGAAGACCCGGGATGGGAAAGGTGCGAGTGACGGCACCGGCGGTCACTGCGATGATGTCGTAGCTGATCGGAAACGGTCCGCCGTCTGTGGCAGTGACGGTCACGGTGCGAGACGCATGATCGATTCGCGTGACGGCACCGGCGATGAGTCGCGTGCGTCGAAGGTGCCGTCGCAGCGGAACTGCGACATGACGCGCTTCCACCGAGCCAGCGGCTACCTCGGGAAGAAAGGGTTGATACGTCATGTACGGCCGAGGGTCGATGACTGTGACGCGCGCTTCGCCAGGGCGGAGCTTCTTCTCCAACTTCCATGCGGTGTAGAAACCCGCATACCCGCCGCCGACGATCACGATGTCCTTCACGGTCCTACCTTCTCTCTCGATTATGTGACGATGCAGCGGCCGAAGATGTGAGCACGGTGCGTCAGAACGGCCAGACGAGCGGAACGTACAGGACGGCGACAGCGACGTACAGGACCGTCAACGGCAACCCTGCCCTCCAGTAGTCGCCGAAGTGGTATCCGCCGGGGTGCATGACCATGAGATTCACGGGGGTGGAAACCGGGGTCAGGAAGGCCGCCGCGCCGCTGACAGTCAACGCCATCATGAACGGGAGGATGCTCACTTCGAGAGCGGCGGCGACAGCGACGGCCACAGGTGCCACGACGAGTACAGTCGCGACGTTGGACATGAACATCCCCAGCAGAACCGTCGCGGTGCAGATCGCCAGCAATGCGAGCTGTGGGGCGGCACTCCCGAGCACCGTGAGAAGACCGGTCGCGACGACATCGGCCGCCCCGGTGGCGATGAACGCGGTTGACAACGGAATCATGCAGGCGATGAGGATGACCGACTCCCATGACACCGAGCGAAACGCCTGGAGCGGTGTGAGGACTCGAGTGATGATCAGCGCGCCGACTGCGAGCAGTCCGACCATCACGGCCGGTATGAGTCCGGTTGCGAGAAGAAGGATCATCGTCACCAGAATGGTCAGCACACGACGAGCGCCATGTCCGAGAGGGACACCACGCTGAAGCGACCGCGGGGAGGTCACGGCGATGACATCAGACGATGCCGCGTAGCGATGCAACGACTCCCAGGGCCCGTGGACGAGCACCGAATCACCAGCGCGGAGGACGACACCGTCAGTATCAGGATCCGACGCCCTGTCGGCGCCGAATCTGCTGTGGGCCAAGACCACCAGGTCTTCATCCCGGGTGCGCATCCCCGGGCTCACGCGGCGTCCGATGAGTGTCGATCGAGGTGCGATCAGGATCTCGATGACGCCCTCGTCCGGGCCGAAATGGTGCCCAGGTCTCACCTCCACGTCATACGTCGCGCCCCATGCTCGAGCGCTCTCCTCGGGATCGCTCGCCTGTTCGTCGAGACGTTCCGCCACTCGATGCGGTAACAGGGTCCCTCCCAGCGCGGCCGTGAAGCCGATCGTCAGCACGACGAGCGGAACACCCACCAGCGCGAACTCGAAGAAGCCGAACTCACGTCCACCGGATTGTGCCGCGATGTCAGATACGACGACGTTCACGGGAGTGCCGGTGAGCGTGAGGAGGGATCCGGCGCTCGCGGCGAATGCAAGTGGAATCAGCATCCTCGAGGGCACGATGCCCGCTCGAACCGCGACGACGACCACGATCGGGAGCAGCGCGGCGACGGCGCCGTTGATACTGATCAAAGCGGCCAGGACTGCGGCTGCGGAACCGATCACGAGAGTGAGACGCCCACGACGTCTCCCCGCCCGTCTCAGGATCTGCTTCCCGAGCCACGCCGTCACGCCGGTGGCGACGAGCGCTTCGCCGACGATGAAGAGGGCAGCGATGAAGATCACCAGCGGATCTCCGAAACCAGCGAACGAATCCTTCAGCGTCAACAGCCCGGTCGCCCACAGCGCGATCGGCACGGCGGCTGCAACGAGGACCGGCGGGAGGCGATTCGTGACGAAAGCGGCCACCACCGCGAGAAGCAGCCAGAAAGCGATAACCCCCTGATCCATCGGCAGCACCTCTGCTTTCGTCGTTCACAGTCCGTTCGATCGACCCGTCGCCGAACTGCTCCGCTGTTCAACGGCTCCGGGTGTGATCCGGGGTGGTGAGCCACTCGTCGAACGTCAGAGCGGACTGTTCCCCATCAGCGGACCCGCGCAAGGAACCGGAGGCAAGCCCGCGCGCATAGCGACCGGGGAGTCTCAGCTCGATGGCTCTTCTTGAAGCGCCATCGAACTCGATCATTCGCCGCACCATGCTGATGAGCGTGTCGTCCTTCGGCCCGACAAGGTCTGGAAGGCTCTCGCGCGGCCCCGCCTCGGCGGAACTCACGAGTCTGCGAGCGACGTCTCGAGCGGCGACCGGCCGAGTGAGAGTCTTGGGAACGAGGGCAAGGCCGGCGAATGATGTCTGCCGGACGACTTGCTCCGCGAACTCGTGGAACTGCGTAGTCCGGACGATCGTGCGAGGAGTCCGAGCTGCACGTACGGCATGCTCCTGTGCCAGCTTGCCCGCATAGTACGACGAGTTGATCGCATCGATACCAGCCACGGAGAGCAGTACGTGGTGTCCCACGCCCGCTTCCGCCTCGGCCGTTTCGAGGTTTCGTGTGACGGCGACGAAGAACTGTGTCGCGGTCACCGCGGAAAGCGTCGTGATGTTGGATACATCGATGACGCAGTCCACTCCTTCGAGGGCTCTCGTCAGCCCCGCCCCCGTCAAGAAGTCCATTCCTCGGCTGCGCGCCAGAACCACGACTTCGTGCCCCCGCTCCGCAGCGATTCGCGACACGTGACTCCCGACCGTGCCTGTTCCTCCGGCTATGGCGATCCTCATCGCTCACCCACCCGTTTTCGACCGTCGCGCCCGGGCGGGATGAACAGTCCGACGCCGAGCACCACCGCCACGATGAGAACGATGACTTGGCTGGTCGCGTCTGAGGCTGACATGTGGCCGAGGTGGGTGACGTGATACGAGAAGTGCAGAACGCCGAAGACTGTCCACGCGATACCCAACACCCGGTAGACAGCCTGCTCCCGCCAGAAGAATCCCGCCACGCTGGCTGCTCCGAGAGCGAGATACATCGCCCCATGGTCCCTCACCAAGTGCTCGTTGTAAGGGCCGTCTTGCGAGATCCACTCCCCGAGGACGGAAGGGAAATGGTCGTAGAACGACTGCGGGAACGCGAAGGACCAGACTCCCACAACAGCGGCGATGAGGACGGTTGCGATCAAGGCGAAGTACTGAAGCGCGCCCGCTTTCGAAGTCCCGTTCATCGGTCAGCCCTGCCGCGCAGGTGAAACGAGACCTCCCCGATCCGCGCGTCGCCGACGGGCACCAACCCGTCCTCCGGGAGGAAGACGCCGGAGTACAGCGCCTCCGGATCCTCGACCACCGTGCGCTCGTCACCTGCGCGATGAAGCGCCTCCTCCACGAATTCGGACATCCGTGCCCGTTCCGGCCCCGCCACCTCGACGACGGTCGTGCCGGGATCGTGAACCGCGACGTCTGCGACTGTCCGTGCGACGTCGGTTGCTGCCGTGGGCTGGAGAAGGATCGGGGGCACTCTCACAACACCGTCGACGGTGCTCATATCTGCGATCCCCGAAAGGAACTCCTGGAACTGAGTGGCACGGACGATCGTGTATGGGACTCCGCTTTCAGCCACCGTGCGCTCCTGGGCGACCTTGCCGGCCAGGTACGAGTTCGCATTCATGCGATCGACACCGACGATGGAGAGCACGACGTGGCGACCGACGCCGGTCATGATCTCTCCTTGAAGAATGTTGCGGCTCGTCGTCGTGAAGAACGAGACGATCTCCTCCTCGTCGAAGATCATGGCGTTCGTCACATCGACGGCGACATCTGCGCCCGCGAGGGCTGCTGCGATGCCGGTGCCCTTCAGGGCGTCCACCTCTGGTATGGCCGCGACGACGACTTCGTGACCGTCATCACGAAGCAGATCCACCACTTGCGATCCGATGCGGCCCGTGCCGCCGAAAACGACGATCTTCATTTCATGCTCCTTGCTCGGTGATTGCTCTGCGAGAGTCATGGGGTTCCCTTGCCGAGTTCGGAAGGGTCGGCGACGTCGCGGATGGCTTCCGCGAAGATGCGCGGGGATTCTGCCGGGAGGTTATGACCTGCCCGCGGGACCTGGCGATGCACGCGCGGCCCGGAGAACAGGTGAACGGTGGAACTTCCGTCGGTCGCGGGGAAATTCCCGTCTGCCAGCCCGTCGAGGGTGATGGTGGGTACTGTGATCGCCGGTCGTTCGCTGAGTTCCGATTCGATCTCCTCGTACTGAGGATCTCCGGCGGCGAGACCCAGCCGATGCCGATACGAATGGATGACGACGTCGACGTATGCGGCGTTCTCGAATGACTCTGCGACGCTGTCGAGATGCTCTCGGCTGAAGCGCCATCGCGGGGAGTTCCGCTTCCAGATCACCTCGGCGATCGCCCTGCGGTTCTCTGACAGTCCGGCACGCCCACGATCTGTGCTGAAGTACCAGAAGTACCACAGCCCCGCCTCGAGGTCCGGACGCATGGGCACCTGAGACGTCGCGATGTCCTGGATGAGGTACCCGTTGACAGACACGAGGCCGCGCACTCTGTCCGGCCAGAGTGCTGAGACGACACAGGCCGCGCGTGCGCCCCAGTCGAATCCGGCAAGGATGGGCCTTTCGAGCCCCAGGGCGTCCATGAATGCGAGCAGGTCGGCGCCGAGCGCAGCCTGTTGGCCTGAACGAGGGCCGTCCGGTCTCAGGAACGTCGTCGGGCCGTGCCCGCGCAGGTACGGCACGAGCACCCTGAAGCCGTCTTCGACGAGCAGGGGAACGACGTCGTCGTAACTGTGGATGTCGTAGGGAAAGCCGTGCAGGAGAACAACCGGTTCCGCGTCATGCCGGCCGTCATCGACGTAGGCGACGGAAAGCTCTCCCGCCTGGATGCGGTGTGTCGCATGCAGCGGCGTGTTCACAGGGACGACCCTGCGCTCATGAGTGCGCTCGTCGTCAGGCTCTTGATCTTCATGATTCGATCCACTTCGCCAGTGTGTCGGCCCGATCCGATCCGGGGTTAGGTCATTCGACTCAGCCGAGTAGCGGACACGCACCGCACGCGGACATCGTTGCGCTCCCGGTCCCCTTCATCCGCTCCGGTCGCGGAAGCGTGCTGACGCAACGGAACTCTGAGCAGACTCGCCTGAGTCATTCGACTCTCTCATCCGAGACCCCGTGAGGAGCACGATCGCTCCACACCCTCGAAGAGGGCGGTATCCCGACTGAAGGAGTCCTGTCATGAAATCTCATGTCCTCGAGAGTGAAGCGCAAGCCTTCGCCGACGCGACATCGAAACCTCCGTTTCTCTACGAGCTCGGTCCGGAGGGGGCACGCAAGGTTCTCGACGACGTGCAGTCGGCACCGATCGAGAAGCACGAGATCGACGAGGAATGGGTCACCGTGCCCGCTGAGGTCGGTGACGTCCGGGTGCGCCTCGTCCTCCCGAAAGGCGTGACCGGCGCGCTCCCCGTCGTGCTGTACATCCATGGTGGCGGGTGGATCCTGGGCAACGCTGGAACCCACGATCGCCTCGTCCGTGAACTCGCGGTCGGAGTCCATGCTGCCGTCGCGTTCGTGGAATACGATCGCTCGCCGGAAGCTCGATATCCCGTCGCCATCGAGCAGGCGTACGCGGCGGCCCGGTGGCTCACGACCGAGGGTCACGCGCACGGCATCGACTCCTCGCGGATGGCGATCGCGGGAGACTCCGTCGGCGGATGCATGGTGGCCGCAGTGACCATCCTCGCCAAACAGCGAGGCGAGGTCTCTTTCGTGCACCAGTCGCTGTACTACCCCGTGACGGATGCCGGACAGGACACCGCCAGCTACGCCGAGTTCGCCGACGGTCCCTTCCTCACCGCCAAGTCGATGGCGTGGTTCTGGGACGCGTACGCTCCGGATCTCGAGGTCCGCACCGAGGTGACCGCATCGCCCCTTCGCGCGAGCATCGAGCAACTGAACGGCCTGCCGGAAGCGCTGGTCATCGTCGATGAGAACGACGTGTTGCGTGACGAAGGCGAGGCGTACTCCCGCCGACTCATCGAGGCAGGCGTCCGCACGACATCGATTCGATTCAACGGCATCATCCACGACTTCATGATGCTCAACCCGCTGCGAACAAGCGCAGCGTCCACCGCGGCCGTGGGCGTCGCCGTCCACGTGCTCCGCACAGCACTCGGCACCGATCAGAAGGACTAGAACCATGTCTCAGGAAGCAACGGTTGTACTCATCCACGGCGCCTTCGCCGAATCCGCCAGCTGGAATGACGTCATCTCGCTCCTCGCCGCCGAGGGAGTGCACGCGATCGCCGCAGCGAATCCGCTTCGCTCGGTCACCTCCGACGGCGAGTACGTGGCCGATGTCATCCGCTCGATCGATGGCCCGGTGGTGCTCGTCGGGCACTCCTACGGCGGAGTCGTCGCCACGGAGGCATCGTCGCTCGTGGACAACGTGCGCGCGCTCGTCTACGTCGCAGCCTTCGCACCCGACACCGGAGAATCCGCGGCCGATCTCGCCGGCAAGTTCCCCGGGAGCACCCTGGGAGAATCACTCCAGCCGAACGTCCTGACATCAGGGCAGGTGGACCTCACCATCCGCGAGGACGTCTTCCACGCGCAGTTCTGCGCTGACGTGGAGGATGCCACCGCGCGACTCATGGCGCAGACCCAGAGGCCGATCACCGAGACAGCGCTCAACGAGCCCCTGCCCGCCGCGCAGCCCGGGTGGAAGTCCGTGCCGTCGTGGTTCATCTACGCCGGCGCCGATCGAAACATCCCTGCTGAGGCCATCGCCTTTCTCGCCGAGCGTGCGCGCGCGCGCGAGGCGACGATGATCGATGGCGCGTCGCACGCACTCGCCGTGTCGCAGCCGGCGGCCGTGGTGCAGACGATCCTCGCGGCATTCCACGCCACACAGTGACATCGGGGCGTGCGTCGTGCACGAATCGTGTGCGGCGCACGCGCCTCCGACATCCGATGCGCCTCACGACTTGACCTCTACCGCGCTATAGGTTTCAGGATGGGAACATGCACGCGATCACATTGCCGACGATCGACGTCGACATCCCGGATGCCGGCATGACGATCGGCCAGGTTGCGCGGATGACAGGACTCAGTGTTCAAGCGCTTCGTTTCTACGAGCGCGAAGGGTTGATGCTCGACCCGACTCGCCGAGACGCCTCCGGTCACCGACGCTACGGCCGTCACGATATGGAGTGGATCAAGGGTCTTCTCATGCTCCGCGAGACAGGCATGTCCATCGGAGACATGCGGGTGCTCGCCGATCTCTCCCGTCGCGACGGGTCGGAGGCGGAGAGGCTGAGAGTGCTCGAGGAGCATCGTCGAAGGGTGCTCGAGGAACTCACCCGCACACACCGACATCTGGCTGCGCTGCAGACCAAGATCGACGCGTACCGCGTCGTGGTCGAACACCGCGACGAATCAGGAGAAGAGGAAGAATGAAACAGACGGAACTCGGCGACGGGCTGATGGTCTCTGCCATCGGCCTGGGCGCGATGGGGATGAGTGCCTACTACGGCCCGACCGATGAAGCGGAGGCCATCGCCACACTCCATCGGGCGGTCGACCTCGGCGTGACACTCATAGACACCGCGGAGGCATACGGCCCCTTCGAGAACGAGAAACTCATCGGACGCGCGCTCGGCCATCGTCGAGACGAGATCGTCATCGCGACGAAGGCTTCCGCCGAGATGGACGACGACGGTACGATCCATGGACGCAACGGAACTCCTGAGTACATTCGACGGGCTTGCGAGCGCTCGCTGCGGCACCTCGGGATGGATGCGATCGATCTGTACTACCTCCATCGCGTCGACCCCGCCGTTCCCATCGAGGAAAGCGTCGGCGGACTGGCCGAGCTGGTCAAGGAGGGGAAGGTGCGGCATATCGGACTCTCAGAGGCCTCAGCGCCCACTCTCCGCCGCGCTCATGCGGTCCACCCGATCGCCGCCGTGCAGTCGGAGTTCTCGCTCTTCGCCCGCGACATGCTGGAGAACGACGAGAAGGCCGTCGCTGACGAACTCGGCATCGGAGTCGTGGCGTTCTCTCCGCTCGGTCGGGGGGTGCTGACCGACGGAGTCCGATCCCTGAGTGATCTTTCGCCGGATGACGCGCGCCGCGGACTGCCCCGATTCCAGCCACCGGCATTCGAGGCCAATCGTCGACTCGTCGAGCGGGTCGAATCGATCGCGAAGGAGCACGGGGCCTCCGTCGCGCAGATCGCCCTGGCGTGGGTGATGTCCGAGGGGGTGGTACCCATTCCAGGAACTCGTCGCCGGACTCGGCTCGAAGAGAACATCGGCTCCGTGGGCTTAGAGCTCAACGAAGCCGACCGTCGGGAGCTTCGAGAGGCGCTCCCGCTGTCGGAGATGGTCGGGTCGCGAGACGGGATCGATGCACCAGTTGGTGTTGATCGCTGACTGCCGATGTCACCGCATGGAGATGAGCTGCCTCGCTGGACCAGCGAGACCCTCGGGGCGCTCGTCGCCGGCATCGGGGGAAGGTTCGTCGCTCCGATCAGCGGCGATTCGGTGGACCGCTTGGCTACAGCTGCACGAAACGCAGGAGTCTCGGTCGTTCGCTCACGAGGCCACCCGATCAGCGAAAGTATCGCTGGCGGGACGATACTTCCGTCATTGAACGATCTCCGATCGGAGACGATCCCGCTACTCCCGATATGGCGGATGACCGACTATCGTCGCCGCCTGCTGGCCCTGATGATCGCCGATGGGATCGCAGCGCTCGCGAGCAGCCAGCCCGTACTCGTGATCTCTTCCCATGAGAAGTCCGACGCTGTGCTCGCTGAGGCGGGCTCGATGCTGCGCAGGAGAGCAGACTACGCCAACCTGGCTTGGGTGGTCGCCGACGATCCGGCGGCGGAGAGGACACGCTGTGCCACCACCTCAGCACCGCACGATCCGGTCGAGATGGAATCGGAGAACGAGATAATCCACATGATCGTGACGCTCACCGCGATCGCGCCGGTGGCCCTCACCGTCGACGATCTCTCGGCGTTGACTGGTTGCGACGAAGACGATGTTCGCTCAGCGATACCACAGGCCGTCACGAGAGGGATGCTTCGGCAGGATGCCGATCTCATACTCCCCGCTGGTCTCCATGTCGTCGACGCCATCATCTCCAGCGTTTCGACCGCGATGCGTGCGGGGTTGCGGAGAGCAATCATCGTGCACTTGAGCAGGCGAGGACTGCCGGCGGCTCTTCTGCTCGATGTCGAGATCGAAACAGGATTCCTGGCGACGAGAACGCATGCACACTCGATCGACGTCAGCACCCGCGATCTCGCGGTTGCGGCGATGAAGGAACTGAGGGAAATCTCTCCCCGAGAGGCCATCGCATTCGGCGAGCAAGCGATGTCCCTCTTCCGCGCCGACGACGATCCTGATCTTCCATTCGTGGCGGATGTCCTGCTCGCGCTCCTCTGGCAGACCTCTCGGACTCGCACGGCGGTGGAGGTCGTCTCACGGGTCTTCACCGGGCGAACGCCCCACGAGCGAGACGCGTACGGCATGCTGTGGCTCGCACGACTGGAAACCACCGCGTCGCGCGGTCTCCAGCTCACCGAAGCCGGACTGAAGCTGACCGAATCAGACTCGCTGATCCATACCCGGCTCAACGCTCTGCGTCTGTACTACCTCGCGCGGCTGGGCTTCGCGAGAACCGTGTCCGCAGAAGCGCCCGTCGCACTGCTGAGCGCAGCGATCCACGACGACGATGAAGCTCAGGCGCTCCTGCATCTCGCGTTGTCATCTGCCCGTTTCCAGGAATCGCAGTTCCGGGAGGCTCGTGATCTCGCGGGAGTGGCAGTCGCACGACTCCGTATAGCTCGGATACCGCTGAGCTACTGGGGTATCCCCGCGCTCTGGCAGGCACGCATCCAACATGCTCTCGGGGACTCCGCAGGCGCGCTCACGCTGTATGACGACATCGCTGCGCACGCGGAGCGTGAAGGGAACACGTCCGTACTGAACCCGCTGACCGCCATGAGAGCGTCGGCGGCGCTCTCCCTCGGACTCGTGAATGAGGTAGCTTCCATGCTGGCTCCGATGCAGGAGCATCAGCTTCCGCAGATCGAGGATCGAATGGAATCCGTGGCGATCAGGACCAAGCTGCTCGTCGCTCTTCTGCGAGGAGATCGCGACGCACTGGGCGAAGTCGATCGGGCGCTCGAGCCCCCGTGCACGGGGAACGATGACGCATCTCTCCGGCGCGCGGCCTGGCGTCTGATACTCGCCTACGAGTTCGATCGGCAGGACGACGCCGACGAGGCCGCCGCTGACCTTCGATCCCAGATGAAATCGCAGGTCGAGGTCTTGCCGTGGACCGACCCGGAGGACGACGTGATACTCGCCCGCGCATGTCTGGCACTGCAGCACTCGGATCTCGCGGATCGATGCGTTCGCTCGGCCCGAGGACGACGTCAACAGAATCCGCAGGACGCGATGGCGCAGGCCGTTCTCGCCCACATCGAAGGGTTGGTGTTCGACGACAGCACGAAGTTGAACACGGCGATAGCGCAGTGGAGATCGCTCCGCCGTCCTCTGCTCGAAGCCGATGCGCACATCGCGCTCGGTGAGGCCTCGGAACGCGAGGCTCTTCGGTCGGGACTGTCCTCGTTCGAGGCTGCCCATCGCATCCTCTACAGGGCGGGCGCTGCCAGAAGCGCAGCGCGCGTACGGCGAGTGCTGCGAGTCGGCGGCCGGAGCGCGCCCCGGTCACTGGGCGCACCCCAGGCAAAGAGCGATGGGTTGACGTGGATGCAGCGCGAGGTCGCCGAGCATGCAGTACTGGGGCACTCTGCCTCTCAGATCGCTGACGATCTGTTCCTCTCACGACACACCGTGGTCGCGCACTTGAGAAGCATCTACATCAAGTTGGGCATCGCCTCTCGGGAGGAGTTGCAGAAGTGGGCCCTCACCTCGTCACACTCCACCGATGCTCCCCGCACGGATGACCTCGATCAGCTGCTGCCGTGACCGCACTCCGAGCTTCGCGTAGATGCGCCTCAGGTGGGCGGTCACTGTGTTCCTCGACAGATAGAGGGCGGCTGCGATCTCGGCTGCGGTTTCATTCCGGGCGGCTCGGTCGACGATACGTTGTTCAGCGGCCGTGAGACCGAGGGCATTCCTCGGGCTGGTTCTCAGTGGTGGGCGTTCCCCCAGTGCCCGCAGCCGGCCTTCCACCCGAGCGAGTGAGCGCGTCGCGTCACATGCCACCAAGAGGGTGTGAGCGGTGAGGAGCGCCTCGGTCGCCTCCACCCGATCGTGTGACGCTAGGCACACTGCGAGATCCTCCCAAGCGGCCGCTTCGGCCAACGGGCGACCGATCCGTCGGTACGCCTCGGCCGCCGATCTGAGGAGGGAGGGGCTTTCCTCGATCAGACCGGTCACATGTTCGAACACAGCCTTCGCGATCGGGGCCTTGGCGCGTGCGGCTCGGTCTCGTGCAATGGATGCCGCTTTCTTCGCTCGCTCGGGGCGTCCGATTCCCAGGGTGATGCGTGCGAAGTAGACGTCGTCGAACGTGTCTGAAGCGCCACCGACGGGAGGGCCGTAGATGCGCGACCGCTCGTAGGTACCGCTCGTTCGCGCGTCCAGCTTCCGTGTCTCACCCCGAATGTCAGCGAACAGGAGCTGGATCCATTCTCCTCCGCGCCGCTGGTGCGCGACCTCATCTCGCTCGAACACCCTCACGACGGGTTCCAGCCGTTCGACCACACCCGGTGAATCCTTGTAGATCGCGATCTGCGCGAGGATCGACACGGCGCCGACGTCGACGGGCCAGACGGCGCCGATGTCCTCGCCCAGATCGCGAACCGCTTCGGCTTGAATCTCGGCCTCGTCAAGGCGCCCGAGGTCCAGAAGGACGTTCGCCCTGACCAGTTGCAGGTGCACAAGGGCGAAGGCCTGCTGTCGCTCGTCGGCAGCGCGTATCTCTCGGTCGACCGCGCGAAGGGCGTCCGACGGTCTGCCGCTGTACCGAAGCAACGAGATGCGGATGAGGGTGGCGAACCAGCCTTCAGGATTGTCGGTGCGCGCGCCCCGCACCTCCGCGCTGCTGATGACCTGACGAGCGAACGCCCAGTCGTGTCGGAAGTAGGCAGCGATCGCTTCCACATGCGCGAGAGTGGAGAAGGCGATGTCATCGTTCGAAAGCCGCACGATCTCGCGAGCTTCCGGCAGCACCTTCTCAAGAGCGTCGTACAGATAGTCGGTCGTGTACGGACGCGTGCTCATCGCCGCCAGCCGACCGCGCAATACCGGAGACCGCACCCGCAGCCTCAGGGCTGCACGGAGGTTCTCTCTCGTCGCCGTGGGTTCGTCCATGGTGGTCAGCTGAGCGAGCGCCAACCGCGCGGCGACTTCTTCGTCAGGATCCATTCCCGCGGCGATACCGCGTTGCGCGAGCTCGCGAGCCTCGGACGTGCGTCCGGCGTGCAACAGGAAGGGAATGGCTTCCGCCATCGCGCCGCGCAGCTGTGATCCTGTCTGGTCCAGAAGCTGCAAGCGTCGTTCGACGATATCGGCTGCGAGTTGAGCGTCCACCTCGGCGACGGCGGTCAACGCAGTGTCCAGGATCTCGAGAGCTTCGGCGGGCGTCGGGGACCCTGCAGCTTTGCTCGCTGTCTGCTCCACCGCTCGCAGCGCCCTTTTCGCCAGCACCGGGGATGCATCGTTGGCTTCGCGACTCATGACGAACGCAGTTCTGCTCAAGCGGTTGCGAGCCTCGGGTTCGAGTTGCGCCTCGGCTGTCTGACGCACTATCTCATGCTCGAATTCGAGGGCTCCTCCCGCATCGCGCAGGAGACCGGATCGAAGTAGTTCGGCGACGGGCTTCAGAAGCTGGCCGGGAGCGAGACCCGTCAAGCGCAGGATGTCCTCCACGGTGAACTGAAGACCGAGCACCGACACCGACAAGGCGATCTCGCGCGCAGATGGGTCCAGATTACCCAGCCGACGTTCAATGGGATCCATCCCCCTGTCGCGGGCGTCCAGCCGACTTCGGACGAGCGAGACGATGCCGTTGCTCACCTGCGCCGCGCCTGCATCCCTCATCTCCAGCGCCGAGCTGATCACGCGCAGCGGAAGGCCCTCGGCGCGAGCCAGAACAGATCTGATCGCATCGTCGGGTGCGCCACCGAGAACGTCTGCGGCGATTCTCGAGACAGCTTCCGCGCCGAGCCGACCCAAGACGACCGGATTCCTGGCCGTCATGGAACCGGAGGCGGTGCGCAACGCCTCCTGTTCGAAGTCATCCGTGCGCTGGGCGACGATCCATCCCACGGAGGAACGTGCCATGCGTCTCGGCAGAACTCGGGCAGCGAGGCGAGTGAGTTCGTCCGCGAACTGCAGGTCGTCGATCACGATCAACAGAGGTTGCGAGAGTCGCTCGATCGCCGCTTCGATCTCTTGGAGCCACCAATACCGGAGCTCCGGTGACGTCCCCATCCGATGGGCCGCGGCCGCATCGATGACGCCGATACGCGGCTCGGCAAGAGCCTGCGCGAGCGTCGCTGCGACGCCCGACGACGCGATCCCTCCCGGGCGCACCAGGGCGACCGGTATCGACGCCTCTAGAGCCTCTTTCCGGGCCTGATCGAGGAGAGCAGATTTGCCGGACCCAGGCTCACCGACGATAAGCACATGGTCGGCCGAGCCTCCCACGAGACCGCCGAGCAGTCGGCGAAGTCTCTCGATCTCATCATCGCGACCTCGAAGACCGCGCCGCACCTCACCACCGCGAGTCATCGGGGCGTCCGCTGTCATCCTTACTCCGACTCTTCGCTCATCGGTTCATACCCATACGTGTTAACGTCTCCACCAGCCATGTGATGTGCGAGATGTCTGCCCGCCTCTATCTTGCCTCTATGAGAGACCTCGTTTCCATCAGTACCCGATACCCCGCTCTCTCTCCGCTCGCGGCCCGTCATCTTCTCGATCTGTTCGGTTCCGTCAGCTCTCTCCCTGAAGCGGTGCCCGACGATCTGAGCTCCAGATCATGGTTCGGTGAACTGCCGGACTCGGATCTCCTCGGGGTGGACGCTGAGCGCGCGCGTGAATTCCGCGGTCTCAGCATCCAGTGCCGACGCCTGATTCTGCGCTTGAGCGTGACTCGGCCGCAATGGATGTCCTCTTCGCACGACCATGTGGAGCAGGAGGCTGTGCAGGCGGGATTCATCAGCCGCCGAGCTGATGGCAGTCTGCACATCGCTGACGAACTGCATCGCGTCGCCGCGCTGGCGACTGCCGATCTCGATGAGCTGAGCACGTGCCTCTCCACAGCTGACGGAGCTGCGACGGATCCCGCTGTCCGTCTCGACGAAGCCGGCTTGCCCTTGTGGGCAGTCAACTGGTCACTACAGGCTCCCGCTCGGCAGCTCGACCCGGTCGCGGACGCAACCTTGATGGCAGGTGCAGCGAACATCGCGGCCTTCGAGGGTGACCTGACCCTGGCGCGTCGGCTCATCGCTCACGGTGCGAGTCGCGGGGCAGGTGACAGGCTGCTACAGCTGGGCGCTCCGGCTCGCGCACTGATTCAGGTGCTTCAGGAAGACGACATGCAAGCGGCCCACAACACCCTTCAAGCCGCGCTCGACAGCGTCCAAGACGACGATATTCGCAATCAATGCCTGACGGTTCTGGCCCTGCGTTGCATGGCCGACCCTCAGGAGTCCGGGTGGGACGAGTTCGTCGGTCGCGTCGCAGAGGAGGGCATACGGGTCCACCCGACCCTCCGCCGGATCGCGGCCACGATGTCTTCCGTCAATGCCTCCGACGGAGCTCGCCTCTCCGACACCCCACTCGATGGCCGACGAAGTTGGGTGGAGGTGGTCGAGAGCATCGCCGATGTCCTGGATGCGTTCAAGACGATGCGGCTCGCCGGACATGCACTGTCGGACGGCATCGGTCTGGCATCGAAGAATGTCCTGGCCGAACTCATCCGCACGACCTTCCTCTCCCATGTGCAGATCCAGTCGCAATTCTGGAGCACTGCCGGCACGACAGCGGCCGACGCTCTGCTGCTTGCGCAACGCGTCGGCAGTAGACTCTTCGCTCTGAACGCTGAGACCATGCTCGCGGTCGTCGAAGCCTTTCGGGGCGATCGCGACCGGGCCAGCAGGCGTATAGAACAGGTGCTCACGGACCCCGGCATCCGTCGCGCGCATCGCCTCCGCGCCGTCGCCGAATCCGTTGTCATCCTCATGGAGGGATCCCGAGGCAACTACGACGTGGCCGTCGCGCTCCTTCTCACCCGCCGCCCCGATCATCTCAGTCTCACCGTGGGCCCTTACGGCCCGATAGAGGTGTTCGACTTCGTCGACTTCGCGCTGAAGATCGGGATGGTCGTAGAGGCGCGAAGACGCCTCGACGAGTCGACGCTGGTCATGAACGACTTCCGATCGAAGCGCGCCGACTTCGTGTTGAGTGCGAGCGAAGCCATCATCGATGCGGATCACGGACTCGAGCGCATCGAGTCGTTGCTCCTCGCTGCAGAAGGACTCCCGTTCGTCTACGAGGCCACTCGTCTCCGGTTGGTGTACGCGGAGCGCCTGCGCAGCATGCGCCGAATCACCGAGGCACGCCACCAACTCCTCCGTGTTCGGATGGACTTCCAGAACATCGGCGCCGTGGCTTGGGTCGACCGTGTCCAGCGCGAGCTGCGCACAACCATGCGTGAGCCGACCGAGGACGTGACGTCAGCCCTGACCGAGCAAGAGGCGCGAGTGGCGGAACTCGCTGCGGCGGGACACTCGAACAAGGAGATCGGGCGTCGACTCTATCTGTCGCCACGGACGGTGGCGGGGCATCTCTACCGGCTCTTTCCGAAGCTCGGAATCACGACCAGGGCTCAGCTCCGCGATGCCTTGAATGGGGTGACCGCGGAGGACGGGGCCTTGAGCGACAACGGATCAGTGACCCCGTCAGGGCAGGACAGCCGATCGACATCCCAGTTCGTGAGCACCGCACCGGCACGGTAGGCGACCTCCCAGAACTCCAAGACAGCTGTTCGGACGTCGCCCGTGCGCTGGGCAGCGGAGAGCGGGAGCACTGCGAGGTGCTCGCCGCCTCGAGGCCGCCAGTACGCCCCGCGCGAATAGGCCTCGCGCGTGACGGGTCGACGCCGCTGCCGTGCTCCACGATGGAGTCGGAGAACCGTGTCGCGGCGATGTCGAAGGTATGCCAGAAGTGGTGAACCGGACTCGTCTTTCCGGAGTATCGACCGCAGAACTCCTCCAACAGAATGTTCACGTCGGCGAGCACCCGCCCGTATGTTGCGGCAGCTGAAGGATCGTAGGAACGATGTTCGTCATCGAAGCGAAACGGACGGTCACTGTCCGGGAGATCGAACGGGCGTGACAGAACAATGGGGGACGGGTCCGCACCCACCGCACGCATAGCGTGGATGAGGGAATCATGGAACTCAGACACGCTGATCCCCCGGAGGACGGCGAGACGCAGTTTCCCGACGATCTGGAGGTACCTGTGGATCGTCTCTTTCGTGGGTTGCCATCCCGCGTACGGGAGGACCACCTCATTCAGGGTCTCCACGGCACGTCCCTGAGCTCACTCACGGGAACGGCCAGCTCGCGTGCAGCAGATCCGGTTGAGCCGCGCGCGCGCTGTCGAGCCACTCCGAGATCGTCACATCGGACAGCTGAGCGGACGGCCCCGGAAGAAAGAGGTCGTCTGTCGGAAGCTCTCCGAAATACGTGGCGGAGGCGTCCGCGACGACCTGCCTATCGTCGAGAACGGACGCCAGATCGAAGCGGATGAAGTCTTTCAGACGGCCGCGTTGCGGACCTGCGACTTCGAGCACCCCGTTGCGGGGTTCAGACGAAGCGACCATGGAGATCACCTTCGCGGCTTCCCCGACCGCCACTGGTTGGACGAGCGCATCGGGGACGGTCACCCGCCCGTGACGCGTCGCGAACGCTGCGATGCTGCGAAGGTACTCGAAGAACTGCGTGGAGTGGATGATCGTGTAAGGCACCCCGGATTCTGCGACGATCCGCTCTTGGAGAGCCTTCGCTCGAAAGTAACCGCCCTCGGAACTCGCGAGCTTCTCGACCCCGACGATGGAGAGCACGATGTGATGCGAGACGCCCGCTGCACGTCCGTCGTTCACCAGGTTCATGCTCGACACCTCGAAGAATTCGAGCGCCGCCTCTTCGTCGGTGTAGGAAGAGTTGGTGACATCGATGACGACATCCGCTCCGTCAAGCGCTTCCTCGAGACCCGCGCGCGTGAAGGAGTTCACTCCCGTGGCCCGAGACGCAGCGACGAGGTCGACGGGCTGCTCGGAGAGGGCCCTCACCACTGCGGACCCCGCCAGTCCGGTGCCGCCGACGACGACGACCTTCTTCTTGTGCTCCATGAGCCGACTATCCCGCAGCCGCCGGTTGTCGGCGTAGGTCAATCGACTCGATTCGGTGCTCTGACCCGCTCACGGTCGATGCGTGTCACACGCCCTGGGCTTTCAGAAGCTGCCTCCAGTCAGCGGGCACTCGACCGGCCGGCCCCGGGGCGGGCTGGTCGTCGGGACGACTTCGAGGCGGAGCAAGAACGGGTCCGTCGACGTACTGCTCGCTGCCGTAGTCCCAGAACCACTCCTCCCCCGGCTCGAAGCTCTGGATCAGCGGGTGGCCCGAAGCGGCGGCATGAGCTGTCGCATGACGATTCAGGGAGTTGTCGCAGCATCCCACGTGACCGCATGCCGCGCACCGGCGGAGGTGCACCCACCATGAGCCCACATCGTCGCACTCCGCGCACCCTGTGCCGCTCGGGACCGCCATCGGATCGATATCTCTCATCCGGCAACCGTAGCCATGTAGGGTGCGGTCGGCGATGAGTCATGCGACTCTATGACGGCTCGCAGTCAGCTCTCAGCCAGTCGACGAGACCGATGCACTCAGCCTCGGTGATACATGCACCTGATGCCACTCGCTGATGAGCTCGCCGCTGATCTGAAAGCTGGAGAAGCCCATCAGGTTCTGCACGGGAACCCCGATGACACCGACACGCATCGCGTGCTCGACGAGGATCACCCCCTCCCCCACCAGTAGCGACTCGATGTCGAACACGAATGTCTCGAACGCACCGCGCACCTGCTCACAGACGCGCGCGACGGCGTCGCGACCGAAAGCCCCATGACACAGCGATGGACGGTACACCACATCGGGGTGCAGGAAGGCAGCGATCGAAGCCGTGCCCTCCGCATCGCGAGGTGCAGCGTTGAACGTCGCCAGAAAATCCCTGACGATCAGTTCATGCTCCAGTCGGCAGATCGCCCCACCGTCCGGCTCTCTCGTCGGATCCACTTCGACCCCTTCCGTCGAGCATTCAGGCTCGCGCTCCCGGCGCGCGAAGTCAGCAGTCAGATGACTCGAGGTCGACCCTGCGCGCTGCTCACTCATCTTCACTGACCGGCGCGGGCAGGGCCCTGACTCACAACATCGGGCGATGACTCGGGTAGTTCCGGGTCGATTGACTCTTCGCTTCCCTCATCGGCTGAAGCAGTCTGTGAGCGGCGCAGGTTGCCCACCTTGCCGTCGACATGCGTGAAGCGCATGACGCCCAAAGAAGGAGAAAGCTCATGACATCGATCCTGATTCTTGGCAACGGAAACATGGCCAACGCCATCAGCGAGTTTCTGGCGAGAGCTTCTGTCGAAACCAAGGCGGTCGGCCGTGGCGAGGAGTGGGACGCTTCAGGCTTCGATGCTGTCCTCCTGGCTGTTCCCTACACAGCGCACGAACACATCATCAGAGATCACAGCGAAGCTCTCGCGGGCAAGATCGTCATCGACATCAGCAATCCCGTCACCTTCGACCCGCTCGCTCGGGTACGCGCCCCGCAAGGGAGCGCGGCCGCCGCTCTCGCTGAGGCGCTGCCCGACAGCCGGATCGTCAAGGCATTCAACACCAACTACGCCGGTCATCTGAAGGCCGCAAGTATCGTCGACCAGCCGCTCACGGTGCTTGCTTCGTCCGATGACCGCGATGCCGCGGCATTCGTCCTCGACATGGCGAGCCGTGCTGGGGCAGAGACATTTGACGTCGGCACCCTTGACCGCGCCGAGGCACAGGAAGGGCTGTGCTACCTCCAGATGGCGATCACCTTCTCTGAGGCCAACGCCACCGAGGGCGGATTCGTCTTCATCGGGTAACCCGCTGCCTCATGAGCAGCGGTCGACTTCCACGATGCACGGTCGATTGAAACCGATCCCCTGAAGAATGGACGCGAATGATGAGCACGCAACAGAATAACCGCGAGAGCGAAGACTCCGAATCCGCAGTCCACACAGCCGAAGACAGGTTCCTTCACGACGGCCTGGCGGATCTTCGCAGCGACAGCCTTCGCGACGTCGACCTGCCCTCGGTGGACGCGGAGTTCGAGATGGTCGTGCACCGCGACGACGTTCGACGTCACTACGTGGCCAGCCTCGAGGAGTTCGAGGTGGCGACGATCGAGTTCAAGCAGACCGGTGGCCGGATCGTGATCCTCTCCACGACGGTTGTTCCGGAGTTCCGAGGGCGAGGCATCGCTGCAGAGCTCATCGCTCACACCCTGGACGACGTGCGCGATCGCGGTCTGCTCGTCACCATCTACTGCCCCCTGGTTTCTGCCTACATCAACCAGAATCCGGAATATGGGGACCTGGTCGACGTGGAACATCCGGGACATACACCGAGCGATCACCTCCTCACTCGAAGGATCACATCCTGAAGAACGTCGCCATCCACGGTCTCGGACCTGCCGGCCGCCTACTCGCGCGCAGGGCAGTGTCTGCTCACCGACCGAGGGTGAAGACCTCCCGGTGCTCTTCGCCCTCGGCGTACGACACGAGCTCCACAGTCGACACGACTTCTTCGAGCGGATGCTCGAACGCGCGCACCCGGGCCGACGTGATCGATGTCCACTCATGCGGGAGCAGGGTCTTCCCGTAGACGATCGACATATGGAAGGTCCAGTCGGCGAGCGAGAGCTCACCGAGACGACGGAGGTCCGTCGCGTCGAGCGCAGCGGTCAAGCTCGCGTACGCGTCGAGCAGCGTGGGCGTGCGCGCCAGACGAACGATGAGGACCTGCCACGGTGACGGAAAAGCGTCGACCGCTTCCGCGACGATCTCGATCGGGTGCCTCGCCGCGGCCCATTCTCGGATGAGCGCCCGAAGCTCGTCTCCCCTCGTCGGCTCGAAGAACCCCCGGAGCGTGACATGGCCGGTGAACGGATGCGGCAGGTCCGAGGTGTCCAGCGCACGCCGCTGCTCTGCCGCGAATCGATCCGCGACGGCGGCGACGGGACGCAGGACCAGGTACTGCTGACCCTCGAGCGAGGCCAGTTGCGTCGGCGTGTTCATGAATGGCCGGGGCATTCCTCGACGGTAGCGCGATTCACACGCGCACGCCGTCACGGATGCCTGCGAGGAGCTTCTCACCGATGCCGGGGACGGCGAGGAGATCGTCGACGGACTGGAAGCGCCCGTTCTCCTCGCGCCACGAGATGATGCGCTCCGCGAGCGCCGGACCGATCCGGGGAAGAGTCTCCAGCGCAGCCTGATCCGCGGTGTTGAGATCGATCCGATCGTCGCCCGGCGGCGCACCCGCGCCCTCGCCGCCTGCGGCGCCTCGCACCGGGACGAGGATCTGCTCTCCATCGTTCACCGCGCGCGCGAGGTTGATCGCCGCGAGATCGGCGTCGTCCGTCGTGCCGCCGGCGGCAGCCACCGCGTCGACGAGCCGCGCGTCGGCGTCCAGGACGAAGAGTCCGGGATGCTCCACCGCGCCCAGGACATGGACGAAGACCTCGCCCGACGGCGTCCGGCCGACCGGGTCCGTCGCCACGGGCACCGACTCGGTGGGCGCCGCCTGACCGCGCAGGAGCCCCAGCCCGACAGCGACCGACAGCACCACGAGCGCGAGCACGACGGCGGCGCCCACGCTGAGCCGCATCGATCGGGACCGTGGCTGCGGAGGTGAGGCGTCGGGCATGACGCCACGCTAGGAGGTCCGTGGCCCCCGGCGCCGTAGCCGCGTCACGCCCCGCGGAGAAGTGCGGCGGCCGATCCGCTGTGCAGAGCGGATCGGCCGCCGGGTGCCTCAGCCCTTGACGACGATGCTGACGATCTTCGGGGCGCGCACGACGACCTTGACGATCTCGCGGTCGCCGATCGAGCGGATGACCCGCTCGTCCGCGCGTGCGAGAGCCTCGAGCTCGGCCTCGCCGATGCGCGCGGACACCTCGAGCTGCGCGCGCACCTTGCCGCCGATCTGCACGACAGCGGTGACCGTGTCCTCTACGAGCAGCGCCGGGTCGGCCGACCGCCACGTGACGAGCCCGACGGACGGCTCGTGCCCGAGCACCTCCCACATCTCCTCCGCGGTGTGCGGAGCGATGAGATCGAGCATGACCGCGACCGTCTCGGCGGCCTCGCGCACCGCGGGGTCACCGGCGCCGGCCGCCCCGTCGATCGTCTTGCGGGTCAGATTCACGAGTTCCATGAGACGCGCGACGAGGACGTTGAACTTCGTCTGCTCGACGAGGGCAGGAGCCTCCGACAGCAGCTTGTGCGTGGCGCGGCGCAGCGCCGCGTCTCCCCCGGCGAACACGACGTCGACCGGGCTCGACACCTCGTGCGCGATCCTGAGCGCACGGGCGAGGAACTTCTGCGCACCCGTGGTGGACACGTCGGCCCAGTCCTTGTCGTCCTCCACCGGCCCGGCGAAGGCGAGCCCGACGCGGAGAGCGTCGGCGCCGTGCGCGTCGAGCTCCTCCTGGAAGAGCACCAGGTTGCCCTTGCTCTTCGACATCTTGGTGCCGTCGAGGATCACCATCCCCTGGTTGATCAGGTGGGAGAACGGCTCGGTGAAGTCGATGAGCCCCATGTCGAACAGCACCTTGGTGATGAACCGCGCGTACAGCAGGTGCAGGATGGCGTGCTCGACCCCGCCGA
>JAAIGE0100132469.1_pt1 | contig 28978 bp, 33 predicted proteins | sample 6487951 | NCBI WGS metagenome assembly JAAIGE01 (sample SAMN13974128, study PRJNA590717) | phyllosphere metagenome | biome: tomato field; feature: multiple bacterial spot infested tomato fields; material: tomato leaves; isolation source: leaves from tomato fields | host: Solanum lycopersicum ...
CGCCGTGGGTGTTGCCGACCCAGAAGCCCGCCTCGACCTCGTGCCACGTCGCGACGCTGTCGCTGACGTCCACGGAGCCGTACGAGTCGAGCACCTCCATCGACTTCACCACCTTACATGTCTGAATCTGTGACAGTTCTTGTCCTTCTCAGAATCGATGATAGACAAGAGATGTGAAATCTACTAGATGTATTGTTTAGCTAGTAATTCAGGAACGGAACGATGACACCCACACCCTCACACCCCATCCCGGCGCCCTTCACGGCACTCGGGGTCGCTCTCATCCCCGAGCAGCGGACGGGCTGGAGGGCGCTCATCCTCGATTCGCTCTCACGACAGCGGCCCCACCGGTCTACGGCCCGGCCGGCCCACCACTGACCCCCTCACCACGACCCACACCAGGAGAACGTCATGGGAAGCCTCTACTACGGGAACGTCGATTCCCCCATCGTCATGCCGGACCGCATCCTCGCTCACCTCGCCGCCGTGGCGACGACCAAGCTGCGGCGCAGCGAGAGCTTCGTCGTCTCGTGGAAGGGCACCGGAGAGGAGGGCGAGGGCCGTACGACCCTCTGGTTCCAGCCCTCCATCCCGCTGCGCTTCGTCTACGACCAGGCCGCGGCGATCCCCCTGAACCCCGCGACGCTGCGCGAAATGGCCGACCAGGCCACCTCCAACGGAGGACTCGTCCTCGATGCCGATCTCGACATCCCCGAGATCACCGCCGCCCGTCCTGAGACTCGTCGCCCGGTGGCCGCCGCATGAGTCACCCCGACTTGATCGACGAGGCGGACGCCTACGAGGACGCCCTCGCTGCCGACTTCACCGAACGCTTCGGGAGTCCGCCCCTGCTGGTGTGACCCCACAGGCTCCCCCTGCCGCCCCGCTCGCCGACCCCCACGGCGCGGGGCGGCTTCTTGTGCGGACGCCACGGAGCCGCGCCCGTCACCCGTCCGCGCGCGTCGCCTCGACGGTCTGCAGCAGCAGGGCCAGCGCAGCCCCGACCGCCTGGTCGATCACCTCGACGGGATCCCCGTCGAACCGCACGAGCTCATGGCCGGCGGCATCCGCCGTCGCCCAGCCGAGGTAGACGGTGCCCGGAGCGTGCCCGTCCTGGGCGTCCGGTCCGCCGACGCCCGTCGTCGACACGGCGACATCCGCGCCCAGCAGGGCCCGAACCCCGCATGCGAGCTGCTCCGCGCACTCGGGCGAGCAGGGATCGGTTCCGGGTCCGAGGCCCAGAACCTCCTCCTTGACGCGCACCTGATACGCGACGACCCCGCCCGCGAACCAGTCCTGGGCGGACGAGCCGCGCCCGACCTCGGCCGCCAGACGCCCGCTCGTGAGGGATTCGGCGACCGCGCAGACCACCCCGACGCGGCCTGCCGCGTCGGCGATGCGTTCGACGAGATCAGGCAGAGCTCTCCGCCTCACCGGGATCGGCGGGCTCGGGGACCAGGTGCAGACCGGCCGGCGAGTTGGCGGCGTACATCAGGGCCTCGGACCACGCGCGATTGATGCGCGACTGACGGCTGCCGTAGTACTTGAAGACGAGCGACGCGTGGGGGTGGAGCCAGACGGACGTGCGGCCCTCGCCGATGCTCCTGTCGTCGCGCCACGTGAAGTGGAAGGACTCGCCGCGGCGCAGCTTGTTGCCGATGACCTGCTGCAGGTGAGCCAGGGTGCGGTCTTCGAAGTCCACCTTGATGGAATCCTCATAGATGAACTTGCCCACTGCGGCCCCCTCGTCGTGTCATCGCGGAGTCGCGACGGACATCTCCCATTATGGTGGCCCCATGGGTGTGATCTACTACGGCAGCTCGGCGATGCCCATCCGGATCGCGGATCGCGCGCTCGCTCACCTGAAGATCGTGATCGCGACCAAGCTCCGACGTTCCGAGAGCTTCACCGTCTCGTGGCAGCACCCCGAGGACTCGCCGCAGGGACGCACCACCATCTGGCTGCACCCCGCCATCCCCCTGCGTTTCGTGTTCGACGAGCCCGAGCCGCCCGCGCTCAGCCGCGAGTGGATCGAGGAACTGGCGGCATCCGCCAACTCCTCCGGCGGCATCCAACTCATGCCGGAGATGTTCCACGACGACCGCGACGGCCACGTCACGGAGTGACGCGGCCGTCGGCGGAAGCTCTCGTCGAAGGATCACCGAGGAGTGCGGTTCTCCGCGCTGATCATCCAGGCGAACTGCTCGAGGCTCTCAAGGATGCCGTGCAGGATGTCGGCGCTCGTCGGGTCCTCCTCGTCGACCTCGTCGTGCACGTCGCGGCACGTCGAGATGGTCGCCTCGAGACGCTCGGTGACGAGGTCGATGACGTCCGAGGTCAACACCTCGCCGTGGGGGAACTCGGGCAGCGTCGTGGTCTCGGCGACGGTGTCGCTGCGGCCGTCAGGGACGGCGTGCAGGGCGCGCATGCGCTCGGCCACGGTGTCGCTGAACTCCCGGGCGGCGTCGATGATCTCGTCGAGCTGCAGGTGCGTGTCGCGGAAGTTCTTGCCGACCACGTTCCAGTGCGCCTGCTTGCCCTGGATCGACAGCTCCAAGAGGTCGACGAGGACCGCCTGCAGGTTGTCACTGAGCTTCTGCGACGCGGTGAAGCCGCGCTCCGCGTTCTGCTCCTCCGTCAGCTGCGCACCCGACTTGGCGGGGCGACGCTTGTTGCGGGTCGCCGAGGTCGCGGACTTCGTCTGGGTTGTCGTCATGACACATCCTTCTTTCTCGGAACAGGGTCGTGTGTCACGCTACGTCGGCGTCGTCGCAGACGACATCGGGTTGCGCCGCCGGCGGCCCCGGTGATAGCCGGGCGGCCGGGCTCACGCGCCCAGGCGCGCCACGGCGGCGGTCATCTCCTCGTCGGAGAGCGTCAAACCGGCATCCTGCAGTCGGCGCTCCAGCAGCAGGCGCACGTCCGCGCCCTCCTGGCCGGCGAGGTCGGCCTGGCACTGGACGATGATGCCGTCGATCTTCTGCGCGGCATCCGCGGGGTTCTGTGACATCGAGGGGCCGGACTGGACCCCTTCACGGGGATCGATGGCGTCGCTCATGCAGGACAGTCTGCGCGCCGGGCGGCGCAGGTGTCATCCCCTTGACCGCCACGGGCACCGGCGATAGACCTCAGACGGACCGCTGCCGGTCCGGGTGGATCCGGGGGCCGCGCCAGAACGGCGGCAAGCCGTCGGGGTCGGGGTCGTCGAACGCCGGCGCCTGGCGGTCGGTGGGCGGATCCTGCGGCTCCGGTACGGGAATGACGGCGATCGGGACACCCGGGGTGATGAAGAGGAAGGCGGGCCGGGGGCTGCCCTCCCCGTCGTTGACGGCGAGCCAATGCTGCCCTGCGGCCACCCCCTCCTGGATCTCCTGATGGACCTCGTCGAGGGTGCGATTGCCGATGCTGTACCACTGGCCGCCGTACGAGATGTCGATGCGGTTCATCGGTTCTCCTCGGCCTCGGACGGACATCGGAGACCCAGCATGCGCCGGATCGCCCACGGAGTCACGATCTTGACAGTCGGCGATGAGGCGATTAGCCCCTACAGAGCCGCCAGCGGCGGACGGTGCGCGATCGGTTTCGGCTTGGCGCGGCGGGGCGCGGCTGCCGCAAGGTAACGGATCGCCCCGCGCAGCAGCTCGTCCACGGTGGGGTACCACCCCGTCCCACGACCGCAGAAGACCCAGGTGACGTCGTACCCGCCGTCGTCGGCGGCCTCGACGTACGCGATCAGATGGGCGGCGTCGGACGCCGCCGCCGTCGCGTCGCAGAGCCGCCATGCCGACGCGGACAGCGGCTCGAGGATCAATCGTCCGCGGGGATCCTCACTCACGGTCGCACCTCCGGATGTAGCGTGTTCGCAGGTCTTCGTCGATCTGCCGCGAGCTGACCGCCTCGCGGGTCTCACCATCGCTCCGAGCAGGGCGCGCACCGAGGGGCTTGACACCGCCGGGACCGAGGGTTACCCGGGGTGGGTAGCAGACGCCGGGATGCGGCGTCAATGCCCCCGGCACGTCACGTGCGCTCGCCTAGCGTTGACGGTGCAAGGTACGTAGGCGGACGGTCGAGACGAGAGGTGTTCGGGTCACCGATTTTTTCTCCCGCGCTTACACCGGGCCCCGGCGATCGGGCTTATCGCCGGGGCCTCACCTGTGCAAGCCCCTGCCCTGCGGCCCGGCGTCTCCGTAACGTCGGGACCTCGACGAGAGGAGCAGTCATGGACCACGACGCGCAGCACACCGAGTCGGACAAGCCGATTCCCGGAGGTGCACTCCCGGACGAGGACCCGATGGATGCGGTCAAGCAGGCGGTCGAGGACGATGCGGCGGTGCCCATCGAAAAGGTCGAGCCGGGCGTCGATCCGGACTCGGCGGATTCCAGCAGGTCGCTGAAGCGCACCGACCATTGATCGCGAAGGCCGCACCCCGTGTGCGGCCTTCGTCGTGTCAGCCCGCCGGCGCCATCTGCGCGTACTCGTTCGCGCGGGTCGCGACGTCGTCGATGTACCGGGTGAGCGGGTTGTAGGTGAACACGGCGTCGCGCCAGGCGGTCTCGGTCGCCATCGGGCCGGACCGGCAGAGGTAACGCGCAGCCGCGAGGGCGGCGTCGTCGATGTGGTTCGGGTCGCGGGTGCCGTCGGCGTCTCCGTCCGCGCCCCATCGCCGCCAGGTCTCTGGGATGAACTGCAGCGGCCCGACCGCGCGGTCCCACCGGTCGTCACCGTCGAGGTCCCCGCCGTCCGTGTCGGCGATGGCCGCCACACCGTCCCCGTCCAGCCGCGGCCCCAGGATGCGGGGTGTCACCAGGCCGCTCTCGTCGAGGCGCGACCCGCCGTACGACCCGTGCCGGGACTCGACCCACCCGATCCCGGCGAGGGTGTTCCAGCCGATCGCGCAGGACGGCTGCTCGTGCGCGACCGTGAGGTCCGCCGCCGCGTACGCGATGACGGCGCGACGGGGGATGCCGGTGGCCGCCGCCACCCGCGACGCCCACTCGGCGTCGACGAGATCGACCGCCGGCGCGCGGGCGGGGTCGGCTCCCGCGACGGCGAGGGCGGGTGGCGGGGTGTCGGCCCAGCGCGACGAAACCGGCGGCAGGGGCTCCCCCTCGGGCTCGGCGGGATGCAGCGCCGCCGGCAGGCACGCGGCGAGGAGGATCACGACGGCGGCGGGGGCGACACCGATCCCGACGGCGAGCGCCGCGAGCCGGCCGCGCCGCGCGCGCGCCGGGGATCGCCTGCGGCGTGCCGCCATCTGCGCCTCCCCGGTCCGACTGCCCGCACCACGCTAACCCGTCGGCGTGAGGGCCCGCTGCGGGCTGCCCGTGTCGCACGTCGCGGTCAGCTCGTCAAGGCCCCTCACCGACCGGAAGAGCGCTGCCTACGGTCCCCGGACGCGGCTCGGATGCATCCGGCATCCCTCCCGCCGCGGCGACCGGACAGGAGACAGGATGTTCTTCCACAGACAGGAACTGCAGTTCACCGCGACACCCGACAAGCCCGATGCGATCTTCGCGCGGCGGATGCAGGAGGTGCTGGGCGGCCAGTACGGCGAGATCACCGTCGCCATGCAGTACGGGTTCCAGGCGTGGAACGCCCACATCCCGGGCAAGTACCGCGACCTGCTGTACGGCATCGGCGCCGAGGAGTTCGGCCACGTCGAGATGCTCGCGATCATGATCGCCCAGCTGCTCGAGAAGGCTCCCGTCGAGCAGAGCGAGGCGGCGGCGGCATCCGACCCCGTCCTCGGTGCGGTGATGGGCGGCATGGACGTGCAGGCGGCGATCGTCGCGGGCGCGGGCGTGCGCCCGGTCGACAGCAACGGCAACCCGTGGCAGGGGTCGTACATCACCGCGAGCGGCAACATGCTCGCCGACTTCACGGCGAACGCGAACGCCGAGATGCAGGGGCGCGTGCAGGTGGCCCGCATCTACAACATGACCGACGACCACGGCGTCCGCGAGATGCTGTCGTTCCTGCTGGCCCGCGACACGATGCACCAGAACCAGTGGATCCGCGCCGCCCAGGAGTTGCGCGAGGAGGGCGTCGAGGACATCCCCGTGCCCCTCAACTTCCCGCTGTCGAACGAGGCGCGGGACCACTCGTACAAGTACATCAACTTCTCCGACGGCCAGGCCGCGGCGGAAGGCTCGTGGGCGAGCGGCCCGACCCCCGACGGCAAGGGCGAGTTCACCTACCTCGACGGGCCCGACACCTCGGTGCCGATGCCCCCGCCGACGCAGCCGGATCCGCGCTTCTACGGCACCGACGCCAAGCCGAATCTGATCGACAAGGCCGAGGGCGTCATCAAGGACAAGCTGTCCTGAGACGAGTCGGATGCCGGGCGGCGACGCCCGGCATCCGCTCAGATCGACTCGATGGTCCCCGTCTGAGGCTCATCGGGCGGCTCGGACATGACGAACAGTCCGCCCGATGAGTTCGCGGCGTACGCGAGCTTCTCGAGCCACGTCCGGTTCATCGCCGGCGCGCGGGACCCGTAGTACTTGAAGTCGAGGTCCGCGGACGGGTGGATCCAGACCGATCGTCGACCGTCGCCGACGGTCGCGTCGTCGCGCCATGTGAAGAAGAAGGACTCTCCGCGGCGGAGCTTGTTGCCGATGACGACCTGCAGATGCGCGAGCGCTCTGTCCTCGACCTCTGCCTTGACCTGACTGCTGTAGTTGAATCGACCCATGGGGCGGCCCTCCGGCTAAGACCGCACCGTCACCCGCGGACACGCCGTGCGTGACGGCGCTGCGGATCCGCAGGGCGGTGCATCTCCGTAGCCGTGCCACGATCCTCTCCCCGCCCGCGCCGCGCAACCCTCGGCGCGCGGTGCGCCGGGGGTCGATGTCGTCCCGGGCGTGTCGGAAGACCGTGTCAGCGGCGGGATGCCGGGGCCACCGCCGCGCGGACGATCCGGAAGACGACCACCGCGGCCACCACCCACGGCCCCACGACGAGGACGGGGTCCATCCAGGTGTGGCGCACGTCCACGCGGCCCCGCCCGACACGCGAGGAGATCGGGCCGCGTCCGCGTTCGCCGAGGATGCCGGACTGCGTCACCGGGTCGTCGGGACGGCGGGAGAACAGGGACCTCGCGTGAGCGCCCGCCGACTCGACCCGGTCGCCCAGGATCAGCAGCATCCAGTGCGGTGTCTGCCCCTCGCTGAACCTCGCGTAGGCCAGTCGCCGGATCGCCCCCGAGACGCCGTGGAGCGGCTGTGCGGTCCCGAACACCGGGGTGAGGCGCTCGTGCTCGATCGAGCGCTCGCGACCGGACCCGTGCGGCTGCTGCTCGGGCAGGTCCCAGTGGGCGCCGGTCTCGATCCCGGGCTGCTCGCGCGGGAAGGCGGGGCGGTCGGCGGGGTCGAGGTCGGCGCCCCAGCCGGGGATGCGGCGGCGGAGGTCTTCGGGGTCGGGGGTCTGGCCGGGCTTGTCTGCGCGGTACGGCATGGTTCCTCCTCGCTCAGGCGCCGAACGTCACGACGGGCTTGATGATGCCGTCGAGCTTCGACGAGAACACGTGGTATCCCTCGGCGATGTCGTCGAGGTCGAAGCGGTGGGTGATGAGCTCCCGCGGGGCGATGTGTCCGGCGCGGATGTGCTCGAGCAGGCGCGGCCACTGCCGCTTGACCGGCGCTTGGTTGGCGCGGATCGTCAGTCCCTTGTTCATGGCGTCGCCGAACTTGATCGCGCTGAACAGCGGCCCGTAGGCGCCCATGACTGAGACAGTCCCGCCCTTGCGGACCGCGTCGATCGCCCAGTTGAGAGCGATGGGCGAGCCGCCCTGGAGCTTGAGCTTCGCGGCCGTGACGTGCTGCAGGACGTGACCGTCCGCCTCGGCCCCGACGGCGTCGATCACGGCATCCGCGCCGAGACCGTCGGTCATCTTCTTGAGCGTCAGCACGATGTCGTCGACCTGACCGAAGTGCACGGTCTCGGCGAAGGCGAACTCGCGCGCCTTCTGCAGCCGGTAGTCGAGGTGGTCGACGACGATCACGCGGCCGGCCCCCATGAGCCAGCACGAGCGCGCCGCGGCCAGCCCGACGGGACCGGCTCCCAGCACGACCACAGTGTCGCCCTCGACGATGTCGGCGAGCTGGGAGCCGAAGTACCCGGTCGAGAACGCGTCGGTCAGCAGAAGCGCATCCTCGGACGCGATGTCGTCGGGGATCACCTGAGGGCCGACGTCGGCGAACGGCACGCGCACCAGCTCGGCCTGACCGCCGTCGAACCCGCCGGTCGAGTGCGAGTATCCGTAGATGCCGCCGATCGCCGTCGCATTGGCGTTGACGTTGTGGCAGTTGGAGAAGAGGCCGCGGGCGCAGAAGAAGCATGATCCGCAGTAGATGTTGAAGGGGACCATGACCCGGTCGCCGGGCTTCAGGTTCCGCACCGACGAGCCGACCTCCTCGACCCAGCCGATGAACTCGTGCCCGAACGTGTGGCCGACCCGGGTGTCGGGCATCATGCCGTGGTACAGGTGCAGATCGGAGCCGCAGATCGACGCCAGCTCGACGCGCACGATGGCGTCGTTCGGGTGAGCGATCACCGGGTCGCTCTTGCGGTCGACGCGGATCTTGTACGGTCCGCGATAGGTCATCGCCTTCATCGATCCTCCTCAGGTTCCGGGCGAGCCTGGTCGGAAGGGAGCACGCGAGCGAGGGGGTTGCGCCCGTCGCGGGGACGTGTCAGTCCGAGGCGCCGAGCTCGAAGCGGTACCCCATGCCCGCCTCGGTGAGGATGTGGCGCGGCTGAGCCGGGTCGTCCTCGAGCTTGCGGCGCAGCTGCGAGACGTACAGGCGCAGGTAGCCCGTGTCGCTCACGTGCTCGCTCCCCCAGATCGACGTGAGGATCGTCTGGCGCGTCACGAGCTTCCCGGGGTTGCGCAGCAGGATCTCGAGCAGCTGCCACTCCGTCGGAGTCAGCCGCACCCGCTCGGTGTGCCCGTCGGTCGTCTTCGTGACACTGCGGGCGGCGAGGTCGACCGAGATCGACCCGAACTCGGTCACCGGGTCGGGCTCCTGCTGCGGCGCGCGCCGCGTCAGCGCGCGGATGCGCGCGAGCAACTCGTCGATCGAGAACGGCTTCGTCACGTAGTCGTCGGCGCCGGCATCCAGCGCGTCGACCTTGTCGGCGGCTCCCGTCCGGCCCGAGACGACGAGGATCGGGGCGTCCGACCACCCGCGGATCGCGTGGATCACCTCGATCCCGTCGAGCTGCGGCATCCCGAGGTCGAGCAGGAAGATGTCGGGGTGGTGGTCCACCGCGGCGGAGATGGCCTGCGCGCCGTCGGCCGCCGTGAACACCTCGTAGCCGCGGGCCGAGAGGGTGATCCGAAGGGCGCGGACGATTTGCGGATCGTCGTCGGCGATGAGGATCCTCACGCGTGCTCCTCCTCGCGGGCCAGCGGCAGGGAGACGACCATCGTCAGCCCGCCGCCCGGCGTGTCCTCGGGGGTGAGCGTACCGCCCATGCCCTCGACGAACCCCTTCGAGAGGGCGAGGCCGAGGCCCAGCCCGGTGCTGTTGTCGGTGTCGCCGAGGCGCTGGAACGGCACGAAGACGTCGTCGCGACGCTCGGCGGGGATGCCGGGGCCGTGGTCGATGATCCGGATCTCGACGGCGCGGCCGAAGCTGCTCGTCGCGATGCGGACCTTGCTCCCCTCGGGCGAGAAGCGCAGCGCGTTGGCGAGGAGGTTGACGATCACGCGCTGCAGCAGGACGGGATCGGCGCGGACGGCGGCATCCGGTTCGAGGTGGATGTCGACGGATGCCGGTCCCGCATCCAGTTCTTCCAGGGCCGGGAGGATCGCGTCGGCGGGGTCGACGGACTGCAGCGCGACGGCCAGCGCCCCCGCCTGCAGCCGGCTCACGTCGAGGAGATCCGTGACGAGGGTCGCGAGGGTGCCGAGCGATTCGTCGGCCGTCTGCAGCAGCTCCTCGCGGTCGCGGTCGCTGTACGTGCCGCTGCGCAGTCCACCGACGGCGGCGGTCGCGGCGGCGAGCGGGCGTCGCAGGTCGTGGCTGAGCGCCGACAGCAGCGCGCTCCGCACGCGGTCGGACGCCTCCAGCGGGGCGAGCCCGCTCGCGACCTCGACCAGGTCGGCGCGCTGCAGGGCGGCATCCAGCTGCGCGACGATCGCCGACAGCAGCCGGCGCTCGGACGCCTGGAGGTCGTGGCCGTGGAGTTCCAGGACGGCGCGGTCGCCGACCGGGAGCGCCGTGTGCCGGCCGTCGCGCAGCGGCTCGCCGCTCGAGGCGAGCGTCGTCTCCCCCGACACGAGCCGCACGCCGGCCAGCCGGAACGCCTCGCGCGTCCACTCGACGAGCGCCTCGACCGCGCCGCCGCCGCGGAGGACGCTGCCGGCCACCGTCTGCAGCAGCTCCGCCTCGGCGGCCGCTCGCCGCGCCACGCGCGTGGTGCGCGCGGCGCGGTCGACGACGACGCTGACGAGGACGGCGATGACGACGTACAGCAGGACCGCGAGCACCTCCCGGGGCGACTTGATCTGCAGCGTGTAGAGCGGCTCGACGAAGAAGTAGTTGAGGGTGACCCCGCTGAGCACCGCCGCCCACAGCGCGGGCCAGATCCCGCCGATGAGGGCGACGATGACGACGAGGAGCTGGTAGCTGAGGACGTCGCTCGTGATGGACTCCGCGGAGTGCAGCGTCACGAGGAGCCAGGTCAGCAGAGGCCCGCCGGTGAACGCCAGCGCGAAGCCCGCGATGCGACGGCGCATCGAGAGCGCCCCGCCCAGGCGCGGCAGCGCGAAACGCCCGCCGGCAGCGGAGTGCGTGACGATGTGGACGTCGATGTCACCGGATTCGCGAATGACGGTGGCGCCGATCCCCGGCCCCGTGACGAGCGCCGCGAGGCGGCTGCGGCGGCTGACGCCCAGGACGAGCTGCGTCGCGTTGACGGACCGCGCGAATTCGACGAGCGCCGTCGGGACGTCCTCTCCGACGACCTGATGGAAGGTGCCGCCCAGCTTCTCGACGAGGGCCCGCTGCGCGGCGAGCGCCCCCGGGTCGCCGCTGCGCAGGCCGTCGTTGCTCGTGACGTGGACCGCGAGCAGCTGTCCGCCCGCCGACCGCGCCGCGATGCGGGCGCCGCGGCGCAGCAGGGTCTCGCCCTCGGGTCCCCCGGTGAGGGTGACGACGACGCGCTCCCGCGCCTCCCAGCGGCTGTCGATGCCGTGCTCGGCACGGTAGGAGGTGAGCGCCTGGTCGACCTCGTCGGCCAGCCACAGCAGGGCCAGCTCTCGGAGTGCGGTGAGGTTGCCGAGACGGAAGTAGTTCGACAGCGCCGCATCCACCCGCTCCGCCGGGTAGACGAGGCCGCCCGCGAGGCGGTCGCGCAGGGCCTGCGGCGCGAGGTCGACCACCTCGACCTGGTCGGCGGCCCGCAGCACCTGATCGGGCACGGTCTCGCGCTGCGGCGCTCCCGTGATCTGCTGCACGACGTCGTTGAGCGACTCGATGTGCTGGATGTTGACGGTCGAGATGACCGAGATGCCGGCATCCCGCAGCCGCTGCACGTCCTGCCAGCGCTTCTCGTTCGACGAGCCAGGGGCGTTCGTGTGCGCGAGCTCGTCGACGAGGGCGACGCCGGGATGCCGCGCGATCACCGCGTCGAGGTCCATCTCGGTGAGCGTCACGCCCCGGTGGGCGATCTCGCGACGCGGCACCTGCTCGAGGCCCTCGGTCATGCGCGCCGTCGCCGCGCGGCCGTGGGTCTCGACGACGGCAATGACGACGTCCTGCCCCTCGGCGGCGAGGCGGCGCCCCTCCTCGAGCATCGTGTACGTCTTGCCGACGCCGGGGGCCGCGCCCAGCAGCACGCGCAGCCGTCCTCGTCCCCCCACTGTCAGCCTCCGAGCCCGTCCAGAGCGAGATTGAGTTCCACCACGTTCACCGTCGACCCGCCGAGGTAGCCGAGGTCGGGCCCCTGCGTATGCTCGGCGACCAGCCGTCGGACCTCCGACACGGGCAGACCCCGCGCCGCGGCGACGCGGTCGACCTGGATCGAAGCGTACGCGGGGCTGATGTGGGGGTCGAGTCCGGATGCCGAGGCGGTCACGGCGTCGGCGGGCACGGCCGACTCGGGCACACCCTCGCGCGCGGCGATCGCGGCCTTGCGCTCCGCGATCGCGGCGACGAGGTCGGTGTTCTCGGGGCCCAGGTTCGAGCCCGACGACGCGCCGCCGTCGTAGCCGTCACCGGCCGCCGACGGGCGCGACTGGAAGTACTGCGGGAGCGCGGCGCCGTCGGCATCCGTGAAGGACTGACCGATCAGGGCGGAGCCCACCACCTGGCCGGCGTCGTTCCGGACGAGCGAACCGTTCGTCTGCGCCGGCAAGGCGAGCTGCCCGACGAGGGTGACGACCCCGGTGTACCCGACACCGAGCAGGAGGGTGAAGACGACCATCGCGCGGACGGCCACCGCGACGGTACGACCGGTCGCGCGGGAGGTGCTGTTCATGAGAAGAGGTCCTTCGGGTCAGAAGCCGGGGAGGAGGCGGACGAGCAGGTCGATCAGCCAGATCCCGATGAAGGGGGCGACGACGCCGCCGAGGCCGTAGACGGCGAGGTTGCGGCCGAGGATCGACGAGGCGCCGCCGGGGCGGTACCGCACGCCGCGCAGGGCGAGCGGGATGAGGGCGATGATGACGAGCGCGTTGAAGATGATCGCCGAGAGCACCGCGGATGCCGGAGAGTGCAGCCCCATGATGTTGAGCGCCCCGAGCTGGGGGAACACGCCCATGAACATCGCCGGAATGATCGCGAAGTACTTCGCGATGTCGTTCGCGATCGAGAACGTCGTCAGGGCGCCGCGGGTGATGAGCAGCTGCTTGCCGATGCGGACGATGTCGATGAGCTTCGTCGGGTCGGAGTCGAGGTCGACCATGTTGCCGGCCTCCTTGGCCGCCGACGTGCCCGAGTTCATCGCGACGCCCACGTCGGCCTGCGCGAGCGCGGGGGCGTCGTTCGTGCCGTCACCGGTCATCGCGACGAGGTTGCCGCCCTCCTGCTCCTTGCGGATGTAGGCGAGCTTGTCCTCGGGTGTGGCCTCGGCGAGGAAGTCGTCGACGCCCGCCTCCGCCGCGATCGCCGCCGCGGTCAGCGGGTTGTCGCCCGTGATCATGACGGTACGGATTCCCATCGAGCGCAGCTCGGCGAACCGCTCGCGCAGCCCGTCCTTCACGACGTCCTTCAGGTGGACGACGCCCAGCACCCGCCCCGCGCCGGCGGCATCCTTCGTCGCGACGACGAGCGGGGTACCGCCGGACTGCGAGATCTCCTCGGTGCGGGCCGTGAGGTCGGCGCGGACGTCGGCCGGCAGGGCCGCGCCGTCCTGCTCGAGCCACCCGACGATCGCGGAGCCGGCGCCCTTGCGGATCGCCGAGCCGTCCGGAAGGTCGAGCCCGCTCATGCGGGTCTGCGCCGTGAAGGGGACGATGACGCCGCGCGGATCAGCGGACACGTCGACGCCGCGACGGGCGGCGAGGTCGACGATCGAGCTGCCCTCGGGGGTGGGGTCGGCCAGCGACGAGAGCGCCGCGGCGCGCGTGAGCTCCTGCTGGGCCATGCCGGCGAGCGGCACGAACTCGGCGGCCTGCCGGTTGCCGTAGGTGATCGTGCCGGTCTTGTCGAGCAGCAGCGTGGTCACGTCGCCCGCCGCCTCGACAGCGCGGCCCGACATCGCGAGCACGTTCCGCTGCACGAGCCGGTCCATGCCGGCGATGCCGATGGCCGACAGGAGCGCGCCGATCGTCGTCGGGATGAGGCAGACGAGGAGCGCGACGAGCACCGGGATGCTGACCGGTGCCGCCGCGTACGACGCGACCGGGTTCAGGATGAGGGCGACCACGACGAAGATGATCGACAGGCTCGCCAGCAGGATGTTCAGGGCGATCTCGTTCGGCGTCTTCTGCCGCGCCGCGCCCTCGACGAGCGCGATCATCCGGTCGACGAAGGTCTCACCCGGCTTCGACGTGATGCGCACGACGATGCGGTCCGACAGCACCCGCGTGCCGCCGGTGACGGCGCTGCGATCGCCGCCGGATTCTCGGATGACGGGGGCCGACTCGCCCGTGATGGCCGACTCGTCGACCGAGGCGATGCCGTGCACGACGTCGCCGTCCCCGGGGATCAGGTCGCCCGCCGCCACGACGACGACATCGCCCAGGGTGAGCTCGGCCGACGAGACGTCGTCGATCGTGACGCGCTCGGCTGCGGCATCCGTCTGCTCGTCGTAGCCCGACACCCGGTGCGCGACCGTGCTCGTGCGGGTCTTGCGAAGGGTCTCGGCCTGCGCCTTGCCCCGGCCCTCGGCGACGGACTCGGCGACGTTCGCGAAAAGCACCGTCAGCCACAACCACACGGCGATGATCGCCGTGAAGGGCGTCGGCACGGCCGTGCCGCCCGACTCACCCGGACCGCCGAGGAAGGGTTCGGCGATCGCGAGCACCGTCGTGAGGACGGCGCCGACCCAGACGATGAACATGACGGGGTTGCGCCACTGGGCGCGGGGGTCGAGCTTGCGGAGCGCCCCGGGAAGGGCGGCCGCGATCGCGGCGGCGTCGATGCCGCGGCGGGGCGCGGGAGCCGGGGCGACCGGTTCGAGAGTGGTGGTGGACATGTCAGATCAGTCCTTCTGCCAGGGGACCCAGCGCGAGTACGGGGAAGTAGGTGAGGGCGGTCACGATGACGATCACGCCGATGAGCAGCCCGACGAACAGCGGACGGTGCGTCGGCAGCGTGCCGGCCGTGGCCGGGACCTTGTCCTGCGCGGCGAACGACCCGGCCAGGGCGAGCACCAGCACGATCGGCACGAACCGGCCGAGCAGCATCGCGACACCGAGGGCGGTGTTCAGCCACGGCGTGTTCGCCGTGAGCCCCGCGAAGGCGGACCCGTTGTTGTTCGCGGCCGAGGTGAAGGCGTACAGCACTTCACTGAAGCCGTGGATGCCGGGGTTCCAGATCGACGTCGTCGTGACGTCCTCGCGCACGGCGGGGATCGCGAAGCTGAGCGCCGTGCCGACGAGCACGAGGATCGGGGTCACGAGGATGTAGATGCTCGCGAGCTTGATCTCGCGCGGACCGATCTTCTTGCCGAGGTACTCGGGGGTGCGGCCGACGAGCAGACCCGCGATGAAGACCGCGAGGACCGCGATGACGAGGATGCCGTAGAGCCCCGAACCCACGCCGCCGGGAGCGAGCTCGCCGAGCATCATGTTGAGCATCGGCATCATGCCGCCCAGCGCCGTGTACGAGTCGTGCATGGAATCGACGGCGCCGGTCGAGGTCAGCGTGCTCGTCGAGCCGAAGATCGTCGATCCGACGATGCCGAAACGCATCTCCTTGCCCTCGAGCGCGGCACCGGCGAGCTCGGGAGCCGTGCCGCGACCGGCCAGCTCGAAGGACGTGAGGGCGAGCGTCGAGCCGACGAAGAGGATGCCCATCGCCGCGAGGATCGCGTAGCCCTGGCGCTTGTCGCCGAGCATCGTGCCGAACGTGCGCGGCAGCGAGAACGGGATGATCAGCATGAGGACGACCTCGAAGAGGTTGGTCCAGCCCGTCGGGTTCTCGAACGGGTGCGCGGAGTTCGCGTTGAAGAACCCGCCGCCGTTGGTGCCGAGGAGCTTGATGGCCTCCTGCGAGGCGACCGGGCCGCCCGGGATGCTCTGGGCGGCACCGGCGACCGTCGTCACCTGCGTGAACCCGGCGACGTTCTGGATGACCCCGCCCGCCAGCAGCACGATCGCCGCGACGATCGACAGCGGCAGGAGGAGGCGGACCGTACCGCGGGTGAGGTCGACCCAGAAGTTGCCGATCGTGCCGCTGCGACGGTACGCGAGACCCCGCACGAGGGCGACCGCGACGGCGAGGCCGACGGCCGCCGACACGAAGTTCTGCACGGCGAGCGCGGCGAACTGCACCGTGTAGCCGAGGGTGAGCTCTGGCGAATACGACTGCCAGTTCGTGTTCGTGACGAACGAGATCGCCGTGTTGAACGAGAGCGCTTCACCGGGGGCGGGCAGGCCCAGCGACCAGGGCAGCCACTGCTGCACCCGCTGGATCAGGTAGACCGCGAGCACGCCGACGAGCGAGAAGGCGAGGACGCTGCGCGCGTACGCCTGCCACGTCTGGGCGGATGCCGGGTCGACGCCGATGAGCCGGTACAGCCCGCGCTCGGCGCGGGCGTCCTTCGGCGAGGTGTAGACCCAGGCCATGTAGTCGCCGAGCGGACGGTACGCGACGGCGAGGATGAGGGCGAGCGTCGCCAGCGTGAAAACAGCGGGCAGCCACCCCATCAGAACTTCTCCGGCTTCACGAGCGCGACGAAGAGGTAGACCACGGCGGCGACCCCGAGGACCGCGGCGATGACGTCGAACGCGGTCATACCCGGTCCACCGCCTTCGCGAAGAGACCGATGATCACGAACAGGACGATGACGCCCAGCACGTAGACGAAGTCGAGCACGAGAGAAGCTCCGTTTCGAGGGACCGCGGGCGCTGGACGGGCCCGCACGCCGGTGTGGCGCATCCCCGATGGAACACCTCGCCGCGCCCCGCTCCCGCGGTCCTCACGGAATCCATACGGCGCCGCACGCCGTCCTCACGGGATCCTCACGGCGCCCCGCTGTGGTGTTCAGCGCGTGGCCGCGGCGCAGGTCTTCAGCGCGCGGCGGCGGGGTCTTCAGCGCGTGCCGGCGGCCCAGGCGGCCAGGTCCGCGACGAGCGCGGCGTGCCCGGGCGCGTCGTACGAGCGTGCGTCGTGACCGAGCACGTCCACCGCGACGCGGGAGGGGCCGGCCGTGCGCCGCCACGCCGTCGGCTCGCGGTGACCGGCGTCGCCCTCGTGCCACGCGACGACGTCCCGGTCGCCGGTGGCCTGCAGCGCGCAGTACCGCTCGTCCTCGACCGTGAACGGCACCCCGTCGCGGGCGTCGACCACGACCCGACCGAACGGCGGATGGAACGACAGCGTCGGCAGCCAGACCGCCCCGATCGCACCCGCCCACCGCGGGTAGTCGCGCAGCGACGCGACCGCGCAGTGCATCGCGAGGACACCGACCCCGCGGTCGAGTGCCGCATCGAACGCGGCGATGGCCGCGGCGTCCACTCCCCGCTCCCCGCCGCGCCACGGATCGCCCGCGTTGACGACGAGGAGGTCGGCGTCCGCGAGCGACGCCATCGCGGCGTCCACGTCCTCGCGGACGGTCACGTCGTGACCGATCCCCTGCAGGATCGCCGCGAGGCGGGCGGAGGTCTCGGCGAAGGGATGCCACGGGTCGGCGTACCGCCCCGCGCCCGACAGGATCACGGTGCGCACGGTCATGCCGGGAGGCTATCGCGCCACGAAGCCCGAGACGACGGGCTAGACCGCGAAGCGGGGGCCGATCGAGTGCAGCGCCTCGTCCCAGACGCGCGCGGCCTCGGCGTCGTCGCCCAGCGACACCCACAGCGGGATGCGCGCGGGCGGCCCGCCGATGAGTCGCTGCGGGCCGTAGAACTCTCCGCCCGACGCGGTCGGATCGGCCGCCGCCCTCACCGCGGGCAGAGCTGCGCTGGCCACCGTACCGGTGACCCCGACTCGCGAGAGGAACCGGATGACCCGACGCGCGACGGTCTCGCGCTCGCGCCCGAGCCCCGGTTGAGCAGCCAGAAGATTGGTGGGCGAGACGCCGGGGTGGGCGAGCGTACTCGTCAGGTTCCAGCCGGCATCCCGACCGCGACGGGCGAGCTCACGGCCGAAGAGTCCAACGGCGATCTTCGACGATCGGTACGCCGCCATCGCGTCATACCCCTCGGGGGTGGTCACGGCGGCGCGGTCGATGTCGCCCGATCGCGCCGCGATGCTCGTCTGTTGCACGACCCTCGCCGCGCCCTCGCGCAGCAGCGGCAGCAGCCCCAGCGTCAGCGCGGCGTGACCGAGGTGGTTGGTGCCCCACTGCAGTTCGAACCCGTCGGAGGTCTCACGGCGCGACGGCGGGGTCATGACGCCGGCGTTGTTGACGAGGATGTGCACGGGGCGGCCCTCGGCGCGCAGCGTCGCGGTGAGGTCTGCGACGGAGTCGAGCGAGGACAGGTCGAGCGGGCGCGTCGAGACGCGGGCGCCGGAGATCCGGTCGCGGATCCCGCGCGCCGCGGCTTCGCCCTTGGCCTCGTTGCGGACGGGGAGGATCAGCTCCGCGCCGGCCCGGGCCAGGAGCGCGGCGATCTCGACGCCGATGCCGTCGCTGGCGCCGGTGACGACGGCGAGACGGCCGGTCATGTCGGGGGTGGTGGGGATGGTCGGCATGCGTGCTCCTGAGCGTGGATGTCTGGCGATGTGCTCCGATCCTGAGCCGCCTGCGCGCGGCCTGCCAGGGCCGCCCCAGCCGTGGATCGGGGATCCACCCCTCCGGGTCAGGACAGGCGCTGTGTGCCGATGACGCCGAGCAGGCGCAGGCGTTCGGCGCTCTCGCTGCCCGGCACGGCGGTGTACACGAGCAATCGGTGCGACTGCTCGGGGTCGAGGAGCGTCTGGCACGAGAGCTCGAGCATCCCCACCTCGGGATGCCGAAAGCGCTTGAGCGCGGGCGGAGCGAGACCCACCTCCTGCCGCTCCCACAGTGCGGCGAACTCAGCGCTGCGACGGCGCAGCTCCCCCGCGATGTCGGCGGCGGCCGACTCCGGGCCTCGCAGCGCGACGATCTCGCGTAGCCCGCTCGCGTACACGCGCGACAGCCGCTCCTGCTCGTCGGCAGGGTAGGCCGCGCGCGCATCCGGCTCGGTGAACCAGCGGAACCCGATGCTGCGGGAGTGCCCGATCCGTTCGGCGGCAGCCCCCAGCAGCGCGACGGCGAGGGGCGTCTGCCGGAGCGTCTCGCCGAGCTCGGTCACGACCTCCGCCGGGGTGTCCTCGAGACGGTCGAGGATGCGGAGCATCCCCGGCCCCACGTGCGCGCTGGAGGCTCCGCGCGTCGGAGCCGTGTGTCCCGCGAGCCGGAACAGGTGGTCCCGTTCGCCGAGGCTGAGATGCAGACCCTGCGCGATCGCGGCGATCATCTGCTCCGACGGATGCGGCCCGGTGCCGCGTTCGAGCCGGGCGTAGTAGTCCGTCGACATGTGGGCGAGGGTGGCGACCTCCTCGCGACGCAGGCCCCCGGCCCGACGTCGCGGACCGCGCGTGAGCCCGACGTCCTCCGGTTGGAGCGATTCGCGGCGGTGACGCAGGAAGCTCGCGAGTCCCTCACGGTCGATCATCGGCATCCTCTCGTCCGGCAGCGGTCCCGTCGTTCCTATCGCGGACCGATGCCGCGTGCCACGTCCTGACGATCCACCCCTCGCGGGCGGTCAGTGCAGCGCTGCGTCCGCAGCACCGCGACGCCACGACGCGAAGGGGACGGCGAGCCCGGCACGGGTCGGCGCGCAGACGAACGGGCCCGCCGCGGCATCCAGGTCGGCCGCGAAGGGGATCACGCGGACCAGCCGCAGCGGCTCGTCGTCGACGCCCGCCCGCAGGGTGAGTGCGTTCCCGTCCCGGCTCACGCGCACCGTGATGCGGCGGCCGAGCCACTCCGGCACGGGAGCGAGCGACCAGTCCGACATCCCGTCGGTCACGACGGCGCCCAGCTGCAGGTCGCCGTCCGAGAACTCGACACCGGCCTTCACCCACCGCGTCTCGTCCACCCGGACGAACAACCCGGCCTGGTCGAACTGGGCCTCGAAGGTCGCGTCGAAGGCGACCTCCATCGCGGTGCCGTCGGGGATCGGCGCGAGCAGCGCGTGCTCGGTGTCGTGGACGAACCCGTAGGAGGTGATCCGCCACGCGTCGCTGCCCTCGACGGCGGTGACGTGCAGCATCCCGTCCTGCTCCACAGCCGCGTGCGGCGGGGTCGTCCAGGTCCCCTCCGACCAGGTGACGGGCTCTTCTGCTCGGGTGACGGCGCTCATCCCGTCAGGCTATCGGGCGCCTCAGCCGAGGCGGAGGCCCGCGGACGCGACGGCGCGGAGGGCGACGTCGAGCACCGCCGCGCTGTGGTCGAGCCGCCGGTCGCGCTCGGCGAGATCGTGCTCGGCAATCATCCGCACGAAGGCCCGGAACTCCGCGGTCATCCGATGCGGGTCGTCGTCGAGGGCGATGCGCTCGCTCGTCCCGTCCCGCAGTAGCAGCTCGACGGCGGCGATCTCGTTGGGCGGTCCGTCGACGATCATGACGCCCTCCGTCCCCTGGATCTTCGTGCGCGAAGGGCCCGGTGAGTCCTTCGCGGCGACGCAGACGGCTGTCAGGTCGGGGTAGCCGAGGACGGCGACACCCGACGTGTCGACACCGCGTTCCATCCGGGGCGTGTAGACGACCGAGTCGGGGGCGCCGACGAGGCCGACGGCCAGGTGCAGCGCGTAGATGCCGAGGTCCATGAGGGCGCCGCCGCCGGCCGCCGGGTCGAAGGCGGGCGCGACGGCGCCCTCCCGGAACGCGTCGTAGCGCGAGGAGTACTGCGAGTACTCGCTCTGCACGAGCCGCAGGTCGCCGAGGCGGCTGAGGTTCCGCCGCATCCACTCGACGTTCGCGAGGTACTGCGTGCTGATGGCCTCCACGAGGATCAGCCCGCGCTCCTCGGCGAGCGTGCGGAGCTCGGCGAGGTCCTCGGCGCGCAGCACGAACGGCTTCTCGCAGACGACGTGTTTTCCGGCGAGCAGCGCCCGCCGCGCGACGTCGGCGTGCAGCACGTTCGGCACCGCGACCCACACGGTGTCGACGGCGGGGTCGGCGAGACACGCGTCGAGGTCGGTGAAGACGGACGGGATGCCGTGGGTCGCCGCGGTCTGCTCGAGCTTCGCCCTGCTGCGCTCCGTGCCCACGATGGCGGCGAGGGTGAGTCCGGGGATGCCCTGGGCGTGGGGCAGGAACTCGGCGACGATCTTGCCGGCGCCGACGACCGCGAGTCTCAGAGCGTCAGTCCGATCGCGAGCAGGACGACACCGAGCAGCGGCGCCGTCAGCTGGATCATCGCGGCGCGCGCCTTGGAGCGATCCGACAGCAGCAGCACGAGACCGGCAGCCACCATCGACCCGGCGCCGACGAAGACGAGGGTCGCGCCGATCGCGGTCGACCCGGTCGCGACGAAGACGATGCCGAGGAAGACGGCGATCGCGAGAAACAGGTTGTAGAAGCCCTGGTTGTAGGCGAACGGCTTCGTGACGTGCACGGTCTCGTCCGTCGTCCCGAAGGTGCGCCGCGCGGCGGCCCCCGTCCAGGCGATCGACTCCAGATAGAAGATGTAGACGTGGATGGCGGCGCCGAGCGCCGCGAACACCAACCCGGCGATGATCATGCCGCCATCATCCCAGACGCACCGCGTCGCGCCAGAGCGACGCGACCTCGATCGGGTCGCTGATGCCGAGAGGGGCGCCCCCGGCATCCCGCGTGAAGGCGAGGAGCACCGGCGAACCGTCACGGCCGCGGACCACCCGACCCGCATAGGCGGGGGCGGCGGCGATCAACCGGGCGTCGTCGGGGCGCGCGTCGATCGGGACCTGCCCCGTCGGCATCGCCCAGACGCCGTCGACGCCGTCGGAGCGCGTGGCGCAGAACAGCGTGAGGTGCTCCTCCCCCACCTGGACCGTCTGCAGGACCTCGAGGTGGGGGAAGCGCGTCGACACCGCCCCGAGGTGCGGCTGAGCGGTCCAGGTGTCGAGGTCGGGCGACCAGGCGTGGCCGACGACGCCCCCCGAGCGACCGCCCGCGCCCTTCGCGCGCGCGGTGAGGAGCATGTGCCAGCCGTTGCCCTGCGGATCGCGGAACACCCACGGGTCCCGCCAGGCCTCGTCGGCCCACGAGCTGTCGCCGAGCTTCTCGTACAGCTCCCCCGCCGCTGCCAGGACGAACCCGTCCCGCTTGGTCCACGCGGTCAGATCGGGCGACGTGGCCATGAGGACGGATTCGACGTTGCGGGTCGAATCCTCGTCGAGGAACACGGTGCCGGTGTAGAACATGCGCCACAGCCCGTCGTCGCCGCGCACCACGGATCCCGTCCACGTCGCCGTACCGTCGGGGCTGCCCGCCCCTCCCGGACCGAGGACGACCCCGTGGTCGGTCCAGGTGCGCAGGTCCCGGGAGCTCGCGCGCCCGATGCGGGCGTGCCGGTGGCGCCGCTCGGGGTCGCCGAGGCTGCGCGGTGCGCGCAGATGGAACAGGTGGAAGGCGTCGCCGTCGTCGGCGACCCAGAAGTCCCACACCCACTCGGACTCGAGCCGGAAGGTCATCTCAGCCCTTGAGCGAGCCCTGCAGGAGCGCCGAGACGAAGTGCCGCTGGAAGATCAGGAAGATGATCAGTGTCGGGGTGAGGATCAGGAGCGACCCGGCGCACAGCAGTGGGATGTCGGTGCCGTAGCGCCCCTGGAACGCTCCCAGCGCGCCGGCCATCGTCCGCTGCTCGGGATCGTTGACGAGCACGATCGCCAGCAGGAACTGGTTCCACGTCCACAGGAACAGCAGGATCGCGAGCGACGAGAGCGCCGGGACGGACAGCGGGATGTGGATGCGCCAGAAGAGCTGCCACGTGGTGGCCCCGTCCATACGCGCCGCCTCGGAGAGGTCGGCGGGCATCGTGACGAAATGCGCCCGCATCCACATGACGGCGAACGGCATGAACAGGCCGATCAGCGGCAGGATGATCGCCCACCGCGTGTTCAGCAGGCCGAGCTCGCGCACCTGGAAGTACAGCGGGGTGATGATGCCCTCGAACGGCAGCGTGAGACCGAGGATGAAGGCGACGAACACGATGCGACCGCCCCGCGGCTGCAGGTGACCGAGCGCGAAACCGGCGAGGGTCGCCAGCAGGACGGCCACCGGGACGACGGCGATCTCGATGAGGAAGCTGGACTGCAGGAGCGCCCACATGTTCGCCGACTCGAACGCGGTGACGAAGTTGTCCCACCGCGGGGTTTCGGGCCATTCGAGCCCGCGGGGGTAGGTCCCCGGCTCGTGCAGCGCCGTGACGAAGAGGCTGACGAACGGCATCACCGTCACGAGCATCAGGACGATCAGCAGGATACGGCCGATCCACTTCTCCTGGGGGCGGACGATCACGATTCTTTCCCTCGGAGGATCCGCTGCAGCGGGAGGACGATCAGGAGGACGAGGGCCATGAGCACGAGGGCGAACGCCGACGCGGTGCCGATCTCGCGCTCGTAGAAGGCCAGGTAGAAGATCTGCAGACCGGGGACCAGCGTGCTGTCGCCGGGGCCGCCCTGGGTCGCGATGTAGATGATGTCGAAGCTCGCGAGCGCGGCGATCACGGTGACCGTGATGCACACCGCGACCTCCTGGCGGACGCCGGGCAGCGTGACGGAGAGGAACTCCCGCACGGGACCGGCCCCGTCGAGCCGCGCGGCTTCGTAGAGGGCGGGGTCGACCTTCGTCATACCGGCGAGGATCAGGACGAGGCAGAGCCCCACCTGCACCCACGCTCCGATGACGCCGACCGCGGGGAGCGCGGTCGAGAAGTCGCCGAGCCAGGCCTTCGTGACGCCGCCGAGGCCGATGAGGCCGAGCAACTGGTTCACGAGGCCGTTGGTCGACAGCTGCCAGCTCCACATGATGCCCGCCGCCACCAGCGGGATGACCTGCGGCAGGAAGAGGACCGTCCGCGCCACCCCCGCGAGACGGCTGGCGGCGATCGCGCGGATCATGTTGGCCGCGACGAGGGCGATCGCCACCGGGATGAGGCTGAAGTAGATGATCAGCTCGAACGCGTTGAGGATCGCGCCGATCAGCTTCGGGTTGCTGAAGACCTCGACGTAGTTGGCGAAGCCGACCCACGTGGCGGGGCCGATGCCGTTCCACTCGTAGAACGAGTACTGCGCCGACAGCGTGATGGGGCGCAGCACGAAGAAGATGTAGAACGCGGCGGCCGGGAGCACCAGGAGGTAGGCGGCCACGCTCGCGCGGAAGCGCCGCCGTCTGCGGCGCTTCCGGAGTCCGGTGTCGTCGAGCGCTGCTGCGCCGGTGGCGACCACCGGCGCAGCAGCGGCAGGAGCGGAGGTCATGCTCAGCCCTCGACCTGGCTCTCGTAGTCGGCCTGCACCGAGCTGAGCAGTCCTTCGGGGGTCTGCTCGCCGGCGACCAGGCGCTGCAGGTTCGGCGTCCAGCTCTGCGCGTAGATGGCGCCCGTCGCGTTGGCGATGAAGTCCATCGCGCCGTTGGCCTCGCTGAGCTGCGCGCCGGCGGCGAGGGTCGCCGCCGTCGTCGAGTCGGGGTCGACTTCGGGCATGAACGCGTCGGCCGGTCCCATCGGGTGCGAGCCGCCGACCTCGACGCTGATGGTGCGCGCCTTCTCGTTGGTCGCGGTCCAGTTGAGGAAGAACGCCGCGCAGTCGGGGTGCTCAGCCGTCGCCGCCACGCCGAAGGTCAGCGGTGCCGACATGGCTCCGATCTGGCCGCCCTCCTCGCGCGGGGGCATGAGGAAGAAGCCGGCCTTGCCGGGCATCTGGGTGTCGAGGTTGCCCGACTCCCAGTCGCCGTCGAAGATGAACAGCGACTCGCCGCCGATGAAGCGGCTCATCATCTGCGCGTAGTCGAACGAGTTCACGTCGTCGGCGAAGTAGCCCGACTCGATCCAGCGCGCGAGGTGCTTCGCGGCTTCGAGGTTCTCAGGGGTGTCGATGGTCGCGCCCGGCTGCTGGAAGATCCAGTCGTTGATGGCGGCCGGGTCGCCGTACGAGGCCATCAGCGCCTGGAGCGGGAACGCGAGTCCACCGGTGGCACCACCGTTGAACTGGGCGATCGGAGTGATGCCGGCATCCTTCGCAGCCTGCAGCGCCGCGTCGAACTCGTCGAGCGTCTTCGGGGCTTCGGTCATCCCGATCTGCGCGGCGAGGTCCTTGTTGTAGAACACACCGGTCATCGAATAGTTGAGACCCAGGGCGTAGAGCGGGCCGTTGCCGCGGCGCCCCTCGTCGTCCACCCGCAGCTGCTGCAGCTGCGAGTCGGGCCAGTCGGTCCACCCGAACGCCTCGGCGTACGGGTCGAGGTTCAGCAGCAGGCCGTCGGTGGCGAGCTCGGACATCTGCGGCAGACGCATGAGGTCCGGCGGCGAGTCCTGCAGGACGCGCGGGGCGTTCTGGGTGATGACGGCGAACTGGTCCTCGCGGATGTCGAAGGTGACGTTCGGGAACTGCTTCGTGAACTCCTCGGTGAGGGCCGTCGGCAGCGGGAAGCCGGTTTCGAAGTAGCCGCTGAGGACGACGTCCTCGTCGCCGCACGTCGGTCCTTCCGCACCGAAGTCGGACGTCGAGGAGGCCTGCGGGGCCGCCGTGCCGCCGGGAGGGGCGCACGCCGTCACGCCGAGCGCGACGGTCGTGAACAGGCCGGCCAGGATCAGCGGGCGGAGGGGGTGCTGTGAGGATCGAGACATCGATGTCTCCTTTCGGGGAACCACATCGTTCGGGTGATCGCGGGGAGCGCCTGCGTGCTAAATCGCGTTAGCAAGGTCATCTTGCGGCACCGGAGCAGAGGATGTCAATGGGATGCCGCGCCGCGTGATGCAGCTGTGATCCACGGATGCGTCGCGGTCGCCGCCCTCGCGCTCTCCGGCGGCGGGCCGCCCCCGCACTAGGATCGCGGGACAGGAGGAAGCCGTGAGCAAGAACCGCGTGACGCTCGCCGACGTCGCCCGCGCGGCCGGCATCGTGCATTCGGATTTCAAGCCCGGCAACGTCATGGTCACCCGCGATGGCGTGGCCAAGGTGTTCGATTTCGGCATCGCACGCGCCGGCAAGCATGCGGCCGATGTCGCCGGTGAACAGACCGTGTTCGATGCGGCCACGCTGGGTGCATTGACGCCGGCCTATGCCAGCCTGGAAATGATCCGCGGACAGGCGCCCACTCCGGCCGACGATCTGTACGCGCTGGGCTGCGTGTGTTTCGAATTGCTGACCGGCAAGCACCCATTCGACAAACTCAGTGCCGAAGTGGCGCTGCGCGAAGGCCGCCGCCCGCCGCCGGTGCCGGGCCTGACCCGTCGCCAGTACGCCACGTTGTGCGCGGCCGTGGCATTCCCGGCTGCGCAACGGCTCACGCGCGTGGACCAACTGCTCGACGGCCTGCGCCAGGTGCCGCTGCGCGAGCGCGCGCTGCCGTTGATCGGCTATGGCGCCACCGCGCTCGCGCTGGTCGGCGTGGGCGGGTGGGGCGCATCGCGTTATCTGCATCAGCGCCATCTGGATGAGGTCATCGCACGCTTCGGTGCGCAGGACCCGCAGCAGTACCGCGACGAAACCCAGGTCATGCAGGCGCTGTCCAGCCTGAGCGCAGACGACCGCCGGCGCGTGCTGATGGACCGCAGCGACCTTATCGAAGATTTCCTGCTGCGCCGCCTGGACGCGCTGTGGAATCCGGCCAACAGCCGCGACGATTACCGCGGCGCGTTGCAGGTGTTCGCCTTGCGCGACCGGCTGCGACTGTATTCGCCCGCGCTGGATGCGCGTCGCCAGGCCATCGAGCGCGAAAAGAACCAACGCCTCAACGCGCTCGACACCACGCTCAATCGCCAGCTCGATGCCGGGCTGTTGTTCCGCACCCAGCCCGACAACGCACTGGCCACGCTCGACCAGGTGCGCCGCATCGATCCGGGCAGCAGCCTGCTGCGCCATTCCGCACTGGAAGTACGCCTGGACGCGGCCATCGCGCAGGCGGTGGCGGCCGGGCAACTCACCACCGCGCGGACCGAAGTAGAACAGGCGCGCGCAGCGTTTCCGGACTCGTTGCGCTTGCAGTTGCGCAGCGCCGAGGTCGGCGTGGCCGAGCAGCAAGCCAAACGCACGCCGGTTGCCGCCGCGCCGCGCGATGCCGACAGCGCGCGCAAGGCACTGGCTGCCGATCTGGCCAACCCCAGCACCGACCCGGCCTGGCGCGCGCGTATCGACGCCGCACTGGCCGCACTGCCGGTGGCCGAGCGCAGCAGCCAGGGCAGCGCGCTGGCCGAGGCCATCAGCACGGCGGTTGCCGCACAAAGCGACCCCGCACAGCTGGCTGGCGCGCAGGCGCTGGTGGATGTCGGCCTGGGCGTGGCCCCGCAATCGGCCAGCCTGCTGGCCCAGCGCACACGCCTGCAGACGCTGGAGCACCAGCTCGAACAAGCGTTGGCGCGCGAAAGCGCCGAGTCCGAACTGGCCGCGCGGATCGAGTCGCTGCGCCGCGCCGCCGCCGCCAACGATCTGGGCAAGACCCGCGATGCGCTGGCGCGCATCCGCACCCTGCAACCGGACCATCCGTTGTTGCGCAGCGAAGGCCCGCAACTGCTCTCGCAGGTGTATCGCAACACCGCCGGCGATGCGTTCGCACACGGGCGATACGCCCAGGCGGCCGACCTGCTGAGGCAAGGGCTGCAGACGCTCGGCCAGCGCGACGAACTGCGCAGCGCGCAAACCCGTTATGCGGTGGCCGCCGCAGTGATGACCGCGGGCACGCTGGCGCCCGGCGAACGCCAGCAACTCGCCGGGCGCCTGCAAACGCTCTATCGCACCGACGCCACCGCGCTGGCGCAATTGGAGGCGCAGATGAAGGCGGCCGGCCAATTGCCGGAAGGCTCGTTGTCGGCCCGTCTGCAACGCGCGCCCGCCGCCGATGCGCCGGCCGACGCCAGCGTGTCGCCGGGCGGCGCCACCGAGACAGCTGCGCCGGCCGCCGGCGCAAGACCGGCGCGCGGCAAATCCGCTGCCAAGCCCGCCGCCACCCCAACGACTGCGCGCGACCCCGCCGCTGCGGCATTGCCCGCCAACGCGGACGATGCCGACAGCCTGCCGCCGGTGCCCACCGGCCCGGATCCCTGCGCCGGCCTGGCCGGGCGTGCCGCGGCGTGCTTCGACACACTCGGGCAGACCCGCGGGCCGATGCTGGTGGTGATCCCGGCCATCGCCGGCGGCAAGCCGTACGCGTTGTCGCGCGGCGAAGTGGCGGTGGCCGATTTCAACCTGTTCTGCCAGGCCACCGGCCGCTGTACCGCCCAGGCCGCCGCCACCCCGGAGCTGGCGCGCGCGCCGGTGCGCAATATCAGCCTGACCCTGGCGCGCGCCTATCTGCGCTGGCTCACCATCGGCAGCGGCGGCTGGCGGTACCGCCTGCCCAGCGATGCCGAGTGGCTGCATGCCGCGCAGGCGGCCAGCAACTGGCGGCAGGCCGAAGACAGCAATTGCGTGCCGCCCAACGCCAGTGCCGGCGATGCCGCGCGCGCACCGGTGTCGGCACGCGGGCGCGATGCCAATCCCTGGGGCCTGATCAATCTCACCGGCAATGTCTGGGAATGGGTATCGACCGGAACAGGCGTGCAGGCGCGCGGCGGAAGTTTTTCCAGCTACTGGTCCGATTGCACGGTGCAGGCCAGCCGTGCCGACAACGGCTCGGCGCAACCGGACGTGGGCCTGCGCGTGCTGCGGGAGCTGCCGTGAGCGCCGCCCCGCCGTCGCCCACCGCTGCCGCTGCGCACCCGGCCAATGCGCAGCTGCAGGCGCTGGCGTTGGCGCATCAGCAGGGCCAACTCGACCGCGAGCAGTACCGCGCACGCCGTCGGCGCGTACTGGACGCCGCCCGCCAGACCCAGGGGGTGACCCTGCGCAACGCCTTGCCGAGTTCGCCTGATGCCCGGCCGGGCCCGCTGTCGGCGCATCCGGTCGCACGCAAACTGCGCAGTCAGGTGGCAGCGGTCTTCATAATCGTGATGCTCATCGCAATAATCTTGCTAACATTGCATAAATGTACGTCGGGGTTTGATCGACGTTCAGCAAGGGGCGAGGTCAGACACGCCGATCGCCGTGCAGTCGCCGCCGTGGCGCCTGCGTGTGCAGCGGGACACGTCGGCCATGCGCAACACCGGATGGTCTCAGGGGAAATGGACGTATGCGTATGACGTGTCTGGCCGCGGCGGTGTCCGCGTGCCTACTGCTGGCCGCACCTGGGTGGGCGCAGTCGCCGACCGATGCCA
>JAAIGE0101046719.1_pt1 | contig 28944 bp, 28 predicted proteins | sample 6487951 | NCBI WGS metagenome assembly JAAIGE01 (sample SAMN13974128, study PRJNA590717) | phyllosphere metagenome | biome: tomato field; feature: multiple bacterial spot infested tomato fields; material: tomato leaves; isolation source: leaves from tomato fields | host: Solanum lycopersicum ...
GACTTCTTGAGCCTCGGAACTCCCCGGAACCAGCATCGCCAGTCCGAACAGCGCGTGTCCGAAAACAATGTAGAGGTTGCGCATGGCGTGCTTACGACCTGAAGACATTGGTGACTGTCAGCATCGTGCAGTTCGCATTGTTCTTTGTAGATTTCTGGTTCCAGCTCGCCCGTTGGATCGACAGCACTATTTTGGACGCGCTTTACGGGTGGGGCTTTGGCTACAACCGTCCGCATGCAAACTTCGACCCGCTTGCAGGCCTGAACAATGCGTTTGGCGACCTGCTGCTGATGTTCGTGATGGGGACGATGTTTATCGTGCTCCCCACCTTCTGGATCATGGCACTGAGCTGGGCGGGTGTTCGCGCAGGGAATGTGCTCCAGGGACTCGCCGGTGCAACTGGCGATGCCAAAGCAGCGGGTGGGAAGGGTGCCAGTACGGTGTTGGGCGCAATTTCGAAAAAGTGAGCCAGATCCTCTCAATCCTCGTCAGAGACATGAGGGTCTATACGGAAGCCGTCGTAGGTGTAAAGCCCAAAACCTGCCGGTCCATTCTTCCATTCGGGCTCAGGCATCTCGCCTAAGTCAGCGTTACTCGCCAACCGCGCAGCGCCCACCAATACCACCAGTAGAAGGGCGACCCAGAATACGAAGTAGAGCAGCAGAGCGATTACGGTTAGCTTTACTGTCCAGAACAGGATCTTGAGGACCGCTGGACTCATACCCTTGCATACCAACTGATCAAACAACCGCCGCTCGCCCATGGCATAGGAACGCCAGGCGTTGCCAAGCCAGCGACCTAGCTTCTCCGGATTACTGCTTTGAGGGTTCGTCTTCATGGCTGTCACCTATCTTGGGGGGATATGTGTACGGTCCAGTTTGCCTTTTTCCCCGGGCATGGGTGCCAACAATGAGCTTCGGCCGACACATGATTCAGCTGGTTAGGCAATGCATACCAGCCGAGTATGATTAGATCTACACATGAAATTCAACTATGAGGCTATTTTTTCCCGATAAGTGTGCATTGGGATGACAGGTGATTAGATTGTGTTTTACATTTAACATATGAGTAGAACTATACGACATCAGCTAATCAAACGCCTTCAGGCTGAGCTCCCACGTGGTGCGCCGTTCGGTCTAGCTACGCTCGAATTGTTTGGCGTGTCACCACAGCTGGCTGCCCGCTATGTGGAGGGAGGCTGGCTCGTACGCCTCGCCCACGGCGTCTACGCATTCCCGAACGACGACTTTGATGTCAATGGCGCGCTGCGCTTCCTTCAAGGCCAAGTGGCTGGCCTGCACGTCGGAGGGAAAAGCGCGTTGGCGCTTCAGGGGGTCCGCCACAACCTGGCGTCGTGGGACATCCTCGTTCTTTGGGGCGATGCCCGTTTCGTCATACCTACCTGGTTCACCGAGCGTTTTCCGGCGCGTTATGTCGGGGCCAAGCTCTTCGACTGGCCAGACGATACTCTCGCCGTAAAGACCCTGCACACTCCCCCAGGACAGCCCCAGGGCCTGCAGGTAGCTGTGCCAGAACGAGCCGTTCTGGAGCTGCTCTATGACGCCGGCACGAGGCAAAGCCTTGAGGAGTGCCGCAACATTTTTGATGGCCTTCGATCACCGCGTAAGGATCTGCTTGGACAGCTGCTTTCCTGCTGTACCAGTGTAAAAGCCGTGCGATTATTTCTGACATGGGCACGAGAGTCAGGTGTCGTCGACGTCGATCTATTGCTTGAGCACAACCAGGTCAGAACCGGAAGTAGCAGGCGCTGGATGAGCCGGCTGGACGATGGCACCTTGCTGAGCCTAAACCCCCATGGATAAGCACTACGCTGACACTGTTCGGCTTCTGCTGGACATTGCTCCTGCTGTATTCGCCAATGACATCTTCGCCATGAAGGGCGGCACCGCCATCAACCTGTTTGTACAGGATATGCCGCGCCTTTCCGTCGACATCGATGTGGTGTACCTGCCCTGGCAAGTTCCCCGTGATCAAGCACTTCAAGCAATCAACCAAGAGCTGGCTGCGATCGCAGAGCGTGTTGCACCCATGGGTGTGCAAACACGACTGATACACAGCAAAGATCTGGGCGACACGAAGCTGATTGCTGAGAATGACAGCACTCAGGTTAAGGTTGAGGTCAACGTGGTGTTTCGCGGATCCGTCCTTCCGATCACCCGACTGCCATTGAGTGCCAGGACGCGCGACCGTTTTGGAGTCGAGTTCGACGTCCCCACCCTAGCCCCGGATGAGCTTTATGCCGGGAAGTTGGTAGCCGCGATGGATCGTCAGCATCCGCGTGATCTGTTCGACGCGTGGCAGATGTATGAAACGGGCGGGATCACCGATGAAATGATCGAATGCTTCGTGGTCTATCTGGCTGGCCACAACCGCCCTACGCACGAAGTACTGTTCGGCAATGACAAAGACATCGCCGGGGAGTACGAGCGCGCCTTTCAGGGCATGACAGAGACGCCTTGCCCGCTGGGTGTACTGCTGGAGACTCGTGCACGGCTGCGGCAAGAATTGCCCGCGCGCCTCTCTGAGGCCCACCGAGGTTTCCTGAGTGGATTGGCGAGGGGAGAGCCCGAGTGGTCATTGCTGCAGTGTGCGTACGTCGAACAGTTGCCAGCATTACGTTGGAAGCTCACCAACCTAAGTACGTTCAAGCAGCGTCGGCCTAGTGATTTCGCTGCCCAGGCCGACACACTGGATGCCGCGCTCGCTGCATCCAGGTCCTGAGGTTAGTTAGTCCGGGTGAAAGACCACGCCAGATCAACATGGCCGCAGCGGGTAAAGGCCTCTGGAGACTAGGCATGGTGCTTGCCTGGCATCGCGTACGGGTACCTGCCACGATGCCCAGAATGATCAATGTGGGGGCTTGATCGCAGACAGTCGATCAGGCTGGCAAGGACATGTCATCTGCGTGCTCTGAAGGCGACTACTTCGTGCGAGGATGGGTAATGTGCTCTAGCTCTTCGAAACTCATGCCTCGCAGACGATCCAGAAACGCGTGATATTCCTTGTCCCCGCCAGTCATGCGGGTCAACAGAGCGCACTGAAACATCAGTGAGTCAAGAAAGATGCGTTGATCTTTCAACCCCTTAAATTCTGCCACACCCCGTATGATGAGCTCGCAAGACTTACTTGCGGGCACGGAAATTAAGCTGCTGTCATTCGGAAGGTTCATGTCGGCCCCCTTGGCCTTTGGTTCGCCAGTTGCTCTCAAAATTTGACTCAGAACTTGTGCGTAGATACTGCGTTAACCGCTACGTATGACGACTGCATTTTCTCAAGAAATAGCCAGGCCTTCGACTGGATGCTCTCCTTGGAACCAGCGCCAGGAACCTTTTCCCCCGGTCCTTTTGATTTGATACAGAGCCCGGTCAGCGCGCCGCAGTAGTTCGTGCTTATCAGCAGCTTGATCTGGATAGAGGCAGGCGCCAATGCTGACGCCGACGCTAAGTTTTAGGTTGTCCACCAGAAGCGGCGTATTCACTGACTCCAGTATGCGGCTGCAGACCATTTCGATATGAGACAGGTCACTTGGTGCAACAAGCAAGATACCGAACTCATCGCCACCGAGGCGGCATACCAAGTCTGTCTCTCGCACAGCCCCTTTCAGTCGCTCTGCGATGATCTGAAGCACGGTGTCACCTACCGCGTGCCCGTAGGAGTCATTGATGGGTTTGAAGTCATCAAGATCCAGCATGAGGAATGCAAGTCGACGCTGCGGATCTTCGGAGACCTCTGCATGCCAACGCTCGCGAAGGCCACGCCGATTGGAAACACCAGTCAGATCGTCTCGATAGATCAGTTCCAAAAGCTGCCGCCTATTGGACTGCACACCAGAAAAGTCTTTGAAGATCGCTACCGCCAGCTTCTCGTCGTGAAGTATCAAACCCGAGTGCAACACCGTGCGGATTGACCCTTCGCTGGTCACGACATCAATCTCCATATCACCGGTCGCAACAGGATGTGCCGAGTGATGCAGTTCGATGTCTAGCCAGCGCTTGCGTACCATCTCGCGCTGCCGTTCATGAAGATAGAGGCTGTCCACGAATTGATCGACTGTACGGAATTGGCTGGCGTCGTGGCCGAATAGACGAACGAACTCAGCATTGCAGTACTGAATTTTTCCATCAGGAAAGCTGGCCCATGCGATGCCGAACGGAAGAGCGCTCAGCACTCGCAGCAGGGTGCTCGCCTTTGGTGGAGTGCGTAGTTCGTCCTCATGCTGAACCATCATGTTCTTGCTCCTTTCCTCCAAGCGCATCGAGGCATTGCTGCTGATGCTCCAGGCCTCGATGTGTTGCGAATCTGCATCGTGGTACCGCCCGTGGGCATCGGCCCGCTGCAGTCCAGTGCATTGATCCGTGCCATCCATTATGGGTTATTTTTAACTCATTGAAACAATGCTGACCAGGCCTCGGCAGCGTTGATGCCGCCATGGCTTTAGCTGCTTTCGGTCATAGGAGGTCTGGTTGCGGCCAGCGTGCTTGAGCCGATAGGCCGGGTAAAGGCGCAAAAGGGGAGCGCCCACATCCGATTGATGCTCGCTAGTGATTGGCGGAAATGGTGTAACCCAAAGGCAGAAGGGTAGAAGGGCGGTGCTAAGGGAATGGTGCCCAAGGGAAATGGGGCTACCTGGAAAAGGAAAAAGGCCATCCCTGCCCTGCATCATCACTGGGAATAGGCATGCTCAGATTGTTTCAACGAAAGGCCGCCATCCTGCCACCTGTTGCGGCAGTGACCGAGAGGGCGCTTAGCAAAGGGCTGTTGCAGCCCAAGCCGGCAGCGGAACTACTGGCCACACCTCGACGCCAGAAGCTTCTGGAACATATCTGGCAGCGTACCTCTCTATCCCGCAAGCAGTTCCACACGCTCTATCGAGTCCCGATTGAGCGCTATGCGGATCTTGTGCAGCAATTCCCAGCGTCTGAAAGCCATCACCACGCGTACCTGGGAGGCATGCTGGATCATGGCCTTGAAATCGTCGCGTTCGCGTTGAAGTTGCGACAGTCGCACCTGCTCCCCGCAGGAGCTTCGCCTGAGGACCAAGCGGCGCAAGCGGAGGTTTGGACTGCAGCTGTTGCTTATGCCGCACTGCTACACGACATCGGCAAGATCGCTGTCGATCTGCATGTAGAGCTGCAGGGGGGGAGGATCTGGCACCCCTGGCATGGACCACTGAACCAGCCGTATCGTTTTCGCCATCGCGAAGGTCGCGAATATCGCTTGCATGGGGCTGCGACTGGATTGCTCTACACCCGGATACTCGATAGCACCGCGCTTGACTGGCTCAGCGGCTATCCAGCCCTATGGTCCCAGTTGCTTTACGTGCTGTCTGGCCAATATGAGCATGCTGACATGCTTGGCGAATTGGTGGTCCAGGCTGATCGCGCATCGGTTGCGCAGGAGCTCGGTGGAGATCCGGCGAAGGTGATGGCCGCACCAAAGCACGCATTGCAACGCAAGCTGCTTGAGGGGCTGCGCTACCTGCTAAAAGAGCAGCTGAAGCTGAACCAGCCAGAGGCATCAGATGGCTGGCTCACGGAGGATGCGCTATGGCTGGTGAGCAAGACCGTTTCGGACAAGTTGCGTGCCCACCTGTTATCGCAAGGCATAGACGGCATCCCAACGAGTAACTCGGCTGTATTCAACGTTCTTCAAGAGCACAGCATGCTCCAGCCCGCACCGGACGGCAAAGCGATCTGGCGTGCAACGGTGACCAGCTCAAGCGGCTGGTCACATGCCTTTACGTTACTGCGGCTCTCGCCCGCCTTGATCTGGGAGGCTGGTGAGCGGCCGGCCGCATACGCGGGGACGGTGCTGGTTGAAGCAGGCCAAGGTGCCGAGGCAACCGGCGAGAGTGCGCCGGACTTGCTTGAATCTTCCATGCAGGACACCGCCGATGATCGAGCCAATCCGCTGTTGGAATCGAAGCCTTCTTTGAGCACACAACCCGTAGCGAAAAACGCGCCGGACATGATGGATGAACTGCTGGCAATGATTGGGGCACCAGATCCACCTAAGGCCGTTGACCAAGGAAATTCGTCGTCTCAGCCAACGCCTGAAGCTCCCGGAAAGCCACACCAGGGGAGCGAGTTCGTCCCAGCGAAAATAAATCCAATATCGACTAGCAACCACCCATCCAGGGATGAGTCGAATGGCATCTCAACTCAAATGTCAGCTGATCATTTTGTGACATGGCTGCAGCAGGCGATTGCATCGCGCCGACTCGTCATCAATGACGCTAAGGCGCTGGTGCATATCGTGGCGGATGCCGTCTATCTGGTGAGCCCAGGTGTGTTTCAGCGCTATGCGCAAGAACATCCTCAAATCGCTGACTATGCCAAGCGTGAAGAGATGGCAGATTGGCAGTGGGCGCAAAAGAGATTTGAGAAATTGCACCTACATCGTAAGCAAGCCAATGGCCTGAACATCTGGACGTGCGAAGTAACCGGACCTCGCAAATCGCGCCGGCTCCACGGCTACCTGCTTGAGCGTTGGCAGGGTGTATTTGGGGAGCTCCCGCCAAATAACCCATACCTTTCGATTATAAGTTAGCGACGTCAATATTTTTGAAAAATCGGCTCCGAGCACGCGGAATAAAGGGTTCCACATTGCATGCTATTTGCTGATGAGCAGCCATTCACTGCATCTCGTTGAACATCATCAATTGATGGGCCTCGCGCGAAATGGAGTCTCCCTGAAGCGTTAGCCCCATTCTTTTGAGGCCCTGCTATTGCGACGCACTGATTTTCGTAGATGACCCAGTCCTTGCATTGAGTTCCACCAACCTCAATGCATTTAGCTCGCGCGTCTTCCTGCGCCTCACGCTTAGACATTTTACCTACTGCAACACCAAGGGTTCCGTTTATCGGATCATGTGCGATTGCCCCCCAAGTCTTAATCCATTTCCCCATTGGCCGAGGTGCCGGTGCAGTCTCTTGAGAGCTTCCTTGGGGAATAGGCGCACATGCGATAGCTCCTTGCCCACCAATTTGATACTGCCCTGGCGGACAGCCTTGAGCCCAAGCAGTTATAGGAAGATATAAAATTGGAAAAGCCAAAAGAACACAAAGCCTCATAGATGCATTACCCAAATATAAATTAATTCATCTGAAGTACATCGGTTTCATTAACACACAAACCTCAGTCTCGTCCATATCTGCAGTAACGCTACTGATAAAGTGATGGTGGTTACCCAATCTGATGAGCTTGAAGCCGATAACGGCGAACACGCGGCTACCCTGTTTCATTACCACTGACGTGATAGCGCTCTATTAAATGATCTTTACAGCGCCCGCATCGGCGACTGCTGAGCGATGTCCGGCTGGGACCGCTGAGCATCCAAGGCCTGTGACTGGCGGATGCTTTCCTGCAGTGGAGGCACGGTCTCGGACAGATCCACCTTGACCCGGAAGCCCGGTGTCTGGCCAACGATCCAAACCGCGTCCTGATGCGAGGTCACGCTTTGCAACTGATCGACACGCAGGATACCCACGCGTTTGGCCTCGACAGTGGCGTGCATCGCTTCGGCTGGAGAGGTGCCGGCGGGGAGTTTGCTGTGGATGGCTTGGTAAAGCGGATCGTCGGGAACCGATGCAGATGCAGGCTCGTCGAACCGACCACGCGGTGCTGCCGGAGCAGCCACTTCGCCGCCAGATGGACCCAAAGGTATCTTCCAGCCTGGCGGGACATATGTCGGCGCATGCTCGCTCTGCATACGCTGCTGTACCTCCTCCCAGCGTGCCGCTGCCATGTCCGCGCGCCCTGCGCCGGGTGCGAGCGTGCCGCGCAACTGATCGATGCCATCGGCCAAGGTCATTGCCTGCATGCTGCGTGTACCGAGCGTGGCACCGAGGCGCATCGACGCTACGTCGTCGCGGTACTTGTCGATCATCGGCGAATACTGTTGCGCTAACTTCTGCGCTTTAGGGTTTTCCAGCACCGAGCTATCCGGCTTACCGCTGCCGTCCACTGGCAGGAAATTGTGGATGCGGTGCGAATCGCCCAGTGGGATAGCCACAAACGGATTGCGCGCATCGAGAACACTGGTTGTATTGGCGTAACCAGCCTGTTCCAGAGTGGCAATCTCCTGTGGTGTGGCATACACCTTGACCTGGCCGTAGTGCTTGCTGGCAGCGCTGACGGCATCGCCAGCCATCACGTGGTTGATCACGTCGGTGCCGCCCTCTGGGATCCGCCGATCCAGGCTCACCGAGCCGTAGGCGTTGAAGGTCTCGCCCCGGAGCCCGAAGTGGTGGGCGGTGACCTGAGCCAGGTTGCCACCCAGGGAATGGCCGGTGACAAAGACATCGGGTTTGTGCCCGTCACGCTTGCCTAGTCGCTCAGCTGTCTCCAGTGCATGGCGGGTCAATTCAATTGCATCGTATGACTGGTTGTTGTGACGTGCTGCAACCATCCCGCCATCCGCGGACACACCATCCTGCTGGAGTTGCCGCTCAAACTCGGTGCCGCGATGGGCGACAACAAGTTCGCCTGTGTCGACCCTCCTGTAGATCATGCCCTGATAGCCAGAAGGCCTATCAACGTATTCGAGCCGCTTGTATGGAGCACCGCCGATATCTACCGTTCGACTATTCTCACCGGTTTCGCGTGGCTCGTCATAAACATCGCTCGCCAAAGCAGCATATTGTTGCGCAGTCAGAGTCATGGCGTTTCCTTGGTGGAAAGCAGGGTCACTTTGAACAACTGGTTGCGCAAACTTTCTTTGAACTGAGTGGGGTCCGAATGGCCAGAGTCGGGATAGTTATCCATTTCATCTTTCGGATATCCGCCAGACCAGAAATATGTCACCCCCGGCTCGCCACTAAGCAATTTATCTTTATATATCCCTGGCTGAAATCGTGTTTCTTCATGCTTGCCGGTAGCTCTTAACGAAACATCTGCGCTAGTTAGCTCCCATCGGCAGACGCCCTTGCCGTAGTAGTCTGAATCCACCATTCCATCTGCGTAGATCGTCGCCACATATGTAGATTCGTTTATTTTCTTAAAATGGATGGGTATTCCATCTTCTTTAGATTTGCTCCAGACACCTGCAATAGGCTCGATTGGCGTGCATTGCTTGTGGTTGGTCATTTCATAGAACGCAGTTCCTGATATCCACTCAAACGGCCCCGGCGCATCCTCGATGGTCATCGTGATCCGGTACGCCTCTGTTGGATGCGGGTTCTTGCGGTAGACCGGATCGCCGTCGGTGGTGGTCGCGTCGGTGTCGTGTCTTTCAGAGCCAGTATTCATGGGGTTGCATCCTGCTAAGAGCACTAGAAAAAACCAGCCGACAACCTTGATCCTGAGATACCCGTTCATGCCGCCATCGTGCGTTGTGCAGCACGCTGCGCCGCCGTGACTGAGTCGGTCAGTCGTCGACAGGTGCGGTTGATGTTGATGCCATGTATTAGCAAGGCAATGATCATAAGAGCGAATACCATCCCGAACTCTGGGATTTCCCTGATTATCTTCATCACTGCCGGGACGCACGCCGCTCCCACTGCTAGCAGAAACATCAAACCCGTCATTGCAGTTGCACTAACGATGCCCCGACGCAGCTGTTTCAATTCACAGGTATTTTTCCCGTTTGCTTGCCGCTTTTTCCAAACTTTCAGAGCACCTGCAATAAGACTCAGCAGCATCGACACTACAGCGAAGTGCAATACAGCACAGATGGTGGCCGCATACTGTGCAAGGTCCAGCAGGACCATGAACGAAGTTCGATAGGCCAGAACAACCAAGCTTGCGGTCAGTAAGGTTGACATTAGCAGGATAGTCAACATGCGCCGAACGCCCTTGGGTGACCGGTACCAATGTGCATTTTGGGAGGGAAACACGCTATCCATTACATCGCTCCTACGAGCTCTATTTAACTAACGGCGAACGTGATCAGGGGCACGGGATGAACTTTGAGGGATGCCTGTAGGAAATGCTTTTGGGCAAACGCATGCAAACATCTGTGCTGAGACGGGGTTGAAGCATTTGGGATAGGTCACAACATGAGTGCCCGTCGCATGGTTTACCGGCAGCCAACAGTACGTTGGAACACCAACTATGCAAAAGGCCTTCTTTAATAAGCCTGACCAAGACTGGGACGCCTACCTATTAAATGTCTGAGACTCGTTCAGGATTACAGTTACATCCAAGCGTGTGTCAAAATTTTTCAAAGATCTGCTCGGTACAATTGGAGTAAATTACTCGGCATGAGTTATTGTTTACAGCGGTGCACTTTTTCTCCGCTTCAGCCTTAGCTTCTTCAAGTTCCGCATTTCCTACGAACTGCAGCTTCCCAGCAACAGATATTCCATCCTTGTAAGGTTCTGCAACAGCTGCGCATTGATTGTGATAGGTAGCCCAATCACGACACTCCTTTCCACCCGCTTTTACACAACTAGCGATGGCGCCTTTCTGCGCTTCACGCTTAGAAAGTTTCCCGTAGTCAACTCCTACAGTGCCTTCTCCATCAAGTGCAACAGCTCCCCAGGTTTTAATCCATTTCCCCAGCGGCCGAGGCGCTGGTGCAGTCTCTTGAGAGCTTCCTTGGGGGATAGGCGCACATGCGGCTACCCCCTGCCCACCAATCGGATATTGCCCGGGCGGACAGCCTTGCTCAGCCATTGCTGGGATCCCAACGATCATGAGAAATAACAACGCAAATCTGTTGAAACGCATATATGCACGCCCTCTACAAAAAAACAAATCCCGGCAATTTTATGCATTCCCGCTTTCATTTCTTCCAGCATTGCCGCGAGAACCTGGCACAGGAGTAGATTCAGAACCACCCGGTTGACCAACTGAGCGGGATCCTGTTCTGGCTATATCACTACCTATCTCAGCAGGCCGATCTGAAGACCTAGCAGACTGCTGTGGCATATACGATCCTGCCGGTTGCCCCTGCGGCCCAGGGCTTGCAGCGCCGCCACGATCAAATGCTGAATACGCCATGAACGTACCCATATTACCCTGCCAAATTGCGGCCGCCAACGTTGGAACGCTGATTATCAACAAGGTCATGACCAGTCCGATACCGCCCTGTTGTAGTGCTTGGCTAGACAGTCCTTCTGCATTACCCAAGGTGATGAGTCGGGCAGCCCAGTAGGCTGCGGCCACCTTTGCTGTGAATTTCAGCACCATCGCCGTGACCACCGACAGCATTGCCATCGAGAACAGCGTGCCGATCACGTAGAACAACCACTTCTTGAACAGGTCCTTGGTCTGATCGAAGATCAACGCCAAGATGAAAATTGGCCCAATACCAATCAGAAAGGCCATAGTGAACTTGAACAACAGCAGCATCGCTCCGGCCGCCATCGGCGGACTGGCGGTGCCGAAGCCCGCCATCAACACAGCGCGGCCTTTCTTCTCTATTGCCTCCGGATCGGTGGCGTCGACGCGCACCGCATCCAGCGCGGTCAGCGCCACCTGCGTGTAGGCAAGATTTTCGTCGATCGCATCGGAGGCGGTGCTGTCTTTATCACCCGTGAAAAGGCCATGGATCTCTTTGTCCAGGTTTTGGGTCATAGTCTGGTGCAGCATTGCGCCGTTGACCCCGACAGCTGAAGCAAGGCTGATGATGATCGCGACCTTGCCGGCCTTGATCATGGTCGCCATTGCACTTTCACGCGACTGCCCGGTTGCGATGCGATAGCCCAGAATCAGTACCCACAGCGTGGTTACTGTCAAAGCGATCGTACTGACCCACCTCATAGCGCGGCTCATCAACTCCAAGCCGAACTCTTGAATCTCGTTGCTGAAGTAGTCGTTGACCAGTTTGAAGAAAACGAACTCACCGAGGCCGATATCCGCCAAAGGCTGCAACCAGTTCATCGCTCCGTGGAGAATTGCGTCCATTACCTTCTGCCTGTCTGTCGTGGTGTAGCGATCAATTGGATAACGCGGCTTTCAGCGTTGCGGCCTGCACGAGCTGTCCCAGCGGTTTGAGCCAGCTATTTTGGTCACCATCCAAAGCTTTTCTGGCCAATCGCGACTGATCTTCCTTGAGCCCGACGATATAGCTGTCATATGCCGTCATCTGGGCATTCCAGTAGTCCAGGTCCATGGCGTTTTGTGCTACGAAACGCTGAACTTCGTTATCGTTGGCAGCAAGCGCTCCCTGGCTGGTGCCACCTAGGTCGCGCTGCGCCTCAATCGCTTTAAACTTGTTGTTGCGTTCTATAAGGCGCTTGAGCATGCGTACCGACTCGTTGTATTTGGCATTTTTTGCCAGCACCATGCGTGTGCAGACCTTCATTTGCTCCTCCACCATATTTCCGTTCATGTTGGGGGCGAGAGACTTGAATTGCTGGAGCACCCCTGCGAGGCCAGTCTTTGGGGCACCCGGACAGTCGTCATCCAGGCCATAGTCTTCTGGACGTTCGGCAAAGTTGTCAGCCATGCTGGACGTCCCTAGATCCAACCGCGGAATCTTGATGAGCTGCTGCTGATAGTGATCCAGCTGCTGCTGATACTGCTTGAGAGTCTCGGTCCATCGCTTAGCCTGCTCTCCGTACTCCTGCAAGGCCTTCGCCAGCGACGTTTGATCATTGACGAGCACACCCAAACCCACTGCATTCGCGGGCCCAGCACTAAGACCGGCCGCAAGCAACAAGCCTGCGGCGAGACGTGAAAATGAAAGGCGTGAGCGGCGTGAGCGGTCATTCATGGCGGGACTCGTCGGTCTTGTTGGGTGCAGATGGATGGCGGGGATAGCAGAACGAGGGATATAGAGGGCACAGCCCGGAAGGCAATAGGCAGCCCAGGCAGGTGGTGGGGAGTCAAACGCGTAACGCAATCATGAAGCGAGAGAATTTTTGTTCAGACACAGGCACAGCGACGAGAAAGACGCCGCCGGGGGTGCGGAGATGAGCGCCTGCTAGGGCCATTATCCTTATGTGCTATTGAGGCAGGTTGGGTCGAACTCTGGCATAGGTCAAGGCAGATTGCCACTACCTGCTCCCCTCCAGACCGTCCTCTCATGGTCTAGCGGCCGCCACCTCAAGGGACAAGGTTGCCTGGGTAGGAAAAATCTGACATCCGGGAACGGCAATTCCTCACCCTCTGCAATGGCGTGCCCGGTCGAGTCCGCACGATATTTGTCAACCGAGGAAAGCTCTGGATCGCGTACCGTCGCAGCTGCCTGGACCGCAGGCGAGCACTCCCTCTTCGAGGGGAAAGGACATGTGATGCGTAACTTCCAACGTACGGCAAAAGTGGCAGTGGGACTGCTAGGACTGGCACTGTCATACAGTGCGGCGGCGTGCTGTCCGGATGTCGGTCATAGCCCCGCTGCAGCAACAACAGGGCTGGGGGCCAGTCGTCCCTCTGCTACTGATCTCTCGGCTGTCAGCACCTTGCACGTGTATACGTTCGAGCGAGATGGGATCCGCTACCTGCAAGTCAATGGCCCTAGTGGCGATGTCCGAACTGCAATCGGATGGATCGACGGTACCCGTTGGGTCATGCCGGTTGGTATCGATGCAGACCGCACCACGATCCTGGCTGCGGGTTCACGCCCGAGCGGTACAGTCGTATATGAAGGAGACGGTATGACGGTGCTGCTACAGACACTCCCGCGTGGTAACAGCTGGCTCATCGTACCTAAAAATTGATCGTGTCCCTGTTGGTTCGGAAACAAAGAAGCTGATCTTGCTCGTATGGTGGCGCCGGCAGGTGCCACCATACGAGCGCACCCTGCTGGACAACTCTGCTGTGTTCTCAAGAGCGGCCCGACTGGCAGGCTTGATCTGTGGCTTATCCCCGTAAATAGCTACAGCGATGCCCTGGAGCCCGCGCAGTTTTCCGACTCTGGCCTTGATGGTATGACGCCTTGCTGGAGGCAGACAGGCAATCGCCTGCTGGGTGCATCTGTAGACGGCAAGCTGCAGCCCAACAGACAATTGCATGGGATTGCCGCGAAGCATGACTGGGTGGATTTCTGTGTGACTGGAACTGGCGAAGCCTGGCGAACGGAAAACGTGATAGAGCCCATGCGTCTCGATCTCCAGCGGGTACAAAGCATTGATGTACTCGTGCAGCATCTTCGATTGGATAGAGCCCGTGCGAATCATCCGCATGGCGGCTTCATGTTGTCCGCGTGACTTGAGATGACTTTCGATGTCGCGGCGTAGTCGGTTCATCTGTACCTCGATGTCGACGTACTCGATCACGTGCTCGCGCAATTCCCGCTCAGCCCATAGGTAGCTCAGTTTTGCCGTATCCAATGCCTGTTGCTCGCCTAGCAGACGCAGGCGCACTTCGGCAAGGGTGCTGGAGATACGCGCGCCCAGCACGAATAGTCCCGTAGCCGTTGTTGCGAGCATCACCTGCACAACAAAGCCTATTGAGTCATAGGCCCCCAGCACACCCGTATTTCGCAGTGAAAATGCCAGAGCGGTATTCGCCAGCACAACGCCGATGGCCGCGCCCCGCCAGCCATGCAGCCAGGTGAGTAGAACGGCAGGAACGATCAGTAACGACATTAAGCCCAACCGTGCAACATTGCTTTGCGGCAGTGTTGCTAATGCAAAGATCAATGCAGTCGCCAGAACCGCCAGTGCGCAATGAAGCGTCAGGCGGCTGGGCGTCTCTTCGTCGTGGCGGCGCATCCATAGAAGCACCGGCAGGACCACCATCAACATTCCGAGGTAGTCACCTACAGCGAAACGGGCGAACTTGACGCCGCTGATCGCCGACGAAGGCCCATCGAGCATGATGTTGGTACCCAGAGTGCAGAGCGCGCCCCAGACTGCCGTGACCAGAAGCATCGGGATCAGTGACGCTCCTGCGCGATGTACTGCCCCATACCTTGCCCGAATAGCGATAGGGACCAGAGCAATGGCCGGGACCAGGATCCAGGGGCTTGCATAGGCCCAGGTAGGATTGACACCGACACTGCTGATCGCGGGAACCCGAATCATGAGCAACGCCGCGACATCGCCCATCAGTATCCAAGGTAGCAAGCGAGAAGGGGCGAGCAGCAACGCTGCGATCCGAAGGCCAGCTGGCAGGTACCACTGATCCAGTGAGCAGTGCCATGACAGTTGAAACGCCAGACAGTAGGCCGTAGCGGTTAACAGGCCCTGCGTCACACTTTTCAGCCCTTCCATGGGAATACCTTGAGTTTTGACGACGCAAGAGCATACCTGAGCGGGAGCCGTAACGGTGTGGGTGACCAAGACCGGTGCATGCCCCTACAGCCCAGTGAAACGGGTACGCCACAGATGCGCGTCAGGTATGTGGAGAGCCTGCTGCAAAAACATGGACGTCCTTGCCCCCCCCCCCCTCAGCTTGATCAGATGGACAGAGGCCGTGGCGGGGACCGGTGGGTTGGCGGGAGTCTGGAATGCAGTCCGGCTTAGTCACGCGATGAGCAGTGTGCTCTTCGGTGACAGGGACGACATCGTGGCACGCTTGGACAGAGCGCTGCCGCCAGACACGGCGTCCCAGCCAAGTCAAAGCGTGCCATCATTCACCACGTCAGAGCGAGCACGTCATTTCAACCACTACCAGGGAGGTATTCATCATGAAGCCACGCACCACTGCCGCCACTTTCGCACTGGCTGCGGCTTTAGGCCTTGGCCTGAGCGCCCCAGCTCACGCCCAGGCGCCTGATCCTTGCTCGGTCTTTCTTTGCATGTCCAGCATGTCCGGCTTCGGCACTCCGTCTCCTGAATGTGCAGCGCCGATCGCAACCTTCCACGCCATCCAGGTATGGAGCCCGGCCTTCAACCCGCCGGCCACGGCGGCGGCACGCCGGCTATATCTGACGACATGCCCAGGCGCGACTGCACCGAATCAAGCCATCTTGGAAGCCATCATCGCAAAGTGGGGCTATAGACCTTGACGGGCATCGCCCGCTGACTCAGAAACATGCTTCTGAGACTTTGCGGGAATACCACCACGCTCCTGTTCGCGATGTGGATCGCGCATTGCCTTTCTGTGCGATTGGGTTCCTACGCATCGGCCAGTGGGAAGTGAACCCGCAACCTTTGTATGTTCGCCCGCAGGAAAGTGAACTCTGCAGCCAAGTTTGGGGTTGCTGATACACCGCCTCCCAAGGCGGAAATTGTTGGGAAGCAATCACTATGGTGCGTCGGCCCATGCGATCCAGCGCAGTGCCTTGAACATCGCGCGTAGCGCTTACTTACGCTGTGGCGCCTGCGCATCCATTAGTGTCAAATACGGCGCAGCAAAGGCCCATTCTTCTTCGGAAATGTCGGTTGGATGAGGCTTACGATGCTTCATCCGTATACGTTAGTGTGACAAGGGCAAAGTTCATAACACGCTCTAGGGGAAGTCATTTTGATGGATCAAGAAAGCATCGTCCGGTACTGGCACGCGGTCGAGTTGTTGCAACCGCAATCAGCACCCAAGCTGAAAAAACGCAGTAATCGATACGAAGCGTTTATCCATGACACGCCAATTCAGCGCCCGCTGCTTCCGTGGACCCCGGAAAGTATCGTCAGTAAGCAGGAGCTGCCCAAGAAGCGCATATGGAGCCACACGCTCTATGCTCATCTTTACGACAGTCGTCTCGTTGCCGAGAAGCTGGATGCGATGTACGGCGCCGATCAGGGCTACCAGGAACCCAAGTTTCGCGAGTCAGCCGTGTTTGCGGCAAAATTTACGGCGGGAGGACGACTGGTTGATGACAGTTTCGTTCTATCAAGCGAAGCGTGGTTTCTTGGGCGGGTGTTGACCGGCAAAGATTGGACTAGAGGGTTCGAGACTGACCAAAAGGCAGTCAGGGAACACGCTAACACTCTGTTCGAGGGTGAGGTATCAAGCGCAGGCTTGCGCGAACTGACTCAGTGGACCCTCCAGTTCCTGGGGTTGGGGGACTTTTTTGGTGAGATGGACCACCATCGTTTTCGCTTTCGCTCACAACCAATCAAGCCCGACAAACCCGAGTCGGAAGACGATCCGCTGAACAGCTTTTTGCTGGACGATCTTGCAGATATCGCCGATGCGATCTCCAGGGGGGTGAAAAGCGAACCACTGGATCAGTACCTGCGTCATCACGATCCAAAGCCTCGCCTGCATGTGGACGATCAGCGTGCGTCGCTGCCATTGATGGGACGACTGATGCCTGATGCGTATGCCTGTAGTTGTTGGCCTACAGAACACCATTTGGGCCTAGTACATTCCCAACAGCTAGCCGTTAATACAATCCAGTCCACCCTTGCCGATGGTCAAGGGTTGCTTGGCATCAACGGCCCACCTGGCACGGGCAAGACGACGCTGTTGCGCGACCTGATTGCAGCGATTATCACCAGCCGCGCCGATGCGTTTGCCAAGCTACGCCGCGCTTCCGATGCATTCGCAAGTGACGCACGCGAATCTGCAAACGACGGCGGTAAGCAGCAACACAGTTTCAAGCTCAACCCTGCACTGTATGGCTTTGAAATCGTGGTCGCTTCATACAACAACGGTGCTGTGGAAAATGTCACGCTCGAACTGCCTCAGCGAGACAAGATTGATGAAAGCTGGTTGCCAGAAGCAGAGTACTTCGCCGAGCTGGGGGAACTGGTCTCGGGCAAACCTGCTTGGGGATTGATTTCTGGGGCATTGGGGAGCAAGGCACGACGCAACAAGTTCGTCGATCGTTACTTCTATGGTCAGCTCCCGTTTGGCAGCGAAGACAAGGCTGCTGCGGAGGTAGAAGACGAGACTGAGGTAGAGCCTGATGAGGAAGTCGACAACATTGTGGAGGCACTCTTTTCGGCTCCCTCTGCTGAGACGGAACACGCTGACGACAGCGAGAACCAGAGCGAAGATGCACCAACCGAGGAGGACAAGGGCCCGAAGGGTTTTTGGGGCTGGCTCAATGTGAGTGCTGATGCGAATGCGGTCCGCTCCCCAGAGAAACGTCAAGCGTTGTGGCAGCAAGCTGTCTCTGATTACGAGGCGGTCAAAGCGGAAGAACGCAAAGCATGCAATGACGCCAGTCGAATTCGTGAGCTGATCTTGGCTATCCTCAAAATCAGGAAGACGGTTGCCGAAGACTCCGAAAAACTCCGGGCATTCGAACAGTCACTGATTGAGGTAGCAAATAAACTCTCGCGCTTGGATAACGAGGAAGGTGGCCCCGCCAACATGGCGCTCAAGAAGTGTATTGACGCGCTTGAGAAACTGCCAAAAAAGCCCGGCTTCTGGTCAAATTTATTCAGTCTCGGAAATGCTCGGCGCGACTGGTGGAACACTCGGGAACTGCTAGAAAGCCAGCATGACATCGCTAAGGCTGAGTTCGCGCGGATCACGCGCATCACTAAACAACTCGATAGCGATAAGGTCCAAGTGGAAGAAAAAATCGCTGAAGCGCGTCGAGTGCTTCAGGGATTGCAGCAGCAGGACAAAACGCTTACGAGCGATGCCTTGGAACTCGCAACCACTCATCAGGCTGACCATCTGCTCGCTTGGTTGAAAAACAATGCTATCGGGCGTGGGGATGCCATTGAACTGGCCGAGCCCTGGCGCATTGAAGGGTGGCGGAAGGCACGGGCGCGGGTTTTCATCCAGGCATTGAAGCTCCATCGGACGTTCTTCGAGCTGGAAGCTTCAAGACTGCGCTCTAATTTGTTCATGATTAACGGGATGTTGGGTGGCTCACGCTTTCAAGGGATGTCGCGCGACGCAATCCGTTCGGCATGGGCTTCTTTGTTCATGGTCGTTCCAGTGTTGAGCAGCACTTTTGCATCATTCGCTCGTTCGTTTGGCTCATTGGGCGCAAGTGAAATTGGCTGGTTACTCGTGGATGAGGCTGGTCAGGCCGCTCCTCAAGCTGCAGTCGGTGCGCTATGGCGGTCCAGGCGTGCGTTGCTGGTTGGAGACCCTCTGCAACTCAAGCCCATAGTCACTGTCTCCGATGCAGTGCTAGAACACATGCGTACACGTTACGGCGTTGACGCGCACTGGATTCCCAACCAAAAATCTGCGCAGGTACTGGCCGACGAAGCCACCCCTTGGGGGCGCATGGCTGGGCCTGCCGGTGGCAAGTCTTGGGTAGGATTGCCCCTGGTCGTGCATCGCCGTTGCGACAGGCCCATGTATGCACTCGCCAACCGTATCGCCTACGACGGAGCGATGGTGTATGGAACGATCGCGCCGCGCGCCGACAAAGAAACCCGCGCCAGTCTGCCTACAGGGTGGATACATATCAGTGGCACATCCGAAGGAAATTGGGTGCCTGCAGAAGGCCAAGTCTTACGAGACCTGCTCAAGCGGCTACATGGCGACGGCGTAGAGGCGAAAGATATTTCGGTCATCACCCCTTTCAAGGCTGTGCAGCAGAACCTCAAGCGCATGCTCCGAGACAAGATGGTGTCCGGCACAATCCACACTATGCAGGGCAAGGAGGCGTCGGTCGTCATCATCGTCTTGGGCGGCAACACTGCGGGATCTGGCGCTCGCAACTGGGCTGTTTCGGAACCAAACCTGCTGAACGTGGCGGCGACGCGCGCCAAGCGGCGCCTCTATGTGATTGGCGACAGGAATGACTGGAAACATCGGCCATTGTTTTGTGATGTCATGGATCTGCTACCGATTCAGGATATTCGCATTCGGGCCCACGAGTAATGGGCTTTCACCGCAGCATAGCGGGATGGGGTTTTCGCTCTACTGGTTGAATTATGCACTCTTGCTACTTTTTACGGTGTGACCATGGCACCACGAAACGAAGAACTTGCTGCCCTGTATCAGTTACTTGAAGAGATGACTCTTGCCGAGTAAAAAACTTTGCCTCTGTGCCATCTGAATAGCCAAAGAAAAGTATCTGTCCGGCCAGGTCATCTACCCAGCCCCGCAAAGCCAGGACATGGTGTGCACTTAAATTTAAGTAGGCACCTGTTCTGGCCTTTTAAGCGGGTATTTCATGCAGTCAACACGCCGTTCCTATTCCAAGCCCTTCAAAGCCCAGATCATTCAAGAGTGCGCCCAGCCGGGCGCTTCGATTGCCAGCGTCGCACTCAACCATAGCCTCAACCAAACCTCGTTCACAAATGGCAGGAGTGGCTGGGCTTCCTCAAGAAAATCAATATAAATCCGGCTTACGCCATGCTAATACGCGCTACTTGCTGTCAACCGGAAGCTGGTGCCGTCGTACTCCTATAGGTCATCTGTACTATTGATGTAACTGAGAATCAGGCATTAAATGCATCTGCAAGCTTGAATCCACGCGGCTTAAAATAGTTAAAAATCTGGGGGCTTTGTAGCTAAGTGGGCACTGAACGGTTTTACCGGCGAAGGCATCAGCAGCATGGCGCTGCAGCAAGGAGGATTGGGCTTGGTCCTGACCACGTTGATCATCACGGGACCGCCGATGGCGGCGGCCTTCTTCCAGGGCACCTTCGGCCAGTTCACGGCGTTGGGGCACTTGGATCAGGCGAGCCAGGATAGTAGCGGTGGTAGGCCGCAGACGCCGGCTAGGGATAATCAACGCTCCGACATTACTCCTATCCCACAAGTGAGTGGCCGAGTTTCGGGCGATGACTCCAACTCTAGTCAGACCGCAATCGGTAAGATGGGTAATGCTAATAACGTCGATAGTCAGCGAGGCTAGATATGCCTAAAATTGTTTTATTATTGGCGTTTATTTCTCTATTTGCGGCTGCGCAAACAGCGTGTCCAGTTGGTGTGGCTCCTGGCAGTCCACAGTGTGGGCCCGACTCTGGTACTTCTAGAGCGGATTCTGCTCCATCTAGACCGACAGGCGAATGGATTAAGACATGGGGTGCAATTGCCGGCTCTGCCCAAGGTGACCAAGGTTGGAGTTCTAACGGAAAATACAGTGAGAATGAAGCGAGTCAGGACGTACTGAAAAAGTGCACTTCATCGGGTGCTACAGATTGCACTGTTGATCTAACTTATTTTAACCAGTGCGTAGCCATCGCTGTCCCCGCACAGGGGGGCGGGAAGGGGAGTATGTTTACCGGTAAAGATGAGCAGGTGGCTAGCGCTCGTGCTCTAGATCAATGCAAGGTTGGTTATGGAGTTACATGTTCTATTTCTTTTACTGACTGCACTAAGCCAATTTTTAAGAAGTATTGAAATTTCATCCTTAATTCAAAATTTTGCGCTAGGTGAGGTTTGGTGTGATTAAAATTCCAAGGGAACTATCCGGCAGTTTAGTGCTTGGCCGTGTTTTGTTGCTCGCGGCGTGCAAGCAAGAGAACTCTCCAGAAAAAGCATCTCTTGGTTTTACGGACCAAGCACAAAATTTGGGTGAAGTTGCGACTAAAGCCGTATCTCATGCTGAAAGTTCGGAAGATATTAGGCACGAGCAAAAACGCACTGCTCGTGAGCAAGATCAGTTGTTAGAGAATGCGCTCAGCGGTGAGGCGCAGCAGCGTGGCGAATTGGCTAAGAGCGTGCAATTATGTGCTTCCTATGTGCGATGCGTGAAAAATTCGAAAGACCAAAAAAGGGCATTCAAGTTAATACGAGAGGCAGTGGTGATGAGACACCTACTTCCACAGATAGTAAGCACAGGTGCACGCGGGATAGCTTCCAAAAAACAGAATAGTCAAATCTAACAAGGCGAAATATATGCGAATTATATATATATTAATTTCTTTATTGGCATTTGTGGATAATGCAAATGCTCAAACTGCTTGCCCTGTCGGTGTGGCACCGGGTAGCCCGCAATGTGGACCCGACTCCGGGACTTCTAGAGGCGATAGCCCAATGCCTCCACCTAGGCCTACAGGTGAATGGATTAAAACTTGGGGGGCAATCGCAACTTCTAGTTCTACTGGGGAGGTTGGGACTACTGTCGGGAAGTTGACTGAAGCCGAGGCAAGGAGCATGGCTATTCATCAATGCTCTTTAGGCGGGGCAGACGATTGCAAAGTTAATCTAGACTACCATAACCAGTGCGCTGCTTTAACTGCATCGCAGACGACTGGCAGTTTTTTTCAAGGAGCTGCTACCGAGGAACTTGCTACTGACCTTGCAATGAAAAATTGTGAGAATAGCGGTGGTGGATCTTGTAGAATTGTTTACTCTGAATGTACTAAGCCAATATTCCGAAGGTTCTAGTATTTTTATTGATCGATAGGTTTGAATCTATTTAAAATAGGGGTCTTTTTTATTATGGACTACATTTTCGCCACCAAGCCGCTTTGTGGTGGTTCATATTTTTTTGGCCTAACCAATAAGACAATTGGCACATTTCTTCTTTCCGCTTTCGTTGTGGCAGGATGCACGTCGAAAGAAGTGGTTGAGAGAACACCTGATTTGCTGGATTCAATAGTACGGATGTGCTATGGGGGGCAGCCTGAGTCAAGCCCTCGATGTTAATCAAGCAATTCAGTTCGGGACAGTGAGTGGTTTTAAAAAATGAAAGCTAAGCAGTCTGCATATCGACTTATCTGATTGCTCAGCGCCAGCATATCAAACGGTATTTATACTAGATATACTATTTGGAGTTGATGCGCATCTCGTCGACATATCATGAATTGCGTCAGGAAAATTATCGCTAACCTACGCGATTATACGAGCCAGCAACCGGAGCAGCCTAGCTCTCTGTTTTGGCACAGATGATTGTGACTGTTAAGGAGTCTTGCGGATGGAGCTGCGACATCTGCGCTGCTTTGTGGTATTGGCCGAGGAACTGCACTTCACAAGAGCAGCTGAACGTCTCCATATCGAACAATCTCCTTTATCCAGGACTATCAAGGAACTGGAAGACGACTTGGGCGCTTTACTGTTCAACCGTGATCGAAGAGGAACGCGGCTGACCGATGCCGGCAAAACATTTCTTCTGGACGTACGTCGTTTATTTACCACTTTGGATCAAGCCCGAGAAAATGTGAAGGCGGTTTCCGCGGGCTTCCGGGTAAGTATGCGGATTGCAGTATCTGACGGAGCGATCGATTCCAGATTATCTGACCTTCTTGCACGTTGTCGCGAGGAGGAGCCTGATGTTGAAATTCGCCTCACAGAAGTCACGCTCTCTGAGCTCCTCCATGGACTAAGGTCGGGAGATTTCACCATTGGGTTCACACACACAGAAGAGGTTGGTGATGGCATTGTTGCTGAACCCATTTGGCATGCACGAATGGTTGCAGTGATACCAGCCCGTCATCCGCTACTCGCTTTCAAAGAAGTGCCTATCGAAGAACTTCTCCGCGCCCCATTGATCATGTGGAACCACCAAGCCTATGAGGGCTACGATAAGGCCTTTACAAAGCTGTTGCGAGGCTTGGATGAGAAGCCGAACGTCATCGAGCGCGCAGCTTCGCTCGACGTTATGCTAGCTCTTGTTGCGGCTGGTTATGGGATTGGCCTCGCATCTGGCGCGAAGCTGGAACCGTGCAAGCATTCTGATATCGTCATCCGTCCATTGGCAAATCAAGCAGCGGTGATTACGACGTACATGCTGAAAGCTGCTAGTGCCGCGCCTTCAATCTCTGTGGATCGCTTCACAACGCGTTTGAAAGATAGAAATTAGATAATCGCTGCAATCAAATCGAACACCTCACCCTTCTGGGTCAGCGTACAGAATGCTTTCAGTAGCAGTCATCAGGTTGGCTGCACTGTCGTTCAATGCGATGGATACCCGCAAAATCAGCGCCAATGTAGGCATGTGTTGCCCCCGCTCGATCTTTCCCATGTGAGAGCGCTCAATGCCGGCGAGGGTTGCCAGCTCTTCTTGAGATATCTCGCGCGCAATCCGTGCGGCACGTACAGCCTTCCCGAACGCAATCGCCGGCTCAGCTTCATAGGTGGTGGCGCCCACTGGGCGTCCTGGTTTCATTGTGCGCTTCTGCATCGGCAAAAGCGTCACGCATTAAGCTTAACTAAACCACGTTAAACTTAACTCTTTGTATGGTGTTTGGTGACTTTTCCCTTACATAGTCCGGAGGGGCAGACCATGAACCAGAATTGTTGCTCGCGATTGATCAGAGTTGCCGCCGCTCCAGCAGTGCTGTCCCCAGAGTTGGCTGATCTCCTTGCGCTTCAGCGAACAGAAGAGCCTGAAACACCTGTGCTATTGCAAGAGGTCACCCAGGACGTGCTCACGACTAGCATCCTCGGAGGAACCTACGATCTAGGCATCGGTTGGCCGGTAGCCACCGATGCCCTAGCCGTCCTGCCACTGTGGCGCGACCAATTAGCCGTCGCTTTGCCCGCTCGTTCCCCACTGCTGGCAAAGCGTGCTATTTCATTACAGGTAACACTCAGTTACCCATTGATTTGTTGGCATCCGAATCCTTGTGTTGAAGGGCTTGATACGGAGGCAGAAACGGATGATCGAAGCGCTCATCTATGCCGGGTTGCAGTCACATCCTTCGATCTGCTTACGGTACTCGTTGCGGCTGGCTATGGCATCGGTATTTCGCCGAAGAGCTACATAGTCAGTGCCCGTAATCGAGGTATCGTCATGCGCCAGATCCTCGGCACTCCTCGTTGGGTTTACACCTGTCTTTTTCGATCGGCTAATGCTCTCTCACCTGCAGTTGAAAGGTTTGTCGAGCGAGCGTCACGGGTAGCGATATCCACGGAAAACAAGCGTTTCAGGTGAAAACTGGAGCGGGATTTTGATAGACCGTTTATGGCGTTGTCGTGCATCGCTGCTATCGGCAAAAAAGAGGCTACAGAGAGGGCACAGTCGGCCGCTGCCGAGCTTCTTGCTCCGGAATCTGGTGTGGAGGCTGCTGCGCGCGCTCCGTTACCGACTCACTGCTTTGTTTTCGCACCTTTTCGAAAGATTGCTCAACTGGCGTTTGTATCGCCTCCTGAGTCGGCATGTATGCGCGCAGGGTTGCAGGATTGTCTGAAGCGCCCTGCAGAATGAAGATTTTTTCGCCAGCCGCTGCGGCATTGGTCTGCTTGCTCAGTGCAATTTCGTCAACACTACTGAAATTGTTTTGCTTGGCGAGCGCGTAAACACTGGCGCTGATGCGGTCATTGTCTGCTGCATGCAAGTGGCCGGAACCGTTTAGTTCCTCGATCTTCTTGCGTATCTGCTGCATCAACGCGTGATCCGGATGATCATAACCTGCAGGGTCGTTAGCTGGCTTACGCTCTGGCTCCCGATCCTCAGTTGGTTGCTCGCGGTAGCGCAGTTCCTCTATACGTTCCTGCGGCAGCATACGGTTGCCAAGGCCCGGCTCGATCCTGCCAGGGAAACCCTCAACCGGTAAACTCATCAATTCGCCAAAGGTTCGGAAGGCGGAATTGCTATTAACGGTGTCACCAAAAACCTTGAAGCCATAGTCGGGATAGTTCAGGTCCAGCGCGTTGAGCTCCGGTATCGCTTTGACTGCGGTGTTCCAACGCGCCAGGATCTCATCCTTGTCACCTATGGCAATGGTGTTTGATTGCTGGCTATCATCAATGTAACTGGTTGAAGTGACTTTGACGCCCACTGAAGCTGCATAGGCTGCATCGTGCGGGAAGTGCCACGCACGCAGCGAATGCTTGGTTTCATCGGTACCTACCAACAGTGCTGTGCCGGTCTCTCGATCAGTAGCTAGACCATGCAACTCGGCCAGAGCTGTACCCTGCTCGTCGCGTAAAACCCAAAAATCGTGTCCAGCGACACCGAGAATTTTGAATGATCTTGCTTCAATTGCATAACTGGGCATGCTCTTTACAGTCCATAAGTGCAGGGGTTACTGCTGCTGACTAGCAACGCATGAGCCTAGCAAGGTCTCGAAGTCGTTCATCGCCTTGTCTACGCCCAAATCGAAAAAATAGGCACCGCCACCTTTGAGTGTGATTTTTGCTTGACTTGAACCTTGCGGACGTTCTATCCGCATGCGAAAGCCAGCAAGGTTTTTTTCCTCAAAGTTCCCGGATTCAAGCACTCCATTCAGGCTGTCCTTTCGCGTGACTTCGCTCCAAGAACTATCGGTTGCGGAGAGTTTGCTGATGCTGAGTTCGGCGCAGTCAAACAGAGGTTGGTTCGGCAGGTCGCGAGGAATTATCAAGCGATCGGAAGCTGTTGGGACTTTCCCGGTGGCTAAGAATGCGTTGCATCCTCCCAGTGAGATTAGCGAGCCAATGACAGTGAAAACTTTCAACCAAGGTTTCATTTGGCTCTCCTGATAAGCGCCTGGCGGGTCACACTTTGACGATGCTGCGAGAGTTACGGAACACCAGTGTAAGTGGAACAGTGAGGCTTGTCGGTTTGACTACCTATAAGAGGAACGGTGGGCCTCGCTCTTAGCCGCGATTTTTGAACCCCGTTCGCCTTGCGATAGGCATTTATGCCCGTCTCAAAATTCAGACATGGACTCAGCGATCCTGTTTATAGCTAGAGACGCACGAGTCTAGCAACGTCATGAGGTTCTTCATCGCCTTTGTTACCCCTAGGTCAATAAAGTAAGGACCACCACCTCTAAGTGTTATATCCGCCTGGTTCGCCTCTTGTGCACGTTCGATGCGCATACGGAAACCAGTGCGGTTCTTATCGTCAAAGGTCCCGGATTCAAGCACACCATTGATGCTGTCCTTACGCGTGATTTCTCTCCAAGAACTATCGGTTGCGGAGAGTTGTCTGATGCTGAGTTCGGCGCAGTCAAACAGACGTTGGTTCGGAAGATCACGAGGTATCGCCAAGTGATCGGAGGCTGTTGGGATCTTCCCGGTGGCTAGGAACGCGTTGCATCCGCCCAGCGAGGAGATCGCCAAGCTAATGATAGTGAAAACTTTCAGCCGAGGTTTCATGTGGCTCTCCTGATAAGCGCTTAACGCATCACACTTCAACGATGCTGCGAGAGTGACGGAACACCAGTGTAAGTGGAACAGTAAGGCTTGTCGGTTTGACTATCCATCAGAGGAGCACTTGGGGCCTCGCACTTAGACATGACTTTTGAAGCCCCATTCGCCTTGCTCGGCGTTCATCCCCGCCTCAAAATTCAGACATGCATTCGGCAGTCCTGTTTATGGGGACTCGCTTCTCAACGACTGGCGTCGTTGCTTCAGATACGGCCCGGCAAACCGCCTCAACCATCGCTTGCTGATTGTCCGAAGTGAGCGCCTCAATAGGCGACTTGCCATCAAGTTCCTCGCGAGGTCGCGTCAAGGCGTAGTAGATATCCCATGTATCAACGCCACGGTGCAGACGCTTGAGTACCGCCTGCACCAAGCGGCGCTTGAACATGTTGAGTTGCCACACCGGTACCCGCTGCCCCTTGTTGCCCAACTGAATTGAAAGCAGGTTGCGGGCCTGGATCTCGTAAGTAATCCACCGCCGCGATTTGCCCGCGAGCTTGGCATAGTCCGCGACGACCAGGTTGTCGGGCCCTTCAAAAATGTCCAGTACCTCCAATCTCTCTCGCTGGACCTCAGATATCTTCGGTAGAGCGTATTCAGGCACTTGTACTGCAGAGAGCCGCTGAGTCCCGGCGCCGACTGCTGGCATCGTTTGCTCATTGGGTGCTACCAGCATGATGGGAGCGTGTTGGCCCAACGCCGGCAGCGGCGTGACCTTCTGACCGGCAATCGTAGGAACGCCCTGAAGGTGGATGGTGAGGTGCGTGCTGGCAATCTGAACCTGATTTTGCTCGAACAGATCCAGCCGATCAGCCCAGTCCTGCATCATTAGCCGACGCTGTTCAACGTACTCGGCATGGTTGTAGGTGGCGCTGATGCGATTGGGGTCAGCATGTGAGAGTTGCGCGTCGACCCAGACCTTGGGGTAACCCAGCTCATTGAGTGCTGTTGAAATCGTCGCCCGGATGCCATGACCAGTGAGACGACCGTCATAGCCCAGCCGCTTGATTGCGCGGTTGACCGTGTTTTCGCTCATGCGGGCACTGATCCGCTTTACGCCCGGAAAGAGATACGTTTGCGCGGGTTTAAACTGATCAAGCATGTGCCGCACGATCTCGATGGCCTGCACAGGCAGCGGCACGATGTAGGGCGGGATGTCGGTTACGCGCTTTCGCTTCTTCTTGGTCAGCATCTTGCGCTGCTTGAGCGACATTACCGGGATGATCCACAAACCTTGTTCCAGATCGAACTGGTCCGGTGTGGCCAGACGTAGTTCGCCTGTGCGTACACCCGTCAGCAGCAACAGGCGAATGGCCAATTGGGTCATCTGCATGCCACGGTACTTGCGAAGCGTCTGCAGAAACAGGGGTAGCTCGGGCATACGCAGGAATGGGTTGTGCTCAACGGGCGGCAACGGCACAGCGACCACGTGTAGATCGATGGCGGGGTGCTCGACCATGCCCGGAATGACCACCATCGCGTAGTCGGCGAGTTGCTTGAGCCAAGTGCGGACTTTTTCGGCGACGGACAGTGACTCGCGTTTCTCGATCCGGCCGATCACCTCCAGTAGCACCGGACGGGTGATCTCGTAGATGGTGTAGCGTTTGAGGTAAGGGAATACATCTTTTTTGAACACGCGGCGGATCTGTTCCAGCGAACTCTGACGACCTTCTTCCAAGGTCAGTTGCCGGTGTTCCATCCACTTTTCGTAGACCGCCATGAAGGTGTTTTCGCCAGCCAACCGGATGGCCTGGCGTTTTTGCTTTCGGTCGGTGCGCGGGTTGATGCCCTTGGCGACGAGGGCACGGGCCTGGTCACGAAATTCGCGCGCCTCGCGCAGAGAGAGTTCGGGATAGCTGCCAAGCGAAATCCGGGCACGTTGTCCAACCCAGGTGTAGCGGAAGTGCCAGGCTTTGCCGCCAACGGGGGAAACGTAGAGGAACAAACCATCGAAGTCTGCGAGGGTGTAGGGCTTGTCGGAAGCCTTCGCTTGCCGGACGACCATATCTGTGAGCATGCGTACCAACTCCTGATGTTGCGAGTTGGATGCGATGTTTGTTCTCAGGTGGCCTGCTCTTCCAGCAACAATGCGGAACGGGTGTTCACCGCATTTTGTACCGCAAAACGTACCGATTTGTACCGGTAGTCAGTGGATTTCGCTGGACGTCACTGGACTGAAGAAGAGGGGTAATTCAGAACCAGATC